>Ga0172363_10000755_pt1 | contig 25325 bp, 21 predicted proteins | sample LakKivs2_kivu2a2_FD_114541 | JGI IMG/M metagenome (GOLD analysis project Ga0172363, IMG submission 114541) | Sediment microbial communities from Lake Kivu, Rwanda - Sediment s2_kivu2a2 | ecosystem: Environmental > Aquatic > Freshwater > Lake > Sediment | place: Rwanda: Western Province, Lake... | reverse complement strand
GGGTTCAAATCCCGCCCGGTCCACTATTGCCAGACTAGGCTAGATTAGGTTTAGATCACTCCCGCGAGAGTCGATGATCTCAACCTGCAGTTCAGTGTACAGCAGGGTCTTTTCGGGGCCCTAAGATTATCCAGTGGGTACAGGTCCACATAGTATCAAACAGGAGAGCGAATTTCAGGGCTTACGTGATTGTGACATCGGTGCGCGAATCCCACTCCACGCACCATTTACGTTATGTCGAGTAGTATTTCTCTGAAATTTGAATAGAACCAGCGTGTGTGTTTGCTTAAGTCTTTGATGTACAGCTCCGTATCCGCCATTACTTTCGATGCATCTATTTTCTCTTCGTTAAGCTCTTCTTGGTACTCCCTAACCCAATCTTGAATCATGTCAGCGGTTACTTCCAGATGGAATTGCAGGGCATATGCACGATCTAAACGAAGGCTTGATTTGGAAAAAGTCGTGATCCAGCTAACCTAATAGCATTCTCTGGAACATCAAATGTGTCACTGTGCCACTGGAAAACCATCATCCGTTTCGGAAGGCTATTGCAGATAATGTCTCGGAGATTCTCCTGCAGTTCGAGGGGATGCCAACCTATCTCTCTGTAATTCCCTTTGTAGACTCTTGAGCCTCCAGCCTCAGCGATCAGCTGTGACCCTAAACATATGCCCAAGACGGGCTGATGACGCCGCAGGGCATCCCTTATCAATTTCTCCTCTGACCAAAGGAACGGATACTTATCCACTTCGTAGACGCTTTGAGGGCCTCCAAGGACCACCAGTCCAGAGTACCCACATAGATTCTCGGGGACTGGATTACCCTCATAGATCCTCAGGTACTCATAATCAATTCCATCAGCATCAAAGAAGTCTGCTAGGATACCCAAGTGCTCAGGCTTTACATGCTGCAAAACCAAAAGCTTCAGCAAAGCACTTGCACCTCCCGATATTAGCTTCCTTGCGTCATTTCTTTGCATTAGCTATAGGGCATGTGTGGCGATTCCTTGATTGAGAAGCTCAAATAGAGCCTATTCTACTTAGAGGAGGTCGAAATAGGGTGTTTCTGAACCTGCTCCTCGCCCGTCAGATCATAAATTGCCGTGTCAAGCCATCGAATAAATGGACCAAGACATGTGTTTCATGCTCAGAAGTAAACGCTGGAAATTTGGAATGGTTATTTCGGAGCGACTGCGATTACTTCAATCTCCACTAAGCAATCTTCCCTAGCTAACCTGCTGACCTCCACGAATGTACTTGCCGGAGGGTTTTCTGCAAAGTATTTATCTCTCACAGCAACAACCTTCCGAAAATCCTTCATGTCTGTAACGAAGATCGTTGCTTTTACCACATCCTTCAGAGATGCCCCGCTTGTCTTCAGCACCTTTTCGATTTGCTGGAAAACACACTCCGTCTGTGCTGTAATGTCTCCCGGTCCTACAGTTTTCCCTTTCTCATCTAATGGAAGTTCCCCAGCGACAAATATCAGTACTCCATCCACAGTCTCTACTCTAACGCCATGTGAATATTTGCTGGGCGGGAACAGCATTCCTTCAGGGTTGATTATTGTTTTCTTCATATGACAATCACCTCCACCATCATTTTGAGCCTGCAAAAGATGAATCAGTTAGCAGACTTGATTCCTGCTAATTCTTTCATCAATTCCATTATCACAGAATAGTCTTGCTCTCCTTTTCCTCTGGCCTTTACTGCAGTGTACATCTCATTCACGACGCCTGATGTCGGAGTTGGCACATTGAGATCTCGGGTCTCTTCCTTTACCAGACCTAGGTCTTTACACATGAGGTTTAATGAGAAAGCCGGTTCGTAATTCGACATTATCATCGACTTACCTTTTGCTTCGCTTCCACCTGATCTTGCTCCAGTGGAATTTATGATCTCCACCATCAGGTTGGGATCTATCCCGGCCTTCATTCCGAATGCAAGCGCCTCTGCTAGGCCTTCAAGATTAACAGCTATAATCATATTCAAGACGAGCTTCATGTAAGAACCAATGCCATTCATACCGACATAGAAGGATTTCTTGCCCATGGCTGATAGGACATCCAAGTTTTCTTCGAAAACCTGTTTATCGCCTCCTACTAGGAAAATCAGGATTCCTTCTTCGGCCTGTTTTCTGCTTCCTGCAACAGGAGCATCAAGCATCTCAACACCCTTGTTTCTGGCCATTCTGCTCCCCATTGTTCCAAGACCTATGAAGCCAATCTTCTTCACCATAACAACTTCCCTAAGAGTTACTGTATTTCTACACTTAAAAAAGGGCTACAACCGAGAATCTGCGCAAGCAACAACGCCGCCATAAGTAACACATGTCTGGAGAATGGTAAACGGATAGCGTGTTAACAAGTTCAAACCCGTGACGATTCGAACCCGGGTGGTTTGGTACCCCGATTCCGGCAGTAGAAACGCTGCGGACCACGCCCGATCCACCAAAATTCTTATCTGGCCCCTTTCCTACAGCTAGAACCTCAATCAAAGAGTATGCACACCACGAAAACGAGTGAGCATAAGTCAGCCGCATACTGTTACAGGCGTTGCGCCAGAGATTTTCGAGGGAGGTCCCAAAGATCATGATTGAAGAGATTGCACCCAATCTATACCGCACGGAAATCCCCCTGCCTAAGAGCCCGCTGAAGTGGCTGAATTCCTACATTGTCAGGGGCAGGGATAGATCCCTGATTATTGACACCGGCTTCAACCGGGAGGAATGCCAAAATGAAATGAACGCCAGCTTACAGAAGCTAGGCGTTGACCTGAACAAGACCGATATTTTTGTCACCCACCTCCACGTTGACCACATGGGACTTGTCGGCACCCTCGCCACGGATAGCTCCAAAGTTTACTTCAATGAGAAAGAGGCGCGCTTGGTCAACACCCAGCGTAATAACTGGGCAGACCACTGGCAGAGACTGCTGAATGTCTACGTGGCTAACGGTTTTCCTGCAGAAGGTGCCCGACTATCCCTGGAGACCCATCCAGCGCGTAAGTACGGCTTGAAGAAAGAGATCGCCTTTTCTGTGGTAAAAGATGGCGACATGATAGAAGTCGGGGATTTCCACTTCAAGTGTGTTGCCACGCCGGGGCACTCGCCGGGACACATGTGCCTTTATGAGCCGGACAAAAAGATCCTAGTCGCTGGTGACCACATTCTTTTTGATATCACACCCAACATTACTTATTGGCTGGAGATGGATGACCCTCTCAACGAGTATTTGACGAACCTGGAGAAGGTTCAGGCTCTTAATGTGAAAATTGTTCTGCCGGGGCACCGCCGATTGATGCATGACCTACACCGGAGAATAAGGGAACTTCAAGAACACCACCGCGACCGGTTGGATGAAGTGCTCACCGCTCTGGGCGATGGCGCCAAGACTGCCCTCCAGATCGCACCCCACATCACCTGGGATATCTCCTTCAACTCCTGGGAGGAGTTCCCGCCCGCACAGAAGTGGTTCGCCTTTGGTGAGACTCTAGCTCACATCAGATTTCTGGAAAATAAGGGCAAGGTACGCCGCCAGAGCCAGAACGATAAAATATCGTACTCGCTGGCATGAGCAATTCTGCTGTGAACGGCGCGCGCTATTCCGCCCGGTCCACCATAGATTTTCGGATTCAGCTATCAGGAGAGTCCTACGCACCTTACTCTCCCCGTGTCCACCCTACAATGTTGTGACCACACGAACTGCCGTCTAATCACGTGTTAGTATATCACGAGGAACTTTCTCTTGCAGATGGCTCGAAATGCAAGCACTGGCGCCACAACATATACAGCTACTGACAGGGTGGCTGCGAACAAGAATGCCGTTACAGATGCCAATGTTGGGTTGACAGGCATCATTACTATATGAATGGGAGCTATTGAGTGAACAATCACGATCAGCGGTAAGAGCAGAATTCTGAATATGGCTTTCAACGGCCCTGAGTTTCCTATCCACCCAGCTATTGGAGGCGACCATGAATAATAGAAGGCACCCCATCCATCCACAAGCATCCTTCCTATTTGGTTTGAGCCTATCATGTTGTCTCTGACATTCCGCATATAGGCTACTTCGGGAGCCAACTCGCTTCCGTAAGCAGCGGTGGCAATAATGCAGCCTGCACGTGGAGGTGGTGTAGCTGTGGTAGCCTCAGTTATCTCGATCCCGATGTCGGTGGAGTTGGCGATGGCTCCACTTGAGCCCATAACCCTGAGAGTGAAGGTTCCGATGGTGGCGGCGACGCCTGCTGAGACCTGAAGCTCTGATGTAGCAGATCCGTTGGGTGGTGGTGTGACGGGCCCCGGCAAACTCACGGTGACATCGCTGGGAGCGTCTCCAAACCATGAATAAGATAGGGTTACCGCCTCACTGAAACCATTCAGTGAAGTGATATTGATTGTGGATGATCCTGAAGATCCTTGCGCAATAGATATTGAGGAGGGCTCTGCCCTGACGGAGAAATCAGGTGATGACGGAGGTATGTAGTTCAAGACACAGGGAGTATCTATGCTATCGTAGTAGACGGTGATGGGGGCCTCACTGCTTAGACTGAGCTTTATCCTTTCTCCATTCAGTCTAGTCTCAGGTATGTTGATGACGTCTGGAATCGCGATATGCGTCACTGTTGAGGTTGTTTCCAAAGGATAGGACTTGCTTGAGACCAAGATTGGAGTTCCGCTTCCGTCCGGTTGAACTGCAATGTGGACCGTTACCGTTACAGTCGTAGCCGCGTCGGCCGTGTAGTATAGGTGGAAGCTGTGCCCTTTCGGGCCAAGGATCGTTCCAACATACGGCGGAGAGTACCAGTAATACTCGATACCGCTTGAAGTAGTAAAATAGGCTGGATCTACTCCAGTTGGAGCCTCGAAATCCATAAGCTTCCCGGGGTTTGTGGCAACTCCAGAAGCTGCCGAATCCTTAAGATAGATGTCTGGAGAAGCCTCGACGATGGGAATTTGAAAGAAAACTACAAAGACTGTGAGAAACAACAGTGTTGAAGCCAAAAGCTTCAAAGCTTTCACCAATCGAATGGTTGAACTTCCTGCGAATTTAACACTTCCGAGCTTGATAAGAAAGAGTTGCAGGGAGATCTCGCCCAGATTCTCATGAGAACAGTAGGACTTTCAGCAATTTTCCTGCTCCTAACCGCACAGAGTTTGTGCTTTGGCCACAAGACATGACATTTCGATTTACAACTGCATGTGAGCCGCCGCATCTCCCGCTTAGATACTCCAGTACACGGAGAGGCGAGAACGTAGCCACACAGACTGGTGGTTTCGTGACCTCTGGAATACTTTTGTCATGTAAGAAAGAACTTACACCCAATATCGAGCGCGAACACCGTCAAGATCAAGTATTTTAGAAGTGCTAGTATTCTAGAAGTACCAGGAAACTCTAATAGTGCGAGAACTTTAGTCTCACCGTGGGATGGCGGTATCGTGGAACCAGTACTATTAGTTGCTCTTGGAATCCTGTTCTTCTTTTCCTTCTGGAATGGTTTCACGGACGCAGCGAACGCGATCGCAACCGTCGTCGCAACAAGGGTGCTGACACCTTTGAGGGCCGTCGCCCTATCAGCAGCCGGCAACCTCGTAGGCGTGTTCTTCTTCCCAACAGCCGTCGCAGTCACCATGGGCGAAGGAATCATCAGGGGTGACCTTGTGACTGCTGAGGTCCTCATAGCGGCATTGATCGGCGGGTTGACGTGGGACGCATTCACATGGTGGCTGGGACTGCCAGCGTCAGAGTCTCACGTGCTAGTTGGAAGTTTGATCGGGGTCGGGATCGCTGCTTCAGGTGTTGACGCCGTAAACTTGCCGTCGGTTCTGAATAAGGTGGTGATTCCCATGGTGATGTCACCGACGATCGCCTTCATCTTCGCCTTCCTCTTCACTGCCGGAGTCATCAGGCTCTCTTTGAGGGTTCATCCAGCGAAGGTCAACAGATACTTCAGCCGTATCCAACTACTATCGTCATTCTTCTTCTCAGTGACCCATGGGACAAACGACGCTCAGAAGGTAATGGGCGTCATCACGGCCCTCCTAGTCACATACAGATACCTGCCATCCTTTCAGATACCTCTCTGGGTTGCAGCCATATGTTACATCACCATCTCGGTAGGCACATTGTTCGGCGGCTGGAGGATCGTCCACACGGTGGCTCACAAGATCACAAGGCTCCGACCCTACCAAGGTGCCTGCGCAGAGACTGGTGCCGCTATCGTCCTAGTGGCTACGGCAATAGGCGGATTCCCCGTGAGCACCACCCACGCCATCAGCGGCTCTGTTATGGGTGTAGGTGCGACACGGCGACTCTCAGCCGTGAGGTGGGGTGTCGCGAGAAGTATTGTAATCGCTTGGATACTCACCATACCTATCTCCGCCCTTCTTTCGTACATCTTCTGGAAGGCCTTCACCATAATTGGACTCGTGGTAGCACACTAACCCCCTCTAATTCACCCATAACATTCTGCAGGCAACCCAGTACAGTCATCGGAGTGGCCCACAAATTAGAAAACAAACGTTATTATTTCCCCCTAACATGAAGGTTCTCGGTATCGGTATGCGGTTAAGAGAGTTCATCATACCTCAGGAAAAGGTCTTCTTTGACCTCCTGTCGGAGCAGTCGCGAATCCTTGTGAAGGGCGCAGAGGCCCTCTTCGACATGGTAATGAACTATTGCGATTTGAATGCAAAAGCCGCAGACATCAAAGAGATTGAGCACCAAGGAGACGCCTTCGCCCACGAACTCTACGTGAGATTGAATAGAACCTTTGTAACACCCTTTGACCGAGAGGACATCATGGATCTGGCCTCAAAGTGCGATGATGTACTTGACGCGATCAACGGCGTTGCAAAACGCCTCCTCATCTTTGAAATAGAGAGTCCTACTGAAAACATAAGGAACTTCGTCAAACTGATCCTCAAGGCAACAAGAGAGATAGATCTCCTTATGACAAACATCAAGAAGGCTGATCAGACGCTCGTGGAAAAGGGATGCGAAGAGGTCGACATGCTGGAGAATCAGGGGGACGAACTTCTCCATGCTTCGCTCGTAGACATCTTCAGGAAGAATGAAATGCAGGCGGTGGAGGTCATCAAGCTCAAAGAGATCTATGAGTGGCTGGAGTATGCATTGGACCGATGCGAGGACGTAGCCTACGCGATCGCTGACATCGTCATGAAGAACAAGTGAGTTCTAGCGTGAACTAGCAAACCGCCGCCTAAGTGACCGGCCTCGAACCGTGAAGAGCAAAAGTCAATTAGCCAAGGCATTGGAGGATTATGGCATCTTCCCAGTTCTATCCATGTATACAACGTATAGTAAGAGTGTGAAGAACGTCGCTATTAGTAGTTGAAAGACTGCCTGGAGCGGCGGAGGAAAGCCGAACCCCCAACCGTATCCGGGCCCTCCACCACCCATTCCCCCTCCGGGGAATATTGCACGTGCGAATCCTTGAGCGATTATCCATAAGGATACTACTCCAAATGTTGTCTTTAGGTTCCGCCTCACAAATTTGATACTTGTTCCTATCGCCTTAAAGACTCCAACATCATCGACGACAAGAGTCTGAACCCAGAAGAGCGTAAATATGAATATGAGCCCAGAAACTGTCAGGAGTACAAGCCAGATCCCGAGTGCACCAGACAAAATCTTCAAGATCTCGATCAGCCAAGGTGCTAGTCCGCTGAATGCTTCAGGTCCGAAGACCTTTGTTGGAACTTCAGGCATGACCTCTGGAGCAGGGATTTTTGGGATCTCAGGAAGTATCAGGGCAATTGTCAGGATTGACCCCGCAACTATGATGATGCCATAGACTATGGCCAGCAGTATGACACCGGCAAGGAGCTTGCCGAAATACTTCCTGCAGCCTTCCCAGAAATCGTTCATAGAGCTCGTCCCTGTAAGAACTGCTCTCTTGTTCATGTTTGCGGCTCCTGAAAGTACGTAAATGTACGACAAGACAGCAAGCACTATGATCACGGTGAATCCTAATAGAGAACCTTGAATCAGGGTCGACGGGAAAGATGGGCTCTTGAGTGCAACTATGATTATTGGTGTGAAGATGTAGACAGCAGCTATCAGAAGAGCCACTGGGATAAGGTAGAATATGATTAATGCTGGAAGAAACAGTATGAGGTTAGACCTCAGAACCTCAACAGTCTTCTTGAACTCTGCCATTAGATCCAAGGTCTATTCCTGAAATTATGTTGTGTCAAAACAAGATAAAGCTTTAAGAAAGCCGAGATTGCTGTTCTGGATACCTGTCGTCCAACATCTTTCAGTAGAATAGGGAAGACTAATCGTAAAGCCGGTTACGATCATGAGCCTACACAATGGTCAAGAGATCATGATCATCGACTGCCAGTTGGTCGGCATATCAGGAAACATGATAGTCGCCGCTCTACTGGACTTGGGCGCCAATCCAAAGAGAGTCCTCAGTGCAATCCGATCAATAAAAGAATATGTTGAAGGCTGCGGTACGATTGATGTTGACCTCTCTGAAACTACTAGGTGTGGACTTCGAGCCAAACAAGTCAAGATCATAGCCCACGAGACCGTGAAGCACCGCTCAGGCTCTGAACTTATGGCGGCTGTTACCAACTCAGCAATAGGCTTGAACCTTTCATCATCAGCACAGATCTTTGCAGAGAGATCGGTCAGAACATTGCTTGAGGCTGAGTCAGGACTCCATGGGGAGAGTGTTGAGAACGTTGTTCTACATGAAGCTGGATCTGTAGATACTGTTGCTGACATAATCGGCGTAGCCGCAGCCCTAGATGACCTCGGAGCCTTCCGAGACATGAAGGTTTACTCTACTCCAGTGGCTGTTGGCGGCGGCTTATTCAGTTTCTCACATGGCACCGTGGCTTCACCAGCTCCCGCAACACTTGAGATCCTAACAAAGAGGGGATTCACTATTGTTGGTGGCCCGCTGGATTGTGAACTCTCCACTCCTACAGGAGTCGCGATTCTAACAAGTCTCGCCGAGAGAAGTCTGAGGTACTTTCCGGCCATGAAGCCTAAAGCCGTAGGCTACGGTGCTGGAGAGAAAGAGTTCGATGCTGCCCCAAATATTCTTAGAATAGTCACCGGAGAAGCGTCAAGGCTAGACCCTCTTGAAGACCGAGTTGTTCTGCTGGAGACAAATCTTGACGATGTGACCGGTGAGACCGTTGGCTATACTGTGGAGAGACTTCTTTCAGCCGGTGCCAAAGACGCGGCGGTTACACCGATCCTCGGAAAGAAGTCCCGTCCCGGATGGATTGTCAGTGTCATAGCTGAAGAGAGAGATGTGGATAAGCTCATAGATATTCTGACTCTTGAGACAGGGACGCTAGGTGTGAGAGTGCACCCTTGCCACCGCAAGATTCTCCTGAGGGAAAGCAGAAAGGTTGAAGTTGAAATCGCAGGCGCAAAGGCCGAGGTCAATGTTAAGATAGCGAGTGACCGTTTCGGTAAGGTTACGAATCTGAAGCCCGAGTATGATGATGTCCGAAACCTTGCATTGAGGCTGGGAAGACCGTTCAGAGAGATTCAGGAAGAAGCCACCCATCAAGCCAAGAAAAAGTTTGGATTAAGATGACCTTTTGAGAACTACAAGCGCACGTACCATATCACTGCGTTAACATAAACCTCAGACTGATCGTATTTTCTATCCGAACTAGGATACCGGATAAGGATGATCTGCGGAAGCCACGTTTTCCCGATATGATGAAGCCCATTCCATTGAGGAAGAGCAGTTCAAATCGGCGGACTACACAATTGCGCAACCTAGAGTAATCCTGCTTTATTGAGTCTGGAGAAGGTACTTTGATTACTTCTCCTCCTAAGAAGTGAGCTTACGGCGAAGTAGTTTACGCTGGAGCTCAGTTCTTTCCAGGATGGCAACATGAACTGTTCAGGATTCGGATAGAGCAAAAAGCTTGTTTGAACTGTCTGTAGAATCGCTGAAATCTTCGCAGATCTGTCTCTTTTGAATCGTGTATCCTTTCATTTGTGGCAACGCTATCTTGAAGCTTACTGAATGTTTTCCGGTAGCTAGGTAACGTGGCCAGAGCCTCCTTCCTGTAGCTTGAGACCATCTGCTCTCTTCTCTCCTTAGACAACTCGATCCCGTCACGTTCGAGCGTTCTGAGAACCCTGTTGGTTACCTGAGATATCATTGCATCTAGGCCTCTGATGGACTGGCCCATGTGGAAGAGTATTTCAAGGTCAACCTGACCTATGACCGATGGGAAAAGTCTCCTCATCGACTGATTAGAATCGAGAACTCGATACTGTAATCAGTTAGGAAGAAGATGTTTTCAAGAAGCTCTCTCCTGGCTGAGAACTCTCCCGACAGGGGGCATCCAAGGGAGTCGAATCCCTGGAATATTTCCGGGAACTCCTTTGTGAGAATCTTGAGTAGGGGGATGGCAAAGAGCCTTGTTAATCGGCCACCTCAGCCGGCGAAATATCTCCTATAGCTTCGCGTGAGAAGACCTCGACCTCAAGTCCCTTGTTCAGAAGCCTCTTCGTGAGTTCCCGTACATGGACAGTCTGTCCCGAACCTTTATGAAGGTTTGTTCTCACCACCGCAATCCTCAAACGACATCGGCCTCAAGTCGATTAAGTTCTTGAAACAATTGGAAAGAAGGGTTTCAGTCCTTCAAAGACATAAGCTTCCTGCTTTGTCAAACGTTCAGAATGTTCAATTGACATATTCTCTGTCTCTGGGATAAAGCCGTACATCTTTCCAAGCCAAAGCCCTCTCGAACAATCTAGAAGCTCCGTTTGCGCTGCATTCCGATTTTGTTTTCCTAAATCACGGGCAAATGGATAGACTGTTCTAGCCAAAGATCAGGGGCATTTGGATTTAGGGTGAATGGGTAAGTTCAGTTATGGATTCAAGAAGGTCTCTGTGAAGCACCTCTTCTAGAAAAGTTGTCTTTTCAGCTATCGTCTTTCTGAATTCGCCCAGAAGCTTGGGTGAGTTGAACTTGACAGGTTCTGGTCTAGGAAAAGAGAAAGATACCTTGACAAGAGGAGGGGATTGCTTGGACCTACTTGGCTTCTATCTTCTTCATATTCCCCACTAATGGGTTGGCGAATCCCGAGACCGTAGTTCGCTCGTGTAAAGGGGAACTTGGGTCTTCATAGCAGGGCAGTTAGCTAGACAGACAGCTTTGATCTTGTTCCTTAGACGTATCTCCTACAGGATGTACAGTACCACTTTTGGTATTGAGAATAGTATGTGAGGGGTTTGTAGCATTTGGGACATACCATCCTGTATGCGCCTTCACCGTAGGTGCGTTGCGCCGTGGCCCCCCTCCTCTCGGTAAAGACTGGAAAGCGTGAGGTGTATCCTCTTTTTCTTCCTAGGATCGCCGCCGCCGTCAAGGGGATTATTACAAGCGGAACTGAAATCATCAGTACTAATGGGAGTATTGAGGCTTCGTATCTGGGGCTTAGGTTCAACCTGACCGTCCTAGTGTTGTTCGTAGGATCGTCGCCAGTTATTCTCCCATTAGGGTCTGCGGTTACAGCAACATCATAGATTCCAGGATCATAGCCTGTGGTGTTCCATCTGAAATGAACTACTCTTGTGCTGCCGTTGGAAAGCTGGACCGAGGTTGTGTCAACCTTTGTCGTATTGCTGAACAAGCCAACCTCGAATGTCTCTGGTATCGTTCCATAGTTTGCAACCGTGGCGTTGAAATCTATAGTGTCGCCTTCGGTTGCTGTTGTGGTGGATGCCGCCATGTCGATCGTTGCAACTTCTCTAACCGCTAGCCCTGGTGGAAGATCTATCCTGATATCTATTAGCTCGCCTCTGTCGTAGATTATGGTCGTTGGAGATAGGCTTTGCACAACCGTCACTCGCTTCAGCGCAGTAACCGTATAAGTCACAACCCAAGAAGTCTCAGCCAGTATCTGCTCGATCTGCCAGAAGATTGTACCGTCAGATATACTGACTGGCGGTTGGCTTGCGTCATTATTGTAGGTCACAATCGAGGAGGGCAAATGCTCTGTGACACGAACATTCCTTGCTGGGGGAACGTGTATTTGGGCGGAAATCTCAAGGTATATATCTTCGAGATCCGAACTTGTCGGAGCGAAGTAGTACTTCCCCTTTCCTGCATTTGCAATTTCTTGCAGTAGAGTTGCATTAACAGGATCTGGTACGCTAGGTCCACCAAGTCCAATTGTGTATACCATGACATTGGCAGAGGCAGCGCTCTCAGCCAACTCGATGAACTTTGAGGTTGAAGTTATGCCAATGTTTGGTCTTCCGTCTGTCAGGAGAATCACGGCTCTTCTAGAATCTGTCCGTCCTTTCCCCGTAATTTCCTGCACGCTTTTCTCTAATGCAGCGTAAAGATTTGTAAAGCCATAGGGGGGTATTATCTGGTCTATTGCTCTCTTAAGTGCAGTTTTTCCAGAAGTGTCCGTCTTCGTGAAGTCCTTCTGGACCGAAACTTGCTCGCTGAAAGCTATCACTTGAGACATATCTTCTTCTTCCTGGTCGTCAATGAAGGCTTTGGCAGCGGCCTTTGCATCTTCAAACTTCTGGCCGTACATGCTTCCGGTTCTGTCGATTATCAGTGAGGTGTCAACTGGACCTGGAAGCCCCCCACCCCCACCTGTAACCGATATGTTGATCTTTACGGTCATGGATTGGCCGGGCAGAGCAAGAGACGGCGTAATGGATTTGATGGTGACTACTGTACCCACAGCCTGTGCTTGGACATTGGGAGGATTAACGAATGGAATCAGCAAGAGAGTTATCGCAAAGAGAACCTTGATTCGGAAATTAACGGATACGGGAGCCATCTTCAACCATTTCAAATTATAGGATACCCCTGCTATTAATCAGTTACCATTCTAGGGCCTGCGGCAGATACCCTAAGAAATCTACTCGAAGAATATGTTCCACAAGAGAACGAATCATTCATGAGACTAAAGTAAAACGCTGTGGTATGAAAGAGACTTAGCTGCAAGGTTTGATCGGGTGATCAAGACTCCATAACTTCATTCAATCACTACAATTAAATTCTATGCGAGAATATTAATTAGATCTAGACTATCTCGACTGTACTTGCCATATTTCCGCAAGTGTGAAGATAGGAGGGGAAAACTTGAAGAAACTGTTGAGACAACCTACCGTGCCTATTCCTGTGAGCTCAAACAAGAGCGTGGATGAGCTTCTCGTTGAGATGGGACATACAGCTTTCCAAGGAAGGAAGTTGGGTGAGGCCGTTGAAGTTTGGGCTAAGATGTTGAGGAAGAGGCAAGTAGTCATATGGTTGGGCCTAGCTGGAGCCATGATTCCTGCTGGGATGCGCCGGGTCCTAGCCTACATAATCAAGAGAAGGATGGTTGATGTGGTAGTCTCAACCGGCGCAAACTTCTATCATGATGCTTTCGAGGTATCCGGCGGTAAGCACTACATAGGAAGCACAAACTGTGACGATAGAAAATTGAGGAAACAAAGGATCGACCGTATACATGATGTCTATGCAGATGAGGATAAGTTCTATGCATTTGACAGGTGGTTGGACAAAGTCTTTTCAGAACAACTTGAAGACAACTATCCCTACTCGTCCCGTGAGCTACTCTGGATATTGGGGAAAAATTTCTTTGATAGATATGGAGAAGTAGATTCTATCGTTGTAACCTCTTACAGGAAGGGTGTGCCGCTCTTCTGTCCGGCCCTTGGTGACAGCTCTCTGGGATTCTCGTTGATGTTCGCCAATAGGCGAGGAGGAAGAAACATTATTCTGAATGCACTAAAGGATGTTGATGAGAGCTCCAGAATCACCGAGAAATCCAAAACCGGTGTTGTGTATGTTGGTGGAGGTACACCTAAGAACTTCATTCAGCAAACAGCGGTCATCGCAAGTTATCAGACAAGACACGATAGAAGTCACAGCTTTGCCATACAGTTCACAACCGACCTGCCGGTTTGGGGAGGCTTGAGTGGGTGTACATTTGAGGAGGCTCAGAGCTGGGGAAAAGTAAGTGCAAATGCTAGGATGGCCACATGCTATGTCGATGCCACAATTGCCTTGCCAATAGTTGTGCATGCCCTGGCTGAAAGATTCAAGAAGTTCAAGAGGGAGATTCCCATTTTCGATTGGGAGGGTAACAACCCAAGGTTGACGTTTGAGAAGGCCAAGCTCTAGGAGACTTCTTTTGAAGTATTATTGACAATACTCTGAATTAGTCCCGACCTTTTCTGGGTCAAACTCTACCCTCAACAGGTCCGTTTCTGGTGGCGAGATGTAGCTTTGCCCTGAAGGAAACATTAGGAAGACTGACTCTCTAGCTGTATTCAACCCATCAGCCAAGGTTAATATGCAAGTTGGCTCTGTGCTGTTCAGGTACCTGTAGATTATTCAATATTGTTCGACAGGTTGAAGGCCTTGATATGTCGACACTGCAAAACAGAGAACCCACCCGATGTTAAGAACTGCATCAACTGTGGAGAGGTCATCAAGCATGAACGATACTTCAGGCGTTGTTCTGAATGTGGCTCCGTAAATACTCCACACAGCAAGAAATGCCGCAAGTGCGGTGCAAAGATAATCTTTTAGAGTCTCAAAGAAGGCCCTTGAAAAACTATTGGTCATAACTTGTTTTCGGCCTTGAAGTCGTATTTCTTTAATCAGATTGGACAGCATTTGGAAGTCGTCAGACTCAATGATATACCGAAGTGAAGATTCTTGGAAATTCTGGTGGACCAGCGCATGATTCTTAACGGAATGTTGTGGACAGCTAAGTATTAATGAGAGGACTAGAAACCAACCCCTAATTCCCAAAAGATTTTTGGAGGCGGCTTGATGACAAAGAGAGTGTTTGAGAATGTTCTTGAGACAATAGGCCGAACCCCACTGGTGAAACTGAATAAGGTGACTGGGGGGGCTGAAGCAACGGTACTTGCAAAACTTGAAGCTCGGAATCCGGGTGGAAGCATAAAAGACAGGATCTGTCTGAGCATGATCAATGAAGCTGAAAAACGAGGACTGTTGAAACCTAATTCAGTCATAGTAGAACCTACAAGCGGCAACACAGGTATAGGACTGGCGATGGTTGCAGCCGTCAAAGGCTACAGGCTCATCTTGACCATGCCCGACACGATGAGCCTCGAAAGGAGGACTCTGTTGATGGCTTACGGTGCCGAATTAGTCTTGACTCCTGGAGCTAAGGGCATGAAAGGAGCTGTTGAGAAGACGGAGGAACTGGCCAAGACCATTCCTAACTCCTTCATACCACAGCAGTTCAAGAACCCCGCCAACCCAGAAATTCACAGAGAAACCACAGCCGTCGAGATATGGGAGGACACCGAGGGTGAAGTAGACATTGTTGTAGGTGGTGTGGGAACCGGTGGAACAATAACAGGTGTTGCTGAAATGATCAAACCCAAGAAACCCAGTTTCAAGGCGGTTGCCGTTGAGCCTTTTGACTCACCAGTTCTCTCTGGAGGAAAACCTGGACCTCACAAGATCCAGGGAATCGGGGCAGGGTTCATTCCAGAGGTCCTGAGGCTTGACCTAATAGATGAAGTATTCAAAGTGAGAGATGAGGAAGCTATCGATACAGCTAGGCGACTTGTTAGGGAAGAGGGAATTCTGTGCGGGATATCCTCTGGAGCAGCGGCATTCGCGGCGATTCAGGTTGCAAAAAGACGGGAGAATAGGAACAAGTTAATAGTGGCGATACTTCCTGACACAGGTGAGAGATACTTATCTTCAGTGTTATTCAAGGATCTGCATGAGAAGGCAGTAGCTTTGCAGGCCATCTAGGAACTATTTTCTCCAGCAGCCTTATCTCTCATCTGAAGGCCTTCTTTACTGTTAGAATAAACAGTTCTCTTGGCACTCACGGTCTAAGAATGTCTTACCTTCCCTTCTCCTTGAATAGCTGATATTGAAGCCCTGAGAGTTTGACTGCTCCTGTGGCTTCCCTCTGGTCAAAGCCGCCCTTCTTGACTGATCGAAGTTCAGGGGCGAAGAGTGACCTGTCAGACTCACGCTTAACAATCTCCAGTGTCCCTTTATACATTTTGAGCCTGACCTTCCCACATACGTACTGTTGAGTTGAATCTATGAAGGCCTCTATGTCGCGGCTGAGTGGATGAAGCCACATAGCATGGTAAACCATATCGGCCCATAGTCTGTCCAGCTCACGTTTGAGTCTACGTTGCTCCTTTGTCAGGGTCAAGCCCTCAAGGTCCGCATGCGTTGTCAAGAGGATAGTTGCCGCCGGGGCCTCGTAGAGTTCTCTTGACTTGAGCCCGAGTATCCCATCCTCGATGATATCTATCCTTCCTATTCCGTTGGTTCCTCCGACGCTGTTGAGCCTCAAGACGATCTCTACAGGATCTCTTATTCCGTCTAGCTCTACAGGGACACCGCCGTCATATGTGAGGGTAATCTCAGTCGGCTCATTGGGTGCTCGCTCCGGTGGGACAGCCCAGAGGTAATCTTCAAGGTACTGAGACTGAAGATCCTCAACCTGGCCACTTCCGATTGAGTGCGACCACATGTTGACGTCTCCCCCAAGCTTCCCCCTTCTCCTTTCAGGTTGGATACCGTGTTGGCGGAGGATCTCCTCCTCTTTAGGTCTTGAAAGGTCGAGTTCCCTTACAGGTGCAATGATCTTCATCTCCGGCACATAGTATCTGAAGGTGTTCTCCATTCTGAACTGGTCGTTACCCTTCCCTGTGCAGCCGTGAGCTACAGCCTCAGCACTCTCTCTCTTGGCTACCTCAGAAACCTTTGAGGCTATGAGAACTCTAGACATAGAGGTTCCTATGGGGTATCCTTCGTAGCTCCCATTCGCCTTTATGCACTTGAAAATGTAGTCTTTAACGAACTCTTTCTTTGAGTCGAAGAAGGCTATTTCCCTACCTAGTTTCTCAGCTCTCTCTTTAGCTATGGCTATTTCTTCCTCTCCCTGGCCGACGTTAACCAGGACCGGTATGACCTCCTTGAATCCGTATTGTTCCTCAAGAAGTATCATTATGAGGGTTGAGTCAAGTCCTCCAGAATATGCCAACACTACTTTTCTTGGTTTTTCCAATCTACTCACCCAACTAACTGATTATCGACCTTACTATTTCTAGTAACTCCTTCCATACCTTCTCTAGTCTCTCAACTTCGTCTTCGAGTAGTGCCTTAGATTTATTTAGCTTCTCCTTTCTTTCTTTGATCATTCTCTTAATCTCTTCCGGGTTGGGGCTTCCCACTGTTCGACGTGAACTCAGTGAGGCAGCTGGGTCTAGTACCCTCCCCAACTCCTCCACGGTTATCTTCACTTTTTTCCCGAGAATTCTCTCTGCCGTCTTCTCAATCTTTTCCGGAGTCAAACTGCTCAATGTCTTCTTTGACTCAACACTTTCCCGGACAATATTTCCGACAAGCTTATGCGCTTCTCTGAAGGAGAGGCCTTTTCTTACAAGCTCCTCAGCCAAGTCTATGGCTGAAGCGTAGCTACCTGAGGCGACATCAAACATCCTCTTCTGATTGACCTTGAGTGTCTTTACTGCACCGGCAATGATATTGAGGCAGTCCTTTGCGGTATCGATGCTGACCCAGAGGGGCCGCTTGGCTTCTTGGAGGTCCCGGTTGTATCCTGTCATCAATCCCTTGACTGTTGTCAGCAGGTTCAGCAATCCTCCGTAGACTGTCCCAGTCTTACCTCTGATCAACTCAAGGGTGCAGGGGTTCTTCTTCTGAGGCATCACACTTGAGGTCGAGGCGTAGGCGTCAGCAACCTCCACATAGCCAAACTCACTGCTTGACCAAAGAATCAAGTCTTCAGAAATTCTGCTCAAATGTGCCATCAGAACGGCTAGGCATGCAAGGCTTTCCAAAGCAAAGTCTCTGGAACTCACAGCATCTATAGAGTTCTCTACAAGACCATTGAAACCTAGCAGTTTGGCGGTTCGTTTTCGATCCAGAGGGAAAGTTGATCCTGCAAGCGCACACGCACCCAGAGGCGAATTGTTAAGCCTGACATAGCATTCTCTGATGCGTTCAAGATCTCTGAACAGACAGTCAACATAAGCCAATAGGTAGTGTCCAAAAGATGTTGTCTGTGCATGCTGAGTGTGAGTATATCCAACCATTAGACTTCCAGAGTTCTCAGCCGCCCTCTCCAGCAACACCTCAATGAAGTCAAGAAGTTTCTGGCTGACCTCATTTAATTCCTTTCTTAAGCTCATTCTCTGGTCAAGAGTAACTTGGTCGTTTCTTGATCGTCCGGTGTGAAGTTTACCTCCAACTTCAAGGCCTATCTTCCTCAGAACATAGTCTTCCACGAATTCGTGGACATCCTCAAAGTTAGGGTCAAGTTCAATCTTGCCTTGAATCCACATTGTGCGGAGCTCCTCCAGCGCTGCCAGAATCTCTTTAAGGTCTTGGCGTGAGATTATCCGTTGTTCATAGAGCATGATGTCATGAGCCATTGTGCCCAAGATGTCTTCTAGTAGGATTCTATCATCATCCTTTATTGAAGACATGAACTTAGCAGTGGATTCGACTAATCCACCGCTCAACCGTGACCTGTAAACCCCAGAAACCAATCAAGTAACCTCTGCAGGGATATTCTATACTCAATTCCTGTATTGATAGATACTATCGTCCAATTATTCTTTGGACTTGTATATTTAGATAGGTCTTGGGCTTCTTAGCAGTGACGATGCGGATTGTCTTGAGACACTCCATGCTTTCCGGACCATTAGAGTCGACGCCATCTCCTATCGAGCTTGCTTCTTGTGTCTATTCTTACGCGCATGTCCACCACATCTCTTGCGGCCGTTCATGATGGTAACTACTATTATTGAAGCTGCGATGGCTGCAGTGACTAGGATCGAATAAGCCCAGCCTCCCTGAACAGGTAGTGTTTCAGCTTGTTTCGAGGTTCTGGGCGGCTTGAAAGGCAGGTCTTGAAGAATCTTCGACTCGTCAGTGATACCTACGTAGACTTTCACAGTGTTCCCTGAAGGATCTATCAAGACAAGTGTTGGAATCACTAAAACCTTATACTTCACACCTACATTCTTTGTATCTCTCAAAACTGCCCAGTTGATGTTGTGTTCCCTTTTATAGTTGATTAGATCTTGGTCTGAGTCTGAGACGGGATCGATCCCTATTGAGATCATGCTTATGTCATGGCCTAGCAGGCTCCATAGATTCTTAAGATATCTCAACTGGATTACGCATGCTTCACACTGAGTTGCGAAGAAATTTATCAGAAGGTATTTTCCTTCAAAGTCTGAGAGTGACACCTCTACACCGTCGGTGTCTTTTAGCGTGAAGTCGTAAGCTTTCTCACGGCATACTGCTTCCGGTAACGCGATCGTGTATGTCACAAGCAAGAAAAGGAAAAAGAGGGCTGATCCTTTCGTCATGAATCCATCGGTGTAATCGGTTGTGATCGATATAACCATGCAAGAGAGCACGCCCTCAACAGAATCTGGCTGGCTTTTAACTTATTCTGTACCTTCCACATCGATATGCCGTTGATCTGGACATTGAAAACCCACCTTATGAATCCCCTCCGCATAGAGGCCCTGTACTAGAAGTCAGAGCCGAGCAGATATGAAGTCACAATCGATTGGCGGTCAGCCAGATATGCAAAGATTTTTTAGGCATGGTTGGCTAAGTTTTAAGTGACCTTTTGGGGCTCGGGTAATGGAATTGCTGAGCCTAAAGAAAGATCCTACCTACATGCTTCTTTCTATACTGCTGGCCCTAACTTCAACCTCTCTCCTCATGGACGGGGGCTCAAGGTTGACCCTTGCCAAAGTCCTTTGTGAGCTAGGTAATGGAACATCGACTTTTGGTCTCTCGCCCAACCAATTAGCGCTGATTCCAGTTGTTCTCGGTTCAGTCTTTCTGATTTTGAAGCTGGGCGGAAGCTGGCTGAGTCAAAACAGGAGACTTGTCATTAGAGGTTTGGCCGTCGCGATTATCTTGATACTTGCCTCCCAACTGATTATTTCCTCCTCTGTGTTGCCGATAGGAGAGAGAGATGAGAACTCCACACTCTTTGTGGAGGCTCAACGCAAATATTCAGGAAAGGAGTGCCTCAGCTGCCACGTCCAGACAACCCCCGGCATAGTTTCTCAATGGAACGTCAGCGAACACGCCTCAGCTTCGGTCTACTGCGATGCCTGTCACGGTTCAAACCACGATTCCTTGATCTGGCCTACAGGCGAACAGTGCAAATCATGCCATCCCACTCAGGTTGAACAATTCAACAAGGGAAAACATCATCTTGCCTGGGTTGCTATGAGCGTCGTGACAGAGGATGTTTTGAAGCTCGACGAGACGGTTACTTGGAAGGGATGCGGCGGTTGCCACAGGATAGGGTCCTCAGGGAACACCACAAACTGGGGTCCCAAGACACTTGGCGTCGCCACCACACCGGGATCCAAATGTGACGTATGCCATACCAGACACGTCTTCTCCATAATTGAAGCCAGAAAGCCTGAGGCTTGCAGCAACTGTCACATGGGCTTCGACCATCCAGCATATGAGATGTATATTGGCTCCAAGCATGGGATAATCTACAGTACAAGGGGAGAGAACTACAACTGGAGTTATCCCCACAATGAGCGGTGGCCGAATGAGGCGCCTGTCTGTATTACGTGCCACCTAGACAAGGGAAACCATGAGGTAATAACAGCCTACGGCTTCTACGGTCTTCTAGGTCCAAACGTTGGACCACTTGCTACTGACCGTGAATGGGCAACAGACAACGCTGAGGTGCTCAAGGGTCTAGGCATCCTCACCCCGGACGGTCAGCCAGGCGCTCTGTTTGACTATGCTAAAAACATGCGGATCGCCCGCCTATCAGATGAGGAGTTCAAACGGGTGAGGGCGAATGAGTTAGAGATATGCTACCGATGCCACTCAAAGACATACATTGACAGTCAAATCGGACATTATGAGAATGTGACTAAGGAGTCGATACACCTGCTCGCTGAAGGTGTTAGGATCGTCGCGGAGCTCTATAAGGAGGGGATAATACAGAAACCAGCCTCCTACCCATACAACTACCCCTTCATGGTAGCCTTCTATAATTCGCCGACACCGATAGAGCAGGACCTATACAGGATGCTCGAGGAATATCACAACCGGATGTTCATGGGAGCTTTCCACGAGAGTTCAGACTACATGCATTGGGAAGGCTACGCCCCAATGAAGGAGCATCTGGTCAGGATGAGGGCGGAGGCGGAATTGATGAGGCAGGCCGGCCCAGTCAAACCAGCTGAGAGGGGCTTCCCAATTCCTGAGATAACTGCAGCAACGGCCACCATCATCGCTGTGGCCGCGATAGTTCTGGCTATTAGAGCTGAGAGGAAGACCAGAAGAACTTCCTCGTGACAGAACCAATATACAAGAATAACCACCCAACAGACTTTAGGAAGACGATAGGATGGAGTCCGAAGATTCAAATCTAGTCAAGAACTGGATGCGGTTGAAGACCGTAGTCTCTTCAGAGGCCTCGATCGTGGAGGTTGCTGAGGTGATGACCTCCAAGGATGTGGGTTCAGTTCTTGTGACTGTGAATGGCAAAGAGGCTGGAATCTTGACTGAGAGGGACCTCACTAGGAAGGTTGTTGCTAAGGGGCTTGACCCCAAATCGACCAAAGCGAAGGATGTAATGTCGTCTCCTCTCCTAACCATTCCTCAGGACTCAAGCCTCTGGGAAGCCGCGGAGACTATGTCCAAGAAGCGGGTCAGAAGGCTTCCTGTGATGGATGGGGATGGAAGGGTTGTTGGCATAATATCTACAAGGATCATAAGCTACGCTCTACCCTTGATGCAAACGACGAAATCAGCGATGCTTCAGCTCATAAGGACAGACAAGGACGAATAGACGAGCCTCGTTGGCTTCCGGTCCTACAGCTACTTGATTTCGTTCCTTGCGATTATCAGCCGCTGAACCTCAGATGTCCCCTCCATTATGGCGAGCGCCTTTGCATCCCTCATGATCCTCTCGACCGGACCCTTTCTTGACAGTCCGTATCCGCCGTGGATCTGGACCGCGTTAAGGGCTGCACGCATGGCAACCTCTGAACTGTAGAGTTTAGCCATCGACGCTTCACATGTGAATCTTGAGCCTCCCTCAGCCAAGGACCCAGCGTGGTATGTCAGGAGCCTAGCGGCTTTGACCTCAGTTGCCATATCCGCTATCATGAACTGTATTGCTTGAAATTCTGATAGGGCTCTCCCAAACTGGCTTCTCCTCTTTGAGTAATCTATCGAGGCTTCAAGGGCAGCTTGGGCCAGGCCTACGCCTATGGAGGAAAGGGCTATTCTGCCCCTGTCGATGCAGGAGAGGGCTATCTTGAGTCCGTCTCCCTCCTCTCCAATAATGTTCTCTATTGGGACACAGCAGTCTTTGAGAAGAACCTCGCCTATCGATGTCCCTCTTACCCCTATGAGGTCTTCTGTCTTTCCAAAACTCAGGCCTTCTGTTCCTTTCTCAACTATGAATGCACTCAGTCCTTTGGATCCTTTTGTTTTGTCTGTTGATGCTAGGACAATGTAAAGGTCGGCCTGCCCCGCGTTTGTGATGTAGCTCTTTTCACCGTCTATCACATACTTGTTGTTCTCGACCTTTGCCTCGGTCTGGATTGACGCTACATCGGAACCCCCTGTTCTCTCGGTTATGGCGAAAGCGCCGAGCCTCTCCCCCTTGGCCATCGACGCTAGATAGAACTCCTTCTGCCTCTTGCTTCCAAACAGCAGGATGCTGAAGGCTGAGAGGACATGGGCAAGGTTTATCGTCGCTGTGCTACTGCACACCTTGGCAAGCTCTTCCAAGACTATGCAGTAGCTGACCATATCCATCCCTGAGCCGCCGTACTCTATTGGGAAAGGCAAACCCAAGAGGCCGTGATCAGCCATCTCCCTAACGTTATCACGTGGAAATCTCGCTCTCTCATCAATATCTCTGGACTTGGGAGCCAACTCTTTGACGGCAAACTCACGTACACGTTCTCTCAATTCTCTTTGAGCTGCTGAAAATGAGAAGTCCATATTCAAAACCTCTAGCTAACGTATTTCACTATCAAATAGGAGGTAATTAATAAAGAAAAAACATTTGAGGATGTGTTTGGATCTATTGCCGGTGTGCTTCTTGCTATTTCTCTAGAAGTGTCTGGAAAGTGTTGTGGTGATCTTCCTCATCTGCTAGGATCTCCTCATAGAGAAGTCTTGTGACTGGGTCATCATTTTCAATGCTTATTTTAATCGCTTTCTTGTACATCGTTATGGCTTCCTCTTCGGCCTTCATATCGTCTTGAAGCATCTTCTCGACTTTTCCTCCCGTCACTATCGGCGCTGGCTTGGTGGTTGGAACTCCGCCCAGATAGTCGAGCCTCTCGGCGAATTTTTCAGCATGCTTCATCTCTTCTATAGCTGTCTTCCTAAAGATCTCCTCGACCTCTGCGCTCTGTAGGCCGATGGCCATGACATGGTGCCACATGTACTGGATCGAGACAGTGATCTCGCGTGCAATCGATTGGTTAAGTATCTCAAGTAACGCTTCTTTACCCATAAAATCACCTCCAGAAAACATTTATGATTCACCTATTATTCGGCCTGCGATATTTAAGGTCTGATCCGAGTTTTGACAGAGAAGCTTTAAAGTAGAGACGAAATCTCTTGGTCTGTCTCGGTTGTTCTGAACCTATCTCTGAAGACGATAAACAATCTCATTTATCATCATCGCGAGACGACCTGCGAACTGAGTCTTCTTGGTCGCTTGTTACTTACAGATGAAGATTCTGGTCCTATGAGAGATCTGACTTCGCAATGGGCAGAGTCTCGTCAATGTATGGTTCACGATACATTCTCTTTATTTTGATGAATTTCTTTGTCACGCCTTCAGTCTTCTCTTCCCAAAGGTCAAGCTGGCCATCGAATAGGCCGAGCAGAGACTCCAAGTCTTCTCTTGGGTGCATTTGAGAGTTTATGGTTGCCAACATCGTTACAGATTTGGGCTTCATTCTGGATGTGAAGTCGAGAAGCCACTGCCTTGTTGCTGCTGATCCATGCTGGAGGAGTAGGTCAGAGACCAGGTCTACACATGCTACTTTCTGTTGCAGCGTCTTCTCCATCTCTTCAAGTGCCTTGATGACGGTAAGGTTGATCTCTGTCAGATTGTCTAGGCTTCTCACCCCATAGGTATGAGGCGTCTCAAGATCGCTTTGCCTTACCTGTGGATTGCAGATGATATAATGGAAGCTTGAGGGATACTTTCGTGAAAGCTCAAGTTCCCCACTCAACTTTGTGGTCATGAACAGCATAGTGTTATTTGTTTCTAGCCCAGCTTCAAGGAATCGATGGACCAAGAGGTCCGCCTCATCACATGAAGGTGATGTTAGAGCGACAGCATAGTTTGGTTGTAGTCCCCCATGAAGTAGGCGGTCAAGCCCTTTATGTCCTGTTGAAACGCGTCTCGCGGCCGCTTGATAGATTTGTCTCGGAGATTCCGGCAAAGGCTTGGCAGCCTCTCTTCGCAACTCAACTTGAGGCGGAGGCTTAGGTTCACGCCTTTTTCCTATACTCCTCCATAGAAGTAGGAGGGCCACAGCTGAGGCGGCAACTACGACTGCAAAAAGGGGAGACCTATCAACTTGGGCGGGCGGCTTGGACTCGGACTCAACCATAAACCGCACGAGACTCTCTGTCCCTTCATAGCTTTCGTCACCTTCATACCTCACCTTAATCTTTGTATCACCAGCTCTCTCAGGATTCCAATTCAGGGCGAACCTTCCCTCACGGTCTGTTCTTGCGGTAGAGATAGGATTCCAGAAGGAGTCATTCAATGAGTACTCGACAGTTACAGGCTTCTCTTTGAGAGGTGTTCCGTCTGACTGCAAGACCCCAGATATTGTAAGGTCTGTTCCAACCTTGGCCCCCGGCGGGTCTATGCGCAGACTCATGGCTGTCGTCTGCTTACCTAATGGGGGAGCCTCAGCGGTATAGACTGCCTCAAGCCTTGGTGCGTTGAATCTACCAGGCTGATCATTTGAGTAGAAGACTGCGCTGGCAGCGTACTCGAACCCCTCCTGGTAGTCTGACTTAACAACCAGCGTTAACCTTCCTATTGGGAGCGAGTCTTGAACATCCTTCTTCACGTCGAAGTGATACCACGCGACATTTGTTATCTGTTGCGTGTTGTTTGAAGTCGGATTGATTGAGAACATTCTCGCCAAAGTCCAGTAGAGGTCTCCTTCACTCCATGATGTGTCGAAGCTCCTGAAGGCCCCAGCTCTGAGGGGGCCGTGAACCTCGAGAGCGTATAGGTAGAGTTCAGC
>Ga0172363_10000753_pt1 | contig 25382 bp, 27 predicted proteins | sample LakKivs2_kivu2a2_FD_114541 | JGI IMG/M metagenome (GOLD analysis project Ga0172363, IMG submission 114541) | Sediment microbial communities from Lake Kivu, Rwanda - Sediment s2_kivu2a2 | ecosystem: Environmental > Aquatic > Freshwater > Lake > Sediment | place: Rwanda: Western Province, Lake... | reverse complement strand
GCGGACCTATAAAGGCAGACCAAATTGTCATTGGAAAAGACGCGTGTGCAGAGGATCTTTACGGAAAGAGAATTCTTCTCAGAAGCGGGGCACATGTAGAAAACGTTTATGGCGAAACAATCATCATCGAATCCTATTGTTATATAAGCGGTGAAACACGGTATGTTAATGAATTAAGAATGAATGAGCACGTTTCATTGGCTAAACCACCACAAAAAGTAGACAAAATTCCTTACTAAAAAATTGGGCACGCTATAATCTTTTAGGCACCACTAAGTCTGCTATGTCTACACTGTGCTCGTAGATTTGCCTTAAAAACGAAGCCACCGCTAGAATTTGCGGCACAACATCAAGCAGTTGCTCCCTAGCAACCTTCTCAATGTTAATAGATGTTTTTTCAATTTTTTCCCGCATGCCCCGCACGCTTTCTGCTAATGCAATATCACCCACGAAAAAGGCTTTCAAAGCGTTTTCATGAGCCTCAAAACAGAACATGTGAAAATCAACGAACAACTTCTTTAGATCTTCAGCCAGTTTCGCACCCTTTAATTCAACCGTTTTCAGTGCCACTCTTACACATTCATCACCAATAGCCTCTACCAAACTTGCTGATAAACGATAATCCAAACATTCAATTGGTTGAACACCTAATTTCTCATTTAAACTAGGGTTCTGAATAATAGTACGCAAAATCCGAACCAAAAGGAAGTAAAGCCTGTTGACTTCTTCGTCTCGGGCCATGACGTTTCTGGCTAAATGTAAGTCTCCATCCACCAAGGCATTAACAACGTCACGGTGCATGCCTGCAGCAATAGCATAACCTCGGCGGAGAATCTTCTCAGGCGGAAAGCCTGAAGGTTCCAGTAAACACTGCAGAACAATGCTTGCATAATCTTCCTCAACAATTTCCAATCCTATTAAACGGCTAACAGTCTCCTTAACACTTTCTCTTACCTCAAAGCTAATACGCTCCTTCGCCTCAACGCGAATAATGTCAAAACCAAGCAGATACTTCCCAACAATTTCACGACTTAAAATGGGCCCAGGCTTTAAAGTAATAGTGCGAGGAGAAGGCTCAGCTCCAAATTTGGGGTCAACAAGAAGTCTGCCATCACTAGTTTCGCCAAGAGACACAACAGATCCTCGCTCTAGTCCACAACGTTCAGCCCAAGACTTAGGTAAACAAACAAAAAACGTACCGCTTGGAGTGCGTTGAACCTTGCGCATTGCACTCATCAACATCACCATGCATTAAGGATGCGCTAATCTGCAATATAAACGCATCTAAACAAAAAATCAATGTATAAACCCAAACGTGAGAGTTAGAATTGAAAGACGAAGTTATGGTGGGTATAGACCTAGCCGGGAAAACCGAAAATCCCACAGGAAGTGCTCTGTGGAAAGATAGAACAGTGAAAACAAGCTTGATCTATACGGATAATGAAATATTAGAAAACATTGCGTACAGCAAACCAGCAATCATAGCAATTGACGCCCCCTTCAGTTTTCCAAAAAGGGGAATCCTTAGAAAGGCAGATAAAGAAATGATAAGAAGAGGGTATCGCGTTTTCCCGCCAGGCATCAAAGCCATGAGAAAACTAACTGCACGCGCCATAAAATTAAACAAGTTAATAGCAGAACAAGGATATAAAATAATAGAAGTACATCCCACATCAACGCGCAAAGCCCTAAACATGCCAGCAAAAGATTGGAAAGAAATTCAAAAAATCCTAAAGAGTATAAGCTTAGAAGGAGAGTTCAAGGTACGCACCTTGACGCCCCACGAAATCGATGCCATAACAGCCGCTTTAACAGCACACCTTCATATGCAAAAACAGACAGAAGCGTTAGGAGACAAAGAAGAAGGCTACATAATAATTCCCAAAAAGCAAGATTGGAGAACACTTCAAATATGAGTGAAGCTGAAAAACTGCACAAAGCCGTAGAAGTAACAATTGCAGCAGGATACCAGCTGAACAAAGAAGCCTTCGAATTCTTAAGCACAGTCGCCGCAACAGAAGATCCAACAGAAATCGTCAGCAAGGCGATACAAAAAATGCAAAGCCTTAAAGAAAAGCCATTATTTATTGACAGAAGCTTCTTGGAACAGTTAGTGAAGGAGTCGGAGCCCGCAAGAGAAAATTTCATTCACCCGTCAAAGGAACAACTTCAAACATTGCCAGAGCCGCTAACAATAACAGAAGGGAAAAGAGAATTCCATCCCTATGCAAAGGAAGTTGAAGCAAACATCAAAATAATCGAAGATCCAAGCACCAAACTAAGTTCAAGCGGAAAAATCGAAGATTACTTGGAGTATTTTCGGGATAGGTTCAAACGGACAGAAAAATTGCTGAGACAAAGAATAGACGTCAGAGCTGCAACGTCAATCATTGATGCGCTAAGAGCTCAAGCAAGTGCGAAACTCAAGATAATCGGCATGATAACTGAGAAGAGGGAATCAAAACAGAGAATCATACTAACTGTTGAAGATTTGCAGGCAAATGCTACAGTGCTTGTGCCTCAAAATGCCCCGCAGGAACTCTTGAAGAAAGCAAGATTGCTTTTGCTTGATCAGGTTATCTGTTTGAGCGTTGTAAAGACAAGAAGTAATCTCTTAATAGCCGAGGACATAATTCTACCTGACATCGCCCAAAGACCCCAACATAAAGCTCCATTACCTGTTTATGCTGTGCTCACGTCAGACATGCATGTGGGCAGCACAAAATTTCAGAGAGAAGCCTTCAACCGCTTTGTATTATGGCTTAACGGCAAATATGGAAACGAAAAAATGCGGGAGATAGCAAGTCACGTCAAATACGTTCTGATAGCTGGCGATATTGTAGACGGAATAGGAGTTTATCCCAACCAAATAAAAGAGCTGGCAATAAAAGATGCTAATGACCAGTATAGGTTTGCTGCAAAATACATTGAACAGATCCCCGACTATATAGAAGTGATAATTATACCTGGAAACCATGATGCTCCAAGGAAAGCGTTGCCTCAGCCTGCAATATCGAACACTTTCGTGAAAACACTGAAAGAATCAAGAAACGTTCACTCTCTTGGAGACCCATGCCTCATCAGCCTTCACAACGTAGAAGTTTTACTGTATCATGGCCGTAGCTTAGACGACATCATCACCACAGTTCCGGATATGGATTACAATCATCCGGAAAAGGCGATGAAGTTACTGTTACAGAGCCGCCATTTGGCACCGGTGTACGGTGGGAAAACACCGTTGTCCCCCGAAAACGGAGACCCCCTAGTTATTGAACACGTTCCTGACATCTTCCATGCTGGACATGTACATGCGTTAGGATACTGCAATTATCGTGGGGTTTTAGTTGTAAACTCTGGTGCATGGCAGGAACAAACTGATTATATGCGTAGACTTGGTTTCGTCCCAACACCGGGAAAAGTTCCCGTGGTGAATCTTCAAACACTGGAAGTTACTGTTTTACCGTTTAGTTAGGAGAGCCCGCGCGCGATTAATCGTGCGACGCGAATTGGTTCTGGAACCCTGCTACCGGCAGATAAGGCTCGAATAATGTTACAAGCCCGTTTAACGCCCACACCTACAGTTTCTACATAGACTGGTGGTTCACCAAACAAGACAACAACCCTATGAACAGAACCCAATTTTTCAAAGACTCCCCAACGTATTTTCCAGTCTTCAAAATGCCGTTGGAGGGCTTGCTTCACTGCCTTGTTGTCCGGTTTCGTCCTCGATATTACGATGACTGGTTTCCCAAATCTTTCATAAATTACCGTTGGATCAACGACATTGAATCCCGCAAAGGATACCCCAGCAAGCATTACAGCAGCAAAATCCAAATTACTCAGGATTTCAGCAAGCTTTTCTGTTGCATCCAAGCCATCAACGGTTATTTCTGTGATTTTTACGTTTTCAATAGCTACTCCTCTGAGCAAAACAGCGACAAGGAGAGTCCTTTGTGTCGTTCCTTTCTGGAAGCTTCCGTCCTCAACTCCTACTATTGACATGTTTTGAAAGGCATTTCGGCTCATAATCATTCAAACATCCAATTCTATCATCACCAGCGAAAACATCTCTGATAAGAGTACGCGTTATCTCCAGCCTAATCTTCTTTGTGCGCCCATACCTTCCCATACTTACGACCTTCGCATTCAAAAGTCCCATTGAATCAAGTTCATTCACTAATGTGCTTAAGCGTCGTTGAGTTAAAGGCGTAATACCCAACTCTCCACATAATTCACTGTAAACTTCGTAAATCTCGCCGGTAATGGCGCGGTGAACATCCGCCTTATTCAAGTGGTAGACACTCAGAACCACAAGTTTTGAGTGTAAAGTTAGGTTTTTAAGAGCTTCAACGACACGATTGTGTTCAATGTGTTTCTCAGCTTCTCGAACATGCTCTTCAACCACAGCGGTTGAACTATTTCGTTCAGCTACTTCACCTGCAACACGCAACAAGTCCAAAGCTCGCCTAGCATCACCATGCTCCGCAGCAGCCAAAGCAGCACAGAGGCTTAGAGCACTATCAGATAGCACACCATCATAAAACGCCGATGTCGCCCGTTCAAAAAGAATGTTCCGTAATTCGCTAGCATCATAAGGTCTAAAAACAATCTCCTCCTCACTAAGCGAACTCAAAACACGCGGATCAAGAAATTCCTTCAGCCGCAGGTCGTTAGATATGCCAACGAGAGACACTTTGCTCTTACCTAAAGTCTCATTTATTCTCGTTAATTCATAAAGGAGGCTATCACTGCGTGGTTTTATTAATACGTCAATTTCATCCAAAACTATAATAAAAATAATTCCAGATATATCCAAACCTGTTGTAAATCTATCAAAAACTTCACCTACAGACAAGCCAGTGAACGGAACAGACACACCTATGCTTTTGCATAAATTGGCAAAGACGCGATATTCAGATCCTGCTATACGACAGTTCACGTAACAAAACTTAACAGGCGCGTTGAACTCCTTTGCTTTAACTTCGAGGTGACTTAGCACATATTTTGTTACAGCCGTCTTGCCCGTTCCAGTTTTTCCATAAATGAAGATATTAGAGCTTCTTGCACCCTTCAAAACGGGGGCCACTGTTTCTCCAAGCTGTCTAATCTGTTCTTCCCGGTGTGGTAACCTGTCAGGTAAATAATCATGCCGCAGGACCTCTCTATCCCTGTAAATTTTTGTGTTACTAACAAATTTTTCGAACACATTATCAAGTATGTCATTGTTGTTCATTTCATTCCTCATTTATTCTTAGAAGGTAACGCCTCATCTTCTTAAGAGAAAAAATAAGCTCTGCCATACAGAAAAATAAATCTGCAACACTAGAATCCTAAAAGAAACGAAGGTGCACTATAGCAAAACGCCGAAACAATAGTAACGCACACCCCATAATTTCCTCTGGAAATCTGTTTTAATTTTTAAAAAATAATGTTGATTTCTTTATTTAGAAGAAATATACTCTAAAAGGTAAGAATCTTCCAACATATAATAACTATTACAGTATAAAAAAATGTAGAGTCAACAGAAAAAAATTACACGAAATTAAATCATGCCTTTACAGTACACTTTTCCAATAGAAATTGAGGGGTGCCGCTTCTCTCTTCCTGTAACATCCAACATGTTTTGGCTATGATTTTCCTTTTTTTCTTTCTTCCCAGTTTTAGATTAAGCTAGACAAATTGGACATAAGAGCTAGTATCACCTTCTTTTGCTTCACATTTTGCAAAGAAATTGTGAAGTTAACTTGATAGTGTTTCTTTTTAGCCTCCATTTTTCCTTTTCTTAACTTATTTATGTCTTTTCTCTGTGAAAACGCCACCCCTTCGCTTCTACTGGAGATACACATTTGGTAATTCGTTTGTTTTGTTTTTTTGTTTAGAGAAGCTGTGAAGTCTGTAATAACAAAAACGCTGGAATTTCTCCTTCTTTTTTCGTTTCTCTTCTCTAAACAGCGTTATCCTTTTTTCTCCTTCACCATAACACCTATAACTTGTAAACTGTAAAGTTGTGAACACCTCCCTAGGATGCATACTGCAGATGCCGACGAGAAAAATGCGTGTTGAACTGTTCGACGGTGAAGGTAATAGATACACTGTAGCCTTTGAAGGGCAAATAACCAGAGAAAAAGCTCTACGTCTTTTGGATTTAGTGGAACTTTTAGGCGGGATGCCAAGTGGCGAAGGCAACCCTAGGGTCAATGTTGCGGGTGCGAGCAACGAGTTTTCTAAATATGACAAAGTGCGAATGGTTGCCCAGAAGCATTTTCCGCTTGTTTGGTTCTCTTCCAGAGAAGTTCAATCGGTTTATGAGCAGGAACTTAAAGAACCAATAAGCCTCAGCACGGTGGCAACTTATCTCTCTAGGCTGGCGAACAAAGGAATACTTGAGCGGACGGGGGCATCTAATCGCTTAAAGTACAAAGTGGCACCAAGTTTTTCACAAGCCACACTTAAACAGCAAATACCATAATAAGGTTATTACCAAGTTTTTGCTTAATACGGTACGAAAGAGGCCAACGACTGGAGGCGCTGTAGATGAACGATAATGTTAAAGCAGACTTCGCTGAGATGGAGAAGAAGCTCAAGTTTTACGTAGACAAAGGAAGAGTTACAGGCGCAGTTGAAGTTCGGGAAGAGCCAGTGATATCGGCAAAACCCGATGTGGCTTTGATAAAACCTTTGAAAAAAATGAGTAGATTTTCTGGAAGTTTTGTTGCCGTTGATTGTTCGACAAGGACGCTCAAGAGAGCGAACAACTGGGGTGTTTACCTAATGCGGGCAGCATACGCTATAGTCAAAGAGCGTGACGTTGATTGGGGCTATAGGGAGAGAATATGTACTGCAGTCGGCGACGTACATGTACGCCGCAGTTTTCTGCAGGACTTCAGAATAGAGATGGAAAGCCAAATTGCCTTGAACCTTCTCTCAGACAACGCGTTCAAAAGATGCGACGTACATCCCCAGGTACGTCGCATGTACCTCTTGCTTGATGGTGGCGGCTATTTTGGTGGAGAGAGGAAATTTCGGGTGTCGCTTTATGAGAAATGTGAAAAAGATGGAATCACTCTTCTTGCTGTCAGCAAAAATTCACCTTCGTTGCATGATGAACTGGGAAGGGATTTTATAGCTGCTGCATCCAGTATGTCTCCTTATAATATTTGGGCTTATCATCCTGTGAGAAAAGCCGACATACACAAACATCTATACGGAGACATTGCAGTTGTAAAATTATGTGGGGAAAGTCCCCGCGTCTTTCGTTGTGACATAATGGAGTATTTAACTAACCAAGAAATCGGTGAACTGCTTTCTCCTTTAACCTGCATATCCGAGGATCCAAGGTGTGTTGGCTATCCTATATCTCTTTGGCTAGCTCACGAGTTTTCTGCGCCTTCTGATGCCATGCTGTTTTCTTTCCATGACCAAGTTGAGGAAGCACTGCATAATGCTGGTTTGCTAGAAGCCCTACGCAGGGAAGAGTTTTCTTGTAGTTTTGCCGATGAGCTTCACGGAATTAAGCATGCGTTTGAGTGGGAGTGGTGGGGTGAGCAGCTCTGAGCCTATAGGGTTTGTGTGCGGAACGAAGGGAGACTCTGTCTCTTTCTTTGTTAATAAAGGAGTCAACCTTTCATTTGGGCAAATTGTCCGAATAGACTCAGGTGAAAGGAGCTTCTATGCCAGGGTTGTTAACGCCGAGAGTAGTTCCACACTTGACACAATCGAGCAACTGCGAGAAGCAGAAGGCAAGGAAGCCTTTGGCCCCTACTCAGCCTATAGAAGCATCGATGCCATTCTTTTCTTAGAGAAGAAATCTGGTAAAGTGCGTTCTCCAACGTTCAATCCAAATTACAGAGACAAAGTTTACAATGCTAGCGAAGAAGATTGCTCGGTTCTCAAACTCTCAGGAGAGCTTGAAGTTGGGCACCTACGCACAGGGGATCAGCTATTAGGATTGGTTGGTATAAACATTGAAGCCATACCGCGAATGATGGGCATGTTTGGCATGACTGGGTCGGGAAAAACAAACACTGAATTAATCCTAAATGCCCAGATTATCGACAACAGCCCTAAAACTGTGGCTCTAATTTTTGATTTTGCGGGGCAGCTCTTAGAAGGAAAGGAAATTAAGCCGCAAAAAGGCCTGAAAGATCATCCATTGTTTCACAGCAAGGTCCAATACTATTCTGCTAGAGATGGAAAAATGGCGATGGGCTTATACACAATAACCCCCGCGAAACTTGACACACTTTTCTCAGATGTTCAAGCTCCTCAGAAACGGCTTGCTTGGACTCTTTATAAACAGTTGGGTAAAGAATGGATAGAAAAAGCGCGACAAACCTATAGAACGGAAGGGCATGTCGGCGTACGTGCACACAAGACTGCGGCTGAGGCTCTCATGCAAAAATTGGCATCGTTATCCAGTGACCTTTTTCCTGCCTCCAATTACACTTTTGTTGATAGCATCATACGAAACGTATGCGAAGGGATAACTTGTCTGGTCGACATTTCTGGGCTTCGTTCTGAAGACCAAAACAGAATTGTTTGCCTAGCGGCCTCTGCCGTGGCTGAACATTTTAAGCGCATGTGGGAAGAAAATTACGAGGAATGGCAGAAACTCCCCACGCTTCTCATAACGCTTGAAGAGGCGCATGAATTTCTTGACCCAAATAAGTCGAGAACTATATTTTCGGACATCGCCCTAACGTATCGCAAGTATCGAGTTGGGCTCAATGCTGTAACGCCTAGGCCCTCAAGGATTAACTTTGATGTTTTAGCTGAGTTGTGGACAAAGGTCATTATGAAAACGGAGCTGCGAAAAGACAGACTATACCTGACTGAAAACACGCCTTATCTAGAATACAGCGAAACGGAAATAAAAATGCTCGACGTAGGCGAGGCGTTGCTCATATCTGAACCAAAAATCAGGTTTGCTGTACCAGTAAAGGTCGCGCATTATCCAGATTATCTAGATAAAAGGGGAGAAGGAGACTATGGGCTTCCAGAGTCGCGGAAGCTCTCTGAGATGGAGAAACGTCTCAAGCAGCTGAGCCAGCAAGAATCTCCTCTATTGTAGCGAATTATGCTACCTCACTTTCAGTCTTTTTCAAAATTCTTTTCATTTCTTTCTTAATGCTGTATTTAAACGGGATCTTTCTAGTGTCTCTTTCCAAATAGCCTTCTTCGTAAAGCTTCTTCATTAATCTCGCAGTGTGCTCCCGACTGAGTTTGACTCTTTCCTTAATCTCAGGCGCTGTCTTGGAGCCTTCCGAGGCCAGCATTTCCAGTACAGATACCTCAGTTTCGGTCAACGGAGCTAAGGCTTTCTCTCGTTTTATGGGTATAACTGCCTCAATCTTTGCCTCGGGCATGGTCGAGAACTGCCGGGCTTGTTCTTCTATGCCGGAAACTTTTGCAGCTAAGGTTTCCTGTGATGCAACAGCATCACGCACTTTCTTATCGATTTCATCTAACCTTGTTGACATTCTCTCTCCATCTTCTGCAGCGCCGCCAATTTTAGCTTCTAGAGAGTTCAATTTTTTCTCAGCTTCTTCCATTTTTTTCATAGCCCCGTCGCTTTTAGAAGCAACGACTTCAGTCTTGTATGCAAAAAGCTCAAGCTTTTCAGCTTCACGCTTAAGCTGTTTATTAAAACTCAAGACTATGTCTTCAACGGCTTCCTTTGCTTTCTCATATTCTTTTTGAACCCTGCCTAGTTGCCTGTAGTACTCAATTGCGGCACTAACGGTTATAGCAAGCAAAACACCAATAAGAACCAGTAAAACTTCAGTCACATAACACACCTCTGTGATTTGCATGTGAGTTTGCGTGATTCACACATGTTGCATCACACATCACAGTCTTACGGTGAAAGATTTAAGGATTATGGTGTTTAACATGTTTTAGCGGTTCTATGACGTCACACATCACAGTTTTAAAAAATACGTCCCTTTTTTGAGGCAATGTTTATGATTTATGCAATTGCTTCATTTTTGGGTTATTTTTGATTTTCCAGTGTTTTTCTCTGTTCTATTTAGCACATGCGCTTTCTCTTGGAAATGACCTGGTGTTTTCTGCTGTGATTTGTGACGTCACACAATGCCTTCTGATGGGTTTGAGAGCTGTTTTAAGCTTGTTTCAAGCTCTTCTCGTATCATTTCTATGACTTTTAAATGGTCGTTTAGTTCTTCGCTTTTGTTTGGTATGTTGTTGTATGCGCTCATGTACTCTTGTAATTTGTTTGCTACTTCGAGGTAGGGGTCTAGAGTTGTGCTTTCGAAGATTCCTAAGTACCCTAAAAGTAGCACTGTATAGATCGCCTTTACGACATTTTCCTTCGCCTGTTTTAAAGTCCTGTTAAACGCTCCACGGCTTATTTTTGCCTTTGTTAGGCGCAATCTGGCTTTTTCTTCGTATTTTAGCGGTTTGCCCATGGCATTTTCGGATAAAACGTCAATAAGCAATGTTTCAAGCTGTGTTTTTGTTAAATGGCTGTTTTTAGCGAGTATTTTTACAATGGGGTCGTTTAAGGAACTCATCAACCATGATTGTACGTCTTTTTTTAGCTTCAAGCTTCTCTCTCCACAAGTTATCTTAGATGGATACAATTTTGTATACTGACTAGCTTTTTAAAACTATCTAGTTTAATGTTGCTATAGGTCATTTACTAACGTAAAAATTTTTATGCTAAAGGACACAATGCATGATGAGGTACGTCTCTTGGTTTCAAGCTTTAAACCCGCAAAACGCCTAGAACGCATAAAGCCCTCTGGAATACGTCGCTTTTTCGCTTTAGCCCGAGAAACACCCGATGCTATTAACCTAAGTGTAGGTGAACCAGATTTTACACCGCCGACACATGCTTTAGATGCTGGTTGGCAAGCGGCAAAGGAAGGTAAGACTCATTATGCACCAACCAACGGTATTCCTGAACTACGAGAGGCTTTGACGCAAAGAATCCATAGTGATTATAGCCTAGGCTACGATCCAAACTCTGAAATATTGATAACAGTCGGCGGAACCGAAGCGATTTTCTTGGCGCTTTTTGGCTTAATAAATCCCGGTGACGAAGTGTTAATTCCAGATCCGGGATTTGTTTGCTATGAACCAAGTGTTCTGTTAGCTGGCGGAATCCCTGTTCATATTCCTTTGCACGGGGAGAAGGAGTTTAAGCCGTCTGTTGATGATGTGATGTCACTTGTCACGGACAAGTCACGTGTGATTATTCTTAATTACCCAAATAACCCCACTGGTGCGGTTCTTTCATATGATGAAGTTGCGGTTCTAGCGAAGATTGCTGTTGAACGTGACATGATTGTGATTTCTGATGAGGTTTACGAGAAGATAATTTACGACGGCGCTAAACACTATTGTCTTGCAACTTTCCCAAAGATGCGAGAACGCACTTTAGTTGTCAATTCTTTCTCCAAAACTTACGCTATGACTGGTTTGAGAACCGGGTATGTTTATGGACCAAAAGAACTCATTTCCCCTCTTTGGCTCGTACACCAGTACACTGTTGCTTGCGCAAATAGCCTAACGCAATATGTTGCATTAGCCGCATTAAGAGGACCACAAGATTTTGTCAAGAACATGGTGCGAGAATTTGATAGGCGGCGGCATCTAGTTTACAAAAGGCTCAATGAGATTGAAGGCTTTAATTGTGCGCTTCCAAAAGGCGCTTTCTACGTTTTCCCAAGCATAAAAGATTTTGGCATGTCTTCAGAAGAATTTGCCGAATTTCTTGCAAAAGAAGCGCATGTTACAGTTGTTCCAGGTTCCGCTTTTGGCAATTACGGTGAAGGCTATATTAGAATCTCCTATGCTGCAGCATATGAACAGTTGGAAGAGGCATTAAACCGCATAGAAAAGTCCGTGAAAAAGCTTAGATAGGGTTCTTTACAGTTTTTCTGCACTTTCCTTCAGTTTATCGAACAGTTCTGGACGTATATCCTTCAACGTGGGAACAAATGCTTCCACTGGTCTTATATCAGCGTAATCGACCTCACCTATCACTAAGTCTTCTTCGTCATACTTTGCCTTTGCAAGAATTTTCCCCTGAGGTCCTATGAGTCTACTTCCTCCCCAAAACTGCAATCCATCCTCTATGCCCACGAGATTAACATAAGCTAAGAAAGCCGCGTTTTCCATCGCTCTTGCAACGGTTAACGTTTCAAAAAACATTCGCCGCACTGCGGGTGAAGCGGATATGCAGACTATTAACTGCGCACCTTCCAAGCGTGTTAACCGACTTACTTCTGGGAAGAAAATGTCGTAGCATATGATTAAACCTATTTTTCCAAGCTCTGTGTCAAACGCTACGGTTTGGTATCCAGGGCGGAAATATCTTTTCTCTTCGAAAACGCTATGAGTTGGAAGATACATTTTCCTATATTTTCCGATAAAACCTTTGGGACCTACTAGAACAGCTGTATTGTAAAGTGTGGCATGTGTTTTTTCGCTTACTTCCGGCATGCCGAAAACAATGTGTGTTTTCGTTTTTCTTGCTATGTTTTCTAGAATGTTGGTTGACGGTCCTGGTATTGTTTCCGCGAGTTCGTATATTTGGTCTCGGACAACGTAGCCGGTCAATGAAAGTTCGGGGAAAATTACAAGCTCTGCTGCTTGACTTTTTGCTTTTGTTACGATTTTTTCAATTTTCTTTATGTTTTCGGTTTTGTTCGCTTGCTTGCAGCTAATCTGTGCTAAGGCTAGTTTGATTTTCTCTTTCATGTGTAATCATCTGCTAATAGTTTAATAGGGATTACGCGTAAGCCTGAAATCCGCTCCTACTGTTCGGTATTCAATCTTTGCTGTTAATAACGTTCGCCTTTTATGCTCCGTAGAAAGCCATCTATGTTTTAGCTTATCTATCAGTTCCTTTTCTACGTTCAACTGCTTTGCTATTTCCTCGGTCTTCAGGAAATGTTCAATTCCATAAAGGATCAGGTCAAGTTGTTCGTATTTTATGCCGAGTTCCTTTTCCGCGAGTTGACCTGGCCATAAGGTTGGCGAAGATGGTTTTGCTATGATCTCTTTTGGGACGCCTATGTGATGTGCAAGTTTTCGAACCTGTGTCTTGTATAAATCCATTATTGGCGATATGTCTGCAGCAATGTCTCCCCATTTTGTAAAGTAGCCCATCATTGTTTCTGATTTATCTGAACTTCCGCAAACGAGCATTTTGAACCTATTAGCATAATAGTAAACGTAAATCATCCGTGTTCGCGCCTTTATATTGCCTTTACATATGCCGTCTGACGGGTCAAAAATGGGTATTGACTTGTAAAAAGCTTCCAAAGTAGAAGTTATATCGATCATTTCTGTTTTAAATCCAAACTTTTCGGCAACAAGTCTCGCATGCTTAACATCTTGAGCATTATATGTTTCTTTTTCTGGCAGCATCAAGCCCACAACCTTGTCTCCACCTATAGCTAGTGCAGAAAGCACAGCTACAGTGCAGCTGTCAATCCCACCCGATAAAGACACGACGATGCCTTTTGTCTTTGATTTATCAAAGTAGTCCTTTATGAATCGTGTTACTCTAGTATCTATTTCCGACCAGTCTAAATCCAGAACGGAAGGGATCAATTTCAAGTGTACGCATCCTCACTGTTTTTATTGTAGTGGGCAAATATTTAAGGGGAAACATAAATATGGAAACAGTATATGTTCTAAAAGGTACAGAAGGGCTTCGATATGGGGCGAAGAAGGAGAAAAGTCGTCCGCATTCCAAAGAAGCGTTTACCTAAATTCTTCTCTTGCCCAAAATGTGGAAAGGAAACAGTTAGAGTTGAAATCTTTCGTGCTGAAGGACGTGCTGTTGTGGGATGCGGCAGCTGTGGCTTGAAAGAGGAATTTCCGATAAAATCCGCGCAAGGCGAAATTGATGTTTACTGCATGTTTACTGACAAAATTTACGGAAGTTCTAGACGGTCATCGGCGCCGGGGATTAAGGGCGCTTAGGTAAGATGATGCTTATGGTTGGTGTTGTTGAAAAATATTTGCTTGAAAAGATCGAGTCTGAGAGTGCTATTCACATAACTCTCATAGACCCTGAAAAAGCGACACCTCCTCAGGCTTCTAGAATTGCCAGTAAATCAAGATCAAGTGGGACCTCAGCCATAATGATTGGCGGTTCAACGTTTGTTTCTACAACGCATCTAGATAATGTTGTTAAAGCTGTTAAACGTAGCGTGAAGATTCCAGTAATTCTTTTTCCAAACAATGTGACTGGAATAAGCCGTTATGCCGACGCTATATGGTTCATGTCTCTCCTAAACTCCGCTGACCCTTACTTCTTAATCGGGGCTCAAGTTCTAGGGGCTCCACTCATCAGAAAATATCGTTTAGAACCGATTCCTCTCGGCTACATAATAGTTGGTGAAGGTGGCACTGCAGGTGTTGTGGGCAGAGCGCTTCCAGTTCCATACAATAAACATGAACTTGCAACTGCTCATGCCTTAGCTGGGCAATATTTGGGTATACGCTTCATATATTTAGAGGCGGGATCAGGTGCAAGAAAGCCAGTTCCTCCAGAGATGATTCGTGCTGTTAAACGTTGCATTGATGTTCCTCTAATCGTGGGAGGCGGCATAAAATCTCGGGGACAAGCGTTGGCCGCAGCATCCGCGGGGGCAAACATAATCGTCACGGGCAACATTGTTGAAAATACCGAGGTTAAACATAAGGTTTCTGAAATTGTTAAAGGTATAAGACACGGTAGGACGTGAGAAAGCTATTTGACAGCTTTTGAAAATTATTTTAACTCCTTAAAGAAAATTTTGGGAAACGAAGCTATTTATGATGTTTGGCCAGATTTTGAACCGCAATATGATGAACATGAATATGCATGGGCGACGCTGAGAGGTTTAGGCGAAGTTTTAATACTCAATTGCGGTGTATGCGATGGGCCATCTGATGTGAGACACATACATTGTAAAGAATGTGTTGAAAAGCGAGGCAGAATTGCAAAAGAAGCTTATCACAAGGCAACTGGCCGTCCAAAAGAAAAATGGCCCACACTATTTTTGTGTAGAGTTCACACGGAATAGATGCTCTTAGTGACAACAATTTTGATTCTTCCATGTCAAAAAACCAAAATAAACTATTGTAGGCACAAAGGGTTAGGGGCATGACTTGAATAGCAAAATGAGCGAAGCATATCGGCAATACATAGAAAGTCTGGAAAGCAAACTTGAACAATTATACGCCATAAGTGAAAAAGCCAGGGAAAAAGGGCAGGATCCAGCGTTAAAACCTGAATGTAAGGTTGCAAAAGATTTAGCCGACCTTGTGGAAGGGCTTGTAGGACCAAAAGGCGTCGCTGAAAGCATCAGAGAACTAAGCACAAAGCTTCCAAGAGAAGAGCTAGCCTTTAAAGTCGTAGAAGAAATCGTCTACGGCAGATTTGAACATATGGAACCTGAAGCCGCAGCAGAACAAGCCCTACGAACTGCACTTGCAATTTTCACAGAGGGGCTTACCGCGGCGCCAATACAAGGGATAGCTCAAGCAAAAATCAAAACAAACCGTGATCGAACGCGCTATCTTGCCATCTATTTTGCGGGTCCAATACGATCCGCTGGTGGAACAGATCAAGCTTTGACGTTGGTTGTCGGAGATTTTGTGCGGCGACTACTTGGACTTGACCGTTACAAACCTACAGAGGAAGAAATCTCACGTTTCATTGAGGAAATGAGGCTTTACGAACGTTCTGTAAGCCGTTTCCAATACCACGTTTCTGATGAAGAGTTGCGAAAGGCGCTTGAATGGCTTCCCGTGGAAGTAACTGGCACTGAATCTGACCCCGTTGAAGTTTCTTCTTTCCGGAATCTTCCCCGTATAGAAACTAACCGTGTGAGGGGCGGAGCGCTCAGAGTTGTAAATGATGGTATAGTTGGGCGAGCTCCTAAAGTTTTGACTATTGTTGAAAAGCTGGGTTTTCAAGGTTGGGACTGGCTTAAGGAAATCCGCAAAAAATCTGAGAAAAAATCCGCTGGGTTCATGGACGACGTTATCGCTGGGCGTCCTATTTTTTCTTTTCCATCTAGACGTGGTGGCTTCCGTCTAAGATACGGCAGAGCACGAAACACGGGCTTGGCTGCTGTAGGGATTCATCCAGCAACCATGCTTGTACTTCAAGGTTTTCTAGCTGCAGGCACACAACTACGTTTGGAGCTTCCAGGAAAAGGCGGCGTCGTTCTTCCGGTTGATACTGTGGAGCCGCCTGTTGTTAGGTTAAAGGGCGGTTTTGTTGTTCGGGTCTCCACTGAAAATTTTAGTGAAATAAAAAATAATATTGAGAAAATTCTTTTTTTGGGCGACATTTTGATTAGTTTCGGGGACTTTTTGTATAATAGCAAGCTTCTTGCGCCATCTGGGTATGTTGAAGAATGGTGGGCTGAAGACTTACGAAAAGCTATTGTGGAAAAGTTTAATGGGCAGGTTGAAAACGCTGCGGAAGCAATTGATATTTCTTTGGAAAGGTTGAAAGCTTTTTTGGAAGACCCATTTACCAACAAACCTTGCGTTAAGGAAGCAGTAGCCTTATCGTTAACATTGCATGTACCTTTCCATCCTTCGTTCACATTTTTCTGGTCAAACCTCGCTTCAATTGAAGAACTTGGGCTATTGAGAAAATGGCTTCTTGACTCTGAAGTGCAACATGAAGATGGTGTTGTTCGAAAAATTGTTGGCGAAATGGATACGAGTATCAAGCATTCTTTGGAAACAATATATTTACCGCATAAAGTTTCAAACGGTAAAATTATCATTGAGGGTGAAGACGCGCATGCATTTGCGTTCTGCATTGGCTATGAAATCTCTCACGATGCGGATTTTTCATCTGCTAAGTCTATTTTAGAAGCTATCAGTTTGCTCTCCACCGTACAAGTTAATGAAAAGGCTCCAACATTCGTAGGCGCGCGCATGGGAAGACCTGAAAAAGCAAAAAGGCGTGAAATGAAGCCTCTCGTCCATGTCCTTTTTCCAGTTGGTTTAGCTGGAGGTTCCCAGAGAGACATTGTTGAAGCAGCAAAAAAGGAGCCTATTTTCGTAGAAGTTGTTAAACGTAAATGTCCAACATGCAAGACTTTCACTTTTAGAGTCAAATGTCCTGCCTGTGGCTCCGAAACAATCCGTGAGAAAAGTTGCCCTCGATGCGGGAAAAGTTTGAAAGAAGATGAATGCCCAGTCTGTAAAGTGCCCACCAAGGCATATCAAAAGCAAGTTGTGAACTTTAAGGAATCGCTTGAAAGCGCGTGTAGCCGTCTAGGTGTTTCTTTTCCTAAAGTTTTGAAGGGGGTCAAGGGTTTAACGAATGAGACGAAAACTCCAGAAGTCATCGAAAAGGGGGTCTTGCGTGCAAAGTATGACTTATCCGTCTACAAGGATGGAACAATCCGTTTCGACGCTACAGACGCTCCATTGACGCACTTTAAGCCCTTCGAGATTGGAGTTGCAGTTGAAAAGCTTGGAAGTCTTGGTTATACTCATGACGTTTATGGTATGCCTCTAACGAATTCAAATCAAATGTGTGAACTGAAACTGCAAGATGTCGTTATTCCCGTGAAATGTGCAGATTACTTCATACGAGTTGCAAATTTTATGGATGAACTTTTGACGAAAGTCTACGGGTTGTCACCATACTACAACATCAAGCGGGTGGAGGACCTTGTCGGACATTTGGTTGTCGGGTTGGCTCCCCACACTTCTGTGGGCATTCTGGGCCGCATCGTTGGCTTCACAAATCTAAACGTTTGCTATGCGCATCCAATTTGGCATTCAGCCAAGCGAAGGGACTGCGACGGCGACGAAGACGCGTTAATGCTTGCGCTAGATACTTTTCTCAACTTTTCCCGTGAATACTTGCCAGCACAAATAGGCGGAATAATGGATGCTCCCTTACTTCTAATTTCGACTGTTAATACTCAAGAAGTACAAAGACAAGCGCATGACGTCGACATTGCCAACGCTTATCCCATTGAGTTTTACGAGAAAACATGGGAGAATATGGAACCTAAGCAAGTTAGCCGCCTCATAGACATCATTGAACATCGACTTAGCACAGAAGCACAGTTTGAAGGCTTCAATTTCACGACACCAGTCTTAAACATTAATATGGGAAATTCTGAAAGTGCGTACAAACGGTTTAAAACAATGATTGAAAAGCTGAACAGTCAACTTGAATTAGCCGAGAAAATCGAAGCTGTAGACGCTAAAAAGGTAGCCCTAAAAGTTCTAACCACCCATTTCATTCGGGACATTGCTGGAAACCTGCGGGCTTTCTCCACACAGGGTTTCAGATGCAAATCGTGCAACAAACGTTTTCGCCGTTTACCTCTCCGTGGCAAATGTCCATTCTGTGGCGGTCAACTAACATTAACCGTTTACCGCGGTGGCATTGAGAAATACCTAGAGGCAGCGCAGCATCTGGTTGAAAAGTATGGGTTACCACAGTATTATGCTCAGAGAATTTTGCTTATGAAAGAGGAAATTAATGCCCTGTTTGAAGGTAAAAAGCCACGGCAAATTAGCCTAACAGACTTTGCCTAAAAGAAAACTTTTCTATGTAAACTAACACATTTAGCTTTGGTGAGTAGTATTAGAGAGACTTATCATCCAAACGCATACTTATTAGCTATAAGGAATGTTAAGCTCGGTCTGCAGGCTAGAACGAAGATACTGGGTGTTCTGGAGAAGCATTCAGTGGACGCCAAAACCATTGGAAAAGAAGCGAGAATGTCTTATGGAGTGGTTATGCATCATTTAAGGCTTTTAGAGGCGGAGGGGACGGTTGAAAGAAAGGGAAGCAGACCGCATGTTTGGATGCTTACTGGTTTAGGACAGAAACGCTTAGTCAACTTAAGCTAAAAAGTGCATTGGCAAGGCGAGTGTCTACATTTTGGACATTTATTGTCATACTTGTTGAGGGCTGCTTTTTCAAGGTCTACATTAGTAACGTTTGCAAGCGAAGCTAGCCAAGCAATGACATCTGCAAACTCATTTTCTAACGTTACCTTGTCATCAGTTTTCAGCGCTTCCCCTAATTCTTTAACTTCATCCACAAGCCAATCATGTGTCCCTTTTATGCCACGCTTAAAATCTCTGTGGAAATATACGCGTCGCATCATCTCTTGAAACTCTTGTATACGCAAACAGTTCACCTCATATTATCTGAAGATGTGCGCACCGCTACTTAAAGAAAAACGGGCAATATTCAAATAAGTGTAACTAAATCTTGAATTCGGGTGAAATAATGACGAAGCCTTTTGACATCCGGAAGTATCGAGAAACTGACAGAGAGCAATGTCGTTCCTTGTGGCGAGAATTAACCGAATGGCATCGTGAAATCTATCAAAATCCAACTATTGGCGGAGAACATCCAGAAGACTACTTTGACGAACATCTGGCTAAAGTTGGATCTGAGCGGCTCTGGGTCGCTGTACATGATTCCAGAGTAGTTGGGCTTGTAGGATTAATGCTCGAGAAAAGTGAAGCTGAAATAGAGCCTCTCATAGTCAGCAAGAACTACCGTCGCAAGGGAATAGGAAAGCGACTGATAGAAACCGTTGTTTCTGATGCGCGTAAAAAAGGAGTAAGGATTCTGAATGTAAAGCCTGTGGCACGAAATGTGGAGACCATAAAATTCCTATACAATCAAGGTTTCAGGAACGTTGGACATATAGACCTCTTCATGGATTTATCCAACTATGCTTGGAAGTCTGGACTTGAAATTCATGGATGCAAATTTAACTTCTAATGATAAAAGACATGTAATTTGCGTTTTGTCGCTTACTTTTCCAACCCCTAAGTATTAATCTCACCAAGCTATCTACTCTACTTTAGCTTTTTCATCTTCAAGTATGGAATTTAGACAGTTGCTTCTTTTTCTTGCACTGAATGCCCTGCTAGGGCTTTCATGTTTCTTCGCTTTAGCGGATTTTTATGTATTTGTAGGCTTCTACTGCGTTTTCGAAGCAGTAGTGCACTTTCTGATAGTCTTTTCGGAACTCTGCCACATCCGCTCTTACCTTTTCTAATGATTCTTTGCCTATTATCGCACGTTTGATGAATTCTGCTATTTCAGCCATATCAGATTCTTTCATTCCAAGCCTTGTAAGTTCTGAAACGCCCAGTCTTATGCCGCCTGGATGCATGAAATGCCTTCCTTCTTTAATGTCCCATGGCAGCAAGTTTCTGTTTATTATTATGTTTGCCTTTTCCAATGTTTCTTCAATTGTGCCGCCGTCGCCATGTTTTGTGATGTCTATCAAAATCACATGGGACTGTGTGAAGCCCTTGTGCTCCGCTAAAACATTGAATCCCCTTTCATAAAGTGCTTGGCCTAGGGCTTTGGCGTTTTTTACTATTTGGCTTGTGTATTCTCTTCCAAATTCGAGCATTTCTGCACATGCGATGGTAACGCCTGCAACCGCGTGCAAATGATGATTACTCACCATTCCAGGGAAAGTTGCGCGCTTTATTTTTTCAGCGTTTTTCTCCCATGACAGAACTCCTCCATGTTGGGGTCCAAAGAATGTTTTGTGTGTGCTTAAGCTGACTATGTCTGCTCCTTCTTTGAGCGGGTCTTGGAATTGTTTTCCAGCGATTAATCCAGCTACGTGTGCTGCGTCATACCCTACTGTCCCGCCCACTGAGTGAATGGTCTCTGTTAACTCCTTGATTGGATGCGGGAACGGAAAAACGCTTGCACCAAACATGACAAGCTTCGGCGATCTACCCTTTGCAGCCAATTCTCCTATCTTGCTTTTCGCTCTATCCACATCTATGTTCAATTCCTTATAATCCAAAGGTAAATATTCAACTATTAAGCCGCGCACTGCACCAGCAGTTCCGCCTAACTCTTTCTTGCCAGTTGTAATGTGCCCACCGCATGGAATGGATAAAGCCATCATTGTGTCGCCTGGCTCTGTGAAAGCGGTGTAAACAACAAGGTTTGCTACAACACCTGAAATAGGTCTGACGTCGACAAATTCTGCGTTGAAAATTTTTTTCATAAGCTCGATGCATTTGAACTCTACTTGATCTATGAAGCGGCAGCCAGCATAAACGCGTTCTCCAGGCCAACCCTCGGCATAGCGATTTCCAAAATCTGTCATGATGGCTTCACGTACAGCCGGGCTTGGAATGTTTTCGCTTGCTATAAGCGGAATGGTTTCATGAAACCATTTATGATGCTGTTGAAGAAGGTCAAATACATGGTTATATTCATCTCTGGAAGTCGGCATCGCAAACAACCTCTTGTACCACACTATCCTTCATTCCAAAATAAAAACTCTTTCGACGTAGCATAACATTAATAATGTAGAGAATAGTAGGAGTTTATTAGCACAGTAAAAAGGGTTTTCAGAATGAGCAAAAAAAAGAAAGAAAAATCGGGGCCAATGCCAGCTGCGAGTGCAGGCTTGCTCAGATTCTTTGAAGAGGAAACCGAAGGAATCAAGGTTAAACCAGAAATGCTTGTGGGTTTAACAATAGCATTAATAGTTGTATGTGTTCTAGCCAAGGCATTCTTCTGATGAAAATTTTTAACGACGCTGTGCGTGCAGAACTTCTACCCGCTGAACAGAGTTAAGGTGGACAAATATCTCGCTTCTTTCTTCTCTGCTTGCAACTTGGGGTATGGGCTGAGCGATAGTTGCACGTAGTATAACGGCTTCAGCGTCTGAAAGCCATATTCCCGCTGGTTCACGGGTTACAGCTGACAAAGTTCCTTCAAAACCATAGGAAGGATCCAAGATCACCCGTATTTGCTTACCTAGATTTTTCTCCAACATATGGAATATTGTTGGGGGTATAGTTTGCTCTGGCATGAGACTCGCAAAAAGGTATAATTGGCACTTTAAAGATAAAACTGTTGCCCTTCTCGAAATATTATGTTGCGCATGTTACGGTGGTGTGTGCGCTGTGTTCTTGCCACCGTCCGTTTTTCAGTGTTTATGTTAAAATTGGCAGGGGGCCTATGTAACTATTATTTGAAGAGTGTTTCAAATTTTCGTGATAATTATTACTTGAGTTCGCGACACTTTAATATGTTTGAGGCTCTCTTAGAAAATCCGCCTGAGAGGATGGATGTGACCGCTGAAGGTTCGTTAAGTCAATCTATGGACAGAGCAGTTAAAATTTATTCATCATTGTTTACGCTTCCCACATACAAAAGAGCAGTTTTCTTTCAGGCTTTGATTTGCGTAAGCAGCGGGTTGCTTTCTACTGTTATTCTTTTTCCCCCTCTTGAAGGAATAATTAACGGATTGTCTTTAGGCTTTTCTTTGCTCATTGTAAATCTGTTTTTTGACTATGTTGTAGGTGTACTAATTTTAAGGAGAGACCCAATTTACGATTTGCGAAGAACTGCGGCGGTTTCCCTTTTTTGCTGGGTTTTGTGGTTTTTCTTCATTTTTGTAGGTGCTGCTACTGCCATGGCATTTGATTTATCATGGTGGATTAAACTATGCCTCTTAGGATTTTCAGCAGTGCTAATCTCGCGTTTAATAGTGTTCTACTCAACATCTTCAATGAATTATAAACGTCTTCTAGCAGCCTCTCTTCTTCAACCATTTTCTTGCATAATTCCGTTCTTAGTACTTTGGGCAAAAATAACCCCCATCACATCTTCCATCTTCCTATTTTTCATCTTTTCACCTACAATAAGTCTCATCTCGACTTTCTTTTTCATTTCTCTCATAAATCACGTTGGCGAACAAATGCTTGGAATTCCCTCTTTATCTCTTTTCAAGGCTTTTTTGCTTAACTGGATAGTTGACCTGAATGCTCCTTTTGAAGAATTTCTTGAAAAGTTAGGTGAAAAGCGGGATGTTGAAGTTTTCTTAATAAAATTCGGTTCTTCTAAGTCTAAAGCAGTTATCGTTGTTCCTTCTGTTCATCCTGGGCCCTTCAAAAACATCGGAAGCAGTCTTTTGCCATCCATGCTTAAAAACGCTTTAGAAAAGGAACTTAACTGCGTTGTTGGGGTTCCTCATGGTTTGCTTGGTCATGAGTTTGATCTAGCTTCTCAACTACAGAACCAGAAAATAATTAACCGCGCTGTTGGGTTCGCGAACTTTGAGGCTCACGAAGCAAAGGCAACACCCTTTATTAAAGTTGGTAATGGTTTGGCTACTGCATGTTGCCAAATTTTCGGTAAATTTGCTTTCCTCTCATTCACTCTCGCACCTAAGACAACTGAAGACTTTCCACAAGAATTGGGTCTATTTGTTGGTCAAGAAGCAGAGAAACATGGATTGGCTTGCTGTGTTGTCGTTAATGCACATAACTGCATTGATGGAAAGATAGATATGCAAGAAGCTTTAGATGCGCTGAAAACTGCCGCAAACACGTGTTTAGAAAAGGCTGTTTCTCTAAAGCAGTTGCCTTTTGAAGTCGGCGCAGCTACAGTTATTCCGAAAGAGTTTAGCCTTAAAGATGGTATGGGGCCAGGCGGCATTACTGTATTTGTGGTTAAGGTTGGAGAGCAGAAAACTGCTTATGTTATTATCGACGGTAACAACATGGTTTCTGGACTGCGCGAAAAAATCATTTCGGCTCTTCATTCTATAGGAATTGATGAAGGCGAGATTTACACGACAGACACGCATTCTGTAAACGCTGTAATATTAAATGAACGTGGTTATCATCCAGTAGGCGATGCGATGGATCATGAAATCTTGATTGGACATATTAAAGAGGCAACACTTGCTGCCCTGTCTAATTTGGAACGTGTTAAGGTTGCATGCCGTAGCACAACGGTTTCCGACATTAAGGTTATTGGAGAGAAACAGCTTGAAACCCTATGCCTCCTCATAGATAGAGCCCTTCAAAAAGCAAAGAAGACAGTCATCCCAATTTTCGCAACCAGTGGTCTTCTTTTAATGTTATTTTTGATGTTTTTTTAAGCTAACACTAATAAAGCTGAAACATTCTCCTTTAATTTTCTAATCAGAAGGGGAAAATCATGCTTAAAGAGATCAGGATTCATGGGCGTGGTGGACAAGGCAGCGTCACCGCCGCAGAGTTATTGGCTCACACTGCTTTCATTGAGGGTAAATGGGTTCAGGCTTTTCCATACTTTGGAGCAGAAAGGCGAGGGGCTCCAGTGAAAGCATTTGCAAGAATAAGTGATAAACCTATACTTGTGCACAGTCAGATATACAATCCTGATTACGTAATAGTGCTTGATCACGCCATTTACAAGGTTGTGGATGTAACTGAAGGCTTGAAAAAGGGTGGAGTAATAATCATCAACACAACGAAGAAGCCTGAAGGAATAGGGTTGAAAGGTTGGCGCATAGCCACCGTTGATGCAACTGGAATCGCCCTTGAACTAAATTTACTTGTCGCTGGGTTACCTGTCGTTAACACCTCAATTTTGGGAGCTTTTGCCAAAGCCACGAAGGAAGTTAAGTTGGCAAGCGTTTTAAAAGCCATAAAAGAAACGTGGTCAGGCGCTGCGGGTGAGAAAAACTTTAGGGCAGCAGAGCTGGCTTATGAACGTTTAATAAAGGGATGGGATGGTGAAGCTCAATGAGCGTTGCCATGAAAACTCGTAAAGAAATGCCGCTTACACCACTGTCTTCTCCAACAGTTGGTAGCATGGGGAAAACAGGGTCTTGGAGAACGTTCCGCCCAGAAGTTGACTATTCCAAATGCACACGATGCACCATTTGCTGGATCTACTGTCCAGATGGAGCCATAACACGCCAAGAAGACGATTCGCCCAAAATAGATTATGATTATTGTAAAGGCTGTGGCATATGCGCCAACGAGTGTCCTGTTAAAGCAATATCAATGAAAAGGGAGGAAGAATAAGTGGCCCAGATGATAGTCGACACTGCAAATCACATTGTTGGTTACGCTGCGAAAGCCGCGAGGGTTAAAGTTGTTGCTGCATACCCCATAACTCCCCAGACAACAATCGTTGAAAAAATAGCTGATTTCGTCGAGAGCGGAAAAATGGACGCTGAATACATTCGCGTAGAATCAGAGCACAGCGCCATGGTAGCATGTATAGGTGCTGCCGCGGCTGGAGTCAGGGCCTTCACGGCAACTTCTGCTCATGGCTTAGCCCTTATGCATGAGGCTTTACATTGGACTTCGGGTTCACGCTTACCCATAGTGATGGCTGTCGTTAACCGTGCTATGGGGGCTCCTTGGAGCATATGGTCAGACTTCAGTGATTCTCTTTCTCAGCGGGACACTGGATGGATTCAGTTTTACTGTGCAGATAATCAAGAGGTTTTTGACACTATAATTCAAGCCTACAAACTTTGTGAAGACGAACGAGTCTTTTTACCGGCAATGGTTTGCCTTGAAGGTTTTATTCTGTCACATACTTACATGCCTGTAAAAATTCCGAACCAAGAGGAAAT
>Ga0172363_10000747_pt1 | contig 25431 bp, 21 predicted proteins | sample LakKivs2_kivu2a2_FD_114541 | JGI IMG/M metagenome (GOLD analysis project Ga0172363, IMG submission 114541) | Sediment microbial communities from Lake Kivu, Rwanda - Sediment s2_kivu2a2 | ecosystem: Environmental > Aquatic > Freshwater > Lake > Sediment | place: Rwanda: Western Province, Lake... | reverse complement strand
TCGACGAAGCGGCGGCCGAGGAGGGTGCAGGGGCCCAAGTTGCTGACCGTGACGACGGCTCCATCAGCCCGGGCGACCGGGCCGCCTTCCGCGCCCTGCGGGTTGCGCTCGTGAGCCTTCTGCTCATGGGCCTGGTTCACCCCTACTCCCTGTGGCTCGCGGCCCGCGCCCTCGCCCGGCCCGACGTCACGCCCTGGGGCCGGAAGCGGGCCTTTGCGGCCTTGCTCGTCAGTCTCGCGGGTACCCTCTGGATGGGCCTCATCGTCTATCGCTTCGCCAAGCTGGCGGGCTAGCCGCGGTCCACGAAGACCCCGTCATGCCGAGGACGCGACGTATACAATGCCGGTCGATGCGTGGTTTCGGTTTCATGCTGGTGGCTTCTCTTCTCGTGCCCGCGGTCGGCCGCGGCGACAGCTACGGCCAACTCGGCAGCCTGGAGCGCAACGCGGTCGATGCGGTGCTGGCAGAGCGCGGGCTTGCCCTCGACCCGGCGCCCGAGGGCAAGATGGTGGGGGCCATCCAGGTGATGAACCTCGACGTGTTCCAGCCCGAGGATGGGCGCCTGCTCGAATGGTTCAACCACTTCCACCGCCTCACGCGCGAAGGGCATATTCGGCGCGAGTCGTTGCTTGTGCCGGGCATGCCCTACAGCCAGGCTCTGGTCGACGAGACCGTGCGCAACCTGCGCAACCGGACGACCTACAGCGCCTACGACCCGCGCTTGTCGAGCATCGTGGCCATGGTGCCGGTGCGCTCCACCACCCCCGGCGCCGTCGACGTTCTCATGGTCACGCGCGACCTGTGGAGCCTGCGCTTCAACTCCGACTACAACTATCAGCCCGGCTATCTCATCAATCTCAGCGCCTCCCTTTCCGAGAACAACCTCTTCGGCTGGCGCAAGCAGGTCGCTCTGGCCTTCAGCCTGGATCCCGGCGAGTTCCAGCTCGGCCCAACCTACCTCGATCCCAACGTGCTCGGCACGCGCCTGCGGCTCATCGCCGCGTTCTACGAGATCTGGGCCCGCCGGATCGGCGACATCGCGATAGGTCCCCTGGAAGGATCCGGGGGCCGCTTGCGCATCGAATACCCGCTCCATGCGCTTTCTCAGCCCTGGGCGGGATTCGTTGACGGCTCCTACGCGACCCGTGTGGCGAGAACCATCTACGGAACGAGCCTGCGCTATTTCAACCCGACCACCTCGACCTGCGCGGCTCCCGGAGAGCTCGACTACGGCGGGGTCAGTCCGGACGCCCCCTGCACCTATCGCTTGCGTCAGGGGGGCATGACCTCAGGGCTGACGCGCTCTTTCGCGCGCTCCTGGCTCATCCAGCGCGTGACCCTGGGCAACGAAGTCGGCCTGGTCCGCCCCGAGCTGCTCGCCGACTTCGCTCCCGATCCGCAAGTCCAGGCCAATTTCAAGAACGCATACTTCAAGACCTCAGAACGGACCTCGGCGCTCTACCTCCAGTACAACGCCTTCACCCCGCGCTACGTGACCTACCGCAACCTCGACAGCTACGATCTCGGCGAGGACATGCGCCTTGGCCCCATGCTGACCCTCAAGTTTGGCCGAGCCAGCACCTGGCTCGGGTCCGAGGACGACTTCTTCATCTTCGGGGTTGAGGCCCATGTCAACGCAGGCCTTTGCGGTGGATTCCAAAGCCTCGGCGCTTCCTGGTATGGCCGCGAGTATCGCGGCGGCGCACACGGCCTGCATGGGCTTCGCGATCAGCTCTATGCGGGCCGGTTCTACGCTTATACGCCTGTGCTCGTGCGCAGCTTCCGCGTCGCGGCCTCGGCCAGCGCGGGCTTTCTGGCCAATAACGTTCATCGCCCGCGTGTGGCGATAGGAGCGCTCCAGGGCCTGCGCGGCTACCCCGTCGATGCTTTCTTGGGCTACAGCCATTACCGCGCGCACCTCGAGGTGCGGACCCTGGCCGTTTCCATCGCCTCCTTGCGCCTCGGCGGCCTGGTCTTCGCAGACGCCGGGCATGCCGCCGACTCGCTCGACCATCTGCAGCTCTACGGCGATGTCGGTTGGGGCCTTCGCCTCCTTATCCCCCAGCTCAATGCCGAACTTGTTCGCTTCGACTGGGCGTTCCCCCTGCGCGCTGCCGGGGCTGTCCGGGCGGGCTGGCCCGGACGTCTATCTGCTGGATTTCACCAGGCTTTTTGACGCGCAACGGAATAGCACCAACCCTTCGAGGGGGTGAAGGCCGCGAGGATTTCGCCCCATACTCGATGCCGACGCTAGACAAGCGACACTGAGTGTTGGTACTCTGGAAAGACGTAGCGAGTCCCTCAGGTGTCTTCCGGCCGTCCATCGTACTCAGTTCATGAACTGCTTGTTTCCGACCGAAAACCCAGGGCTCGGTGGGATGGGGATAGGTGGGTTTCTTCCACCCTTGGCATACTGTCGAGGAGCAGCTTCATTCTGAACTAGGCAACGATGAAGGACACGAGTCCGTCCTGAACGGTTCGCACGCCGACCGCGCAGGCACAAAGAGAGAGACGTGAGACGCAAGAGGAGAAAGTAAATGGGTACGAGGCTTTATGTAGGCAATCTGTCGTACAGCGTGACGGAGCCGGAACTCAAAGATGTGTTCGCCGAGAACGGGCGGAACGTGAAAGAAGTCAAGGTGGTGCTCGACCGCGATACCGGCCGTCCGCGCGGCTTCGCCTTCGTCGAGATGACGACCGACTCCGAGGCCGCCCAAGCCATCGAGACGCTCAACGGGCGCGAGATCCAGGGTCGCCCCATCAACGTGAGCGAGGCGCGCGAGCGGGCGCCGCGCGGCGGGGGCGGCGGATTTGGGGGTGGTGGTCGCGGCGGTCGCGATCACGGCGAGGGTCACGGCCGCGGCGGTCGTCGCGGCGGCGGCGGCGGCTGGTAGTCTCGCTTTTCGTCTCACCACCGGAGAGGAGGAGCCGAACTCCTCTCCAGGGGCGGCTTTGTTTCTAGGGGGCTGCGCCCCGGGAATCCGCACATTGCCGAGATATCTCACCCCGGCCGACGGCACCAGAATCCGATGGAACGGGCCGGGCGGCGTCGGCGCGTACGCCACCTGCAGCGATGGGGAGACCAGAGGGGGATGAGGCGAACGGGAGGCCAGGGCAACGGCTGCGGAGAATTGGTGTTGCCAAGGCCGCCGGGGCCGGCTGTCTCGGCAGCGACCGGCTGAAGCTGGGGCTCGAAGTCCACGCAGCGGTACGCCCTGTTGTCTCTTGAGTCGTCCATGCGGCCTACAATATGCAAACCCCATGCCGCCCCCGAATGGCCACGCAACTTGGCGAAATCACTCAGAGGCTGCCAACCGAGTGGGATAGATCTCTGACATTCGTGCCAGCCACGTCGAATTTTTGGGTGGAAGAGCCCCGGCCAGGGATCGCGACCAAAAGCCGCAGATCCGAGAGCCACAGCCGCCCGGTCGGCCGATCGCCAGGGGGAGACGCGGGCTCGACCTGCACGCGCAGGAACAGCAATCCGCCCGGGTGGTGAAAGCCGGCCCTCCAGGCATAGGGCTTCCCCGCGTGGCTCGAGCGCGCCACCTCGCCCAGTGCCACCTGCGAGGAAAGCGCGTTGTCGCGACTGCTGATGAGAACGCTCCCCGCGGCCGCCGGTGGCGCGGAGTCAAGCGGCGCGACCTCCAGGGCGGCAGCCGCGGTGTACTCGCCCGCAGGGAGAGGAAGCTGCACTTCCATCGCGCCGCCGCGCCCGCGGCCGTCGGGCTCGAGGGCAAGCCCGACCCCGTTCCACACGCCGGCGACGCCGGCTGAACCCTCGACGGCCCGCCACCTGCAAAACTGCGGCCTCTCCTCGAGCACGCATTCACTGACCACCCAGGCGTGACGCTGGCGCAGCTCCGCCCCGGCCCAGGCCAGAACCGGCGCCCCGGCGTAGACCAGCGCGACGAAGGTAGCCGCGCCCATCGCCTCACGCTTCCAGCGCGGCGAAGGGGTCGCACACGCAAGGTCGCGGCCGGTTTGCACGAGCCAGTCCACCGCCAGCGCGGAGAAAGGGATGAGCAGCATGAAGATGGGCAGGCGGTAGCGTGCCTCGGCGAAGATCGCGGAATAGAGCAGCGCCAGGGCGACAGCTTGCGGCAGCAGGGAAAGCGCCAGCCAGTTCCTGCGCGCGTAGGCAAGAGCCGAGCCGAAGAGCGCGAGTGCGAGGATGACAAGATAGAAGGAATCGGCGACCCCTTCGATGGCGGCCTGGTGGCTGCCGAAGAAGCTGCGGTAGGGCTCCGGCAAGACCCCGGCGCGAAAAAGCGGCCAGTAGAGGAGGGCGCGTTCGTGCACGAGCAGGCGCTCGGCCTTGCGGACGAAGAGGCCGAGGGAAAAGCGGGGATCGAACCCGACCCAGGTCTTGGCGATGGCGAGCGCGGCGCGATCGGCCTGGCGGTGCGGCTCGGCGAGCAACGTGAACCCGGTCACGTCGCGGAAAATGCGGTTGAGCGAGCGCGAGTAGCAGCCGAGGGTGTTGGGGTTCGCGCCCACGAGCGCGGTCAGGCCGCCGTGGCTGTCGGTAAGGAAGGTCTCGCCGTAGCGCAGGCGATTGCGCACGGCCCAGGGCGAAAGCACGAAAAGCGCGATGGCGCACGCGGTGCCCGCCCATGCCAGCGACTTGCGCCAGGGCTTGCCCACGGCACGGAAGACCAGGACCGCGAGCGCGGCGAGGGGGACCACGATGGCGCGGATGTAGGCCGCAAGGCCGGTGACAAGGCCGAACAAGATCGCGGCCAGAACGGGCCGTGGCTCGGCATAACGGAGGAGAAAGTAGGACGCGACGAGGACCAGCACGGCCGCCGGCATGTCGGTGCCCGTGACGCTCGCGACGGCGATGCCGGCCGGCCACAAGGCGTAGATCAGGCCCGCGACGAGGGCGACGCGCGTCCGGCCACCGCCCAGGCGCCGCGCGATGCCGCACACCGGGCCGGCCCCGAGCCCGCCCAGCACGGCGCCCACGAGCTTGGTGGCCAGCCAACCGCCGCCCAGGGCCTGCACGGGCGCGATGAGCAGGACGTATCCCGGCATGTACACGTACTCGCTGTCGAAGCTGCCGTGCTGGACCAGGTGCGCGGCCGCCTCGACGTACATGGCAAAGTCGCCCACCGGCTTGCTGGGAACGGCAAGCACCCAGGCCACGCGCAGGGCGATGGCCAGCGCGACCACGAGCAGGGACATGGGCAGCGACTATGGCACAGGGCACGGGCCGGCCGAAAGCCGAAGGACGGCGACATGCGCGTCTCGCTTGACCACGCGAAGAAGGCCCGTAGTCCCGCGCTAGCCGCAAAAGGTCGTGGCCGCAGTCGTGGCCGTGTGAACAATGTGCGGTGGGTGGACCGCCCTTCGCTCGGGCGCATCCTTGCGGTCGGCACGGCGAAAAAGTGGGTGGACGCGAACGAGCCTATGTGGTTGTCCAGGAAGCTGCGCCAAGTTTGCCGGGGTGGCTTGCATGGCCGCTTGGGCATGAAGCGGGAGACGCTGCGCTCGCCGATGTCGATGCCGAGCTTGAGCAACTCGCCGTGGATTCGGGGCGCGCCCCAACCGACGTTGGCTTCGGCCATCCCTCGAATGAGCTGCTTGACACGAGGAGCGACGTCATTCTTCGCCGGTGTGCGGGCCCGGGACTTCCAGCGCCGGAAGAGGCGGAATCCTGTGCGATGCCAACCGACCACGGTGTCGGGCTTGACGATGACGATGGCATCGGACCAGCGGGACCAGATCTGGGAAAGGCCGACAGATGAGGCGCGGTCGGCAGGACGAAGACGGACCCGGGGCGTAAAGCGGCGTAGGGCGGCGAGTTGCCGGCGGAGTGCGAGATTCTCGAGGGCGAGTTCGGCGCGGGTGTGGAGTGCCGAGCGCAGCGTGCCGGAGAGGGTCAGGAGCAGGGCGAGCATGGCTGGATAATGCATGATGGCAGGTGTTGCCTGCCATGCCTACGAATTCGCGCCGCCACCGACGGAAAACCAAGATCCCGGACGCAGAGCTGGCGAAGGACAGGGGCGTGGGGCCCTTGCCCCACATCGGACCAGTTGCCATGCGGTCATTTTGCATGTAAAAATGACCGCATGCTGACAAGGGCACTGGGCCCGATCCTGGCCAATACCCCCAAGAGCGTGTTGCTCCTGGGGCCGCGCCAGACGGGAAAGTCGACGCTCGTGCGGGGGCTTGTGCCGGACATGACCGTGGATCTGGCCCGCGAGGTCGAGCTTCTGGCCTTCGCCGCCAACCCTCGCGAGCTGGAAGAGCGCATCGCGGCCCGAGCCCCGCGCACCGTCTTCATCGACGAAGTCCAGCGCCTGCCCAGCCTGCTCAACACGGTCCAGGCGCTGCTCGACGACGCCAAGGCAAGGGGCCGCCGCCTCAAGTTTTTTCTGACCGGCTCAAGCGCGCGCAAGTTGCGCCGTGGCCAGGCCAACCTTCTGCCGGGTCGCGTGCTCACCTATCGACTGGGGACTCTCTCTGCGGCCGAGATCGGCCCCACCTTCGATGCGCGGCGGGCGATGGAGATCGGCACGCTGCCCGAGCCCTATCTGGAAGCGAATCGGGGCGCGGCGGAGAAGCTGCTCGCAAGCTACGCGGGCACCTACCTGCGCGAAGAGGTGCAAGCCGAGGCCCTGTCGCGCAGCCTGGAGGGCTTCTCGCGCTTCCTCACCACGGCGGCCGAGTGCTCCGGGCAAGTCCTCGACTTCTCCAAGCTCGCCCAGCGGGCGCGCGTGTCGCGCACCAGCACCATCCGCTACTTCGAGGTGCTGGAGGACACCCTGCTTGCCCACCGGCTGGATCCGTTTCCCGAGGCCAAGAACGCGGATCTGGTGCGGCACCCGCGCTACTACTTCTTCGACTCCGGCGTGCGCAATGGGCTCCTCGGCGTTTTTCGCGCCTCGCCCGACCGGATCGGGATGCTCTTCGAGCACCTGGTGGTGGGCCAGCTCTTCTCCACCGCGGCGGCGCGCGACAAGCGGCTGGACCTCTACAGCTTTCGTACCCGCGGCGGGCTAGAGGTGGATTTCCTCGCGCGTTTCGCCGGCGAGCTGTGGGCCATCGAGGCCAAGGCCACGGCCAACGTGACGGACCGCGATGCCGAGGCGCTGCTCGCCGCCCGCAGCTACCTGCCCAGAGAGACCCGTCTGGTCCTCGTCATCCCCGCCGGCCAAGCTCGCCGCCTCGCGAGCGGGGTATGGGTCCTGGCCCTCGCGGATCTGCTCTCCGCCATGTGCAAAACCAAGCCCGGCCAGGCAGATTGAGCCCGTGGCCGCATCGGGCTGCCGCGGCCGCTCGGTCGGTACGAGCTACGGCGGGCTCCGCCTCGCCTGCGCTCGACCTCCCTCGCCGGCCGGCTGGCTGGCTTGCCCGCGCTATCGACCTCGAGCAAAACAGAAGCCCAGGAGGGGGTTGCGGGCATAGGCGTCAAGCGAGGTTTGACCGAGAGATCCGGAACCCCTTCTCCCCGGTCCGCCGGGGAGAAGGGGCGAAGCGCTCTCGTCACTGTGCCAGCGAGAGCAGGCCCGCCGCTTGACGCCTATGGGGGTAGCGGGTGCCGGGCCCGAACCAGCCGCGGGCGGACAGCTTCGCCGGCGCCGGGGTGGCCGCCGGGGTCTTCTCCAAGAGTAGCCGCCGCAGCTTGCAGGTCGCCGGGTACTCCTGGAACCCGAGGTGCATGAAGCCGAACTCTTCCGGTCCCCAGTCGACGAGCAGGCCGCTCTCCTCCTTCGCCGTGCGCAAGAAGTCGGCCGCGCCGCCGCCGCCCCAGCGCACTGGCTGCAAGGCCGGCTCGAGCACAGGCGCGAGCTCGTTCGCCGAGGCCCGGGTGCGGCCTTGCTCCTCGTGCAGCCACAGGGCCGCGGGCTGGAGCACGCGCCGGCCTTGCTCGGCGGTCACGTTCACGGCCTGGCCGCGAGCCTCGCGCCATCGCTCGAGCAGAACCTCGACGCACTCCTGATGAAGCGCACGCGGCCTTGGGGCAGGGCGCCGCCGTCGCGGTGGACCAGGCACAGGTTGGCCAGGAGCAGGGAATTGCTCACCATCTCGGCCACCCGGGTCGAGCGGGAGTCGCCGTGCCGCGCGCTCGTGCAAAGCAGCGAGCTGGTCCGCAAGGGCGACAAGTACATCCATTCCTGCGACAACCGGGAAAGCCATCCCTGCGTCCCGGTTCGCTTCGTGATGGCGTGCAAGAAGGGGCACCTCGAGGAGTTTCCATGGGTTAACTACGTTCAGCACCCAGATGATTTCATCCGCCGCGGATCCCTCACGCACCAAGCTGGACCTGCAATGGCCCAAGACTATCAACGACGGCGAGACCACCGACGCCACCGGAGTGCTGACCATGCCCAATCGCGGAGTGCTGGCCAGCCGCAGCTACTGCCTTGGGAATGGCACCAAGGTTCACTTCTCCTCCGACGGCGAGACTCTACAGTTCAAGCTCGCCGGGGTGACGAGCGGTGCCGGCTGTGCGGCGCCCGTGCCCGGTGAGCTGCAGGGCTGTTGGCGGTAGGGGGAAGGTTACGCCTCCTTCGCCGAGATCTCACTCGCCCATCTCCAGCCTGTCGACCAGGATGTTCGCCGCGGGAATGAACCGGGCGCAATGGTCCAGCAAGCCTTCGATGGAGTAGCCTCTCTCCAGCAGAAGACGGTTGCAATGGAACTCACCGCGCAGGTGTTCCACACGCTCGAGGCACCTGCTGCCAAGAAGGATCTCGTGCTCGGCGCCCTCGCAGTCGATCTTCAGGAGCTTGCATCTGTCGATTCCATACTCCTCGAACACGGAATCCAGCGTCCACGAGGGCGAGCGAACGACGGTATGTCTGGGAAGGACCATCGCGCGCCGAAGGCAGCTCGCCCCGCCGGTGTTGGTGGCGGGAACCGCGAGCTCGATGGTTCTGCCGTCGCTGGAGAGCCCGCACGGAAAAGGCCTGACGTTGGCAATTCCGTTCTGCGAAAGGTTGAAGACGAGATTGCGATAGGTCTCAGGGACCGGCTCGAAGGTGTAGATCGTGATGAAGGGGAACCACCTGGCCAGCGCGCAGGAGACCAGCCCAACGTGGCCGCCTACATCCACGACGACGTCACCGGGCGCGAAGTCGATCGCCTCGAGCCGGTAGCAATCGCGTTGAAGCTCGCTCGCGACGATCAGGGCCGCGTGGGAATCGATGCCGTCCGCGATCGACAATCGCAGGCCGCGCACGTCGATCTCGTGGACCCGCCGGGTGCCTTCGATCCGTCCCCAGCGCAAGCGCAGCTCACGACCAAGCGCCCTGAACCTTTCCTGTAGTGCCAACATGGGTTCTCCAATTCCGGCCAAGTATAGATGCGAGCGGGCATGCGGCCATGGTCAGGGGTGGAACCGATCGCGCCGCATCGGTCAGGGGGTGGATTCGAGCCGCAGGATCGCGTCGCGGACGCTTTGGGCTGCCGCTCCGGTCAATTGATCGGTGTGCACGTCCAGGGCTTCGCGCAGGCACGCGGCGGCCGCCTTCGCATCCAGTCCCTCCTCGAGCGCGGCGAGCACCAGGCGATCGCGCAGCCCGCGCGGGGTGGCTGGCAGAGCGCGATGCGGACGCAGGTAGATGGCCACGGCCCAGGTCAGCCGGCCGGGGCCCGCGCTGGCAACCACGTGCACGTCGTCGTAGGCGGCCACGCTCCGCCCGGTCAGCGCTTGTGAAGGATGCTCGGCATAGTGGACCAGGTTTTCCAGGCGCCACAGCTCGAAACCCTGGGCACGCACGAACTGGTCGACCTCGGCGAAAAGCGCCTGTCCCTGATAGAGCGGGGCGAACTCCACCTCCAATTCCAGTCCGAGACAACCGTCGAGAAGGGCGCCGGCGCCACGCAGGACATCGAGCTCGGTGCCCTGGACATCGGCCTTGATGAACACGATATCGCGGCAGTCCGCATCGGCGGCCCAGGTGTCCACACGGCGCACGGGAACCTCGAGGGTGCGCAGCACGGCAAGGTGATCGGCCAGGGAGGGAAAACGCTGGCCTTTGTGCGGGTCCGGCGGGAGCAGCGACGAGCTGCCGGGGCACCTTGTCACGTACAAGGTGCCGGTGCCGTCCCGGGCCCCCAGCGCCACCGGAACATAGCGATGCCCCGGCTCCGCCGTCGCGTTGAGCCGCCGACACTCGTCTTCGTCGGGATCGAATCCCACGACGCGTGCGAGCGGCGGGATGAGGTACCAAGGCGTTCCGACGCCCCAACGTGCGCCCGCATCGAGAATGGTCACCGAGTGCGCACCCAGGATCCCGGCAGCCACGCCGGCCACCGTCTGGGTCGGCCCCGCCGCAGCACCCTGGCGAAGGGCATGCCAAAGCCTGCGCCGGGCGCCGCGGACTCCGGCCCGCCAGCCGGTTCCGTCGCGGTCGAGGAGCATGCGCGATCCCTCACGCATGACCGCGCGGGTGGCCGCGATCCAGCGAGCGATTGTCCGGTTGGATGACACCATGGTTCTGTTGGCTGGGTGATGAGGGATACTCAGGCGCAGGTTCCTTCGATGATGGCGCAGAAGTTTGCCGTGATGGTGGACTCCGCGTAGCGGGTGGCGATCTCTCGGGCCAAGGGCGCCGCCCGGGCACGCGCGGCTGCCGGATCGGCGGCGATCTGGCGCAAGGCCAGGGCCGCGTCGTCGATGGATGCCTCCGCCCATTCACGTACGTGCAAGAAGATGTCCCAGCGGGCCGCATCACTGAGCGGTGTCATGCGGTAGTCAATCAGCCAGGCGTGATCGGACGACAGATACTCGAGCTGGCCTCCGTTCCTGGTCATGACCACCGGTTTGCCTTGCGCCGCGGCTTCGAAAGCGCCCAGGCCCACACCCTCTGAGCGGGTGAGCGACACGTAGACATCGCCCATGTCTTGCAGCGCCCTCATCTCTCCGTCAGAGAGCGAGTCGTCGGCGATGACCCGCACGAGCGGCGGGCGGGAACAGGCGCGCAGGAGCCGATCCAAGGTCTCGGCCACGGGCGCGGGGCGCCGGCGGAATAGATACCGGGGACGGCGGTGCCAGCGGGTGAGATCCATGGGGCCCGTCTTCACGACGAGCGCCACGGGATCCTCGTGACGAAAGGCGGTCAGAAAAGCCTGCAGGGTGCGATCCATGGACTTGCGCGCGGTCCAGGATCCGATGCTGTAGAAGATCAACCGGCCGGCCATGGGATCCCCGAGCCGCCGGATGAGGGCCGCCCGTGCCCGGTCTTGATCTTCCTGGCTCCGATCGGCTTGGCGGCCGAGCTCATGCGGTCGCAGATGCGGTACGACGTGGATGGGCACGGTGACACCCGAGGAGCGGAAGGTCTTCCGGTTCCATTCGCAGGGCACGATGACCCCGTCAAGCTGGTTCAGGATGCCCGGCCAATGGGGCGGGATACGCTCCAGCTCGAAGACCGTGTAGCCGAAGATGCGACGGCCAGGTTCGCGCTCCCGCGCCAGCCATTCGGGATAGTACTCGGGCACCGTGTGCAGCACGACGACGTCATAGTGGCAAGGCCGGTTGCACAACGGTTCGAGGTCGGATTCGGGCCAGCGAAACCCGTCATAGGGGACGAAACCCCGTCGGCCCGGCAGCATGGGCGACCAGGTGACCGGCATCCCCGCGCGGGCCAGGGCCCGCACGTAGGCCTTGCCCGCCACCGCGTACCCCGAGGTGTCTCCCCAGGAGACATACTTGAGTCCCTTCATTCCCATGGACGAATGAGCGTAGGCCTTTCGCGCCAGGTCTCGCGACGGGCGTACCGTGAGACGCCTTCTGTGGTGGCACGAGGTGGGGACAGGATGCTTCCCTCGCGGGTTCGTGGTCTTTCGGGAAAATCCTACCACGGCTCCACGAAGGCACCGAACCAGGCGCCCCTCTCGCACGAAGTGCGAAACCCATGATGAATGCGAGCACGGATGGGCAAGCACAGCGGGGCCACGCCACGAGCCGGGATGGTCAGCATCATCATCCCCACGCGCAATCGTCCGGCTTTGCTGCGCGCGGCGGTCGCCTCCGTTCTTGGGCAGACCCGGGTCGTCGATCAAGTGGTCGTGGTCGATGACGCCTCCGACGGAGCGGAATGGTTGCCCGCGATCGAGGCCATGTCACCCACCCTGGACATCGTTCGTCGCCAGCGGCATGGCGGCGTCTCCGCGGCACGCAACGACGGACTCGCGCGCGCCCGGGGCGACTACCTGCTCTTTCTGGATGATGACGACCTCATCGACCCGGAACTCGTGGAGGCGGGCCTCGAACGGCTCGACGCCGACCCCGAGGTGGATGGCGTGTTCTTCCGCTATCGCACCCTCGTCTCGCTCGATGCAGCCGGCGAGGACGCTCGGCTGGCGCCGGCCACACCCGAGCACGTGCCCCGCCCGGCGCGTTTCCCATTTCTGGGCGCCACCAATCCGGTTCCGCGCGCCACCCTCGAAGACCGGCCGACCAGCGCCTTCATTCGCCACCTGCTTCCCATCCATTCGGGCTTCCTGCGGCGGTCCGCGGTCGGGGATAGTCGCTTCCCCGAGGGGCTGCGCCAGGGCGAGGACACCTACTTCTGGATGACGTTGGCGGCCGCGGGTCGTCGCTTTCTCCTCGACGACCACGCCTATGCGGTGGTTCGGCGGCATGCGGGGAACACCAAACGCTCGCGCTCCCGCTACCGTGTCGAGATCCAACCCTGCTACGAGAGGCTTCTGGCCGAGGGCTTGCTGGCGGTTCCCGAAGACATATACCTCGCGCACTTCAAACTCCTCCTGTTCAAGCTCCTGACCCGCGAGGGAAGCGTGTCCCCCCATGTCAGGCACGTGCTCGGGTCGCCTCGCCTGTTCGCGCGCGAAGTGCGCTTCTGGACCGGGAACCTCGCGGCTCGCCTTCGTCAGCTCGGGTGGGAATCGCCGGCGTGAAGAACTTGCTCTTCGTTGCTCCGGTGCTTCCCTGGCCCACGGGCAGCGGCATCCAGATGCGAGCCTTCATGTTTCTGCAAGATCTGGCGCGCGAGCATCTGGTGACACTGGTCGTCGGCAGTCCCGGCTTTCCTGTGGCGCGGGAGCGCGATCGGGCGGCGCTCGCGGCCAGGGTAGCGCGGACGCTCGTGCTCGATTTCCGCCCTGGCCGCGATTTCCACTTGGCCCTCCGTCGTCTCGCCAGCAGGCTGGGTCTCGCCCGGACGCCGTCGTGGGACTGGGCCGAGCCCACCAGCGCGATGAGAGCCCGCCTACGAAGCCTGCACTCTCTCGACGTCTCGCGGGTGCATGTGTGTCGCCTGTACATGCTTCCCATGGCCTTGGCAGCCCGCGCGCCGGGCTCGACAGCGCCCGTCCAGCTCGACTTGGATGACTGGGAATCGGAAACGCGAGATGCCCTGGCCGCCCTTGCCGCGCAGGTCGAGCCCGCCCTCGCGCCCCGCTACCGTCGCGAGGCTCGTGCCCTGGCGGAATGCGAGCGCGCCTGGCTGCCGCGACTGTCGCGCGTCTTCGTTTGCTCGCGCCAGGACATGACCCGATTGATCCGTTCCCGGTAGTCTCGCGTTGTCGAATCTCTTGTCGGCATTCGCACTCCTCGTTGGCATGGACGTTCGCGCGCAAGCGCGGGTGGTGAACCGTGCGGGCTAGAGCAGGGCGGTGCTGAAGTAGCGTTCGGCCCGGTCCGGCAGGACCGTGGCGATGCTGCCGTTCCAGCGCTGGCGCAGCTCCCGAGCGGCCCAGATCATGGCGCCGGAGGAGATGCCGACGAGCAGGCCATGGTCGCGGCCCAGTTGGCGCGTGGTGGCGATGGCGTCTTCGTCCGTCACCTCGATGACCTCGTCGACCATCTTCACATCCAGCACGGGTGGGATGAAACCGTCGCCGATGCCCTGGATCTGGTGCAGCCCCGGCTCGTGCCCGAGGAGCGCGGACGCGTTCTTGGGCTCCACCGCCACCAGCTTCACGCCCGGCTTGTGTTCCTTCAAGAAACGGCCGACCCCCTGCAAGGTGCCGCCGCTGCCCACGCCGGCCATGAAGCAATCCACCTCGCCACCCATCTGCCGCCAGATCTCGCGCGCGGTGGATTCGTAGTGGATGCGCGGATTCTCCGGGTTTGCGAACTGGTTCGGCATGTAGTGGCGCGGATCGCTTCGAACCAGCTCCTTGGCCTTCTTGACCGCGCCCGCGATCGATTCGTGGTTCGGCGTCAGGATCAGCTCGGCGCCGAGGGCCGAGATGAGCTTCTTGCGCTCCTGGCTCATGCCCTCGGGCATGACGATCTTGACCTGGTAGCCCTTGAGCCGGCCTACCAGGGCGATGCCGATGCCGGTGTTGCCCGAGGTCGGCTCGACGATGATGGAGCCGGGCCCCAGCTTGCCGTCGCGCTCCGCGCCCTCCAGCATGGCCAGGGCAACGCGGTCCTTGATGCTTCCGCCAGGGTTCAGGAACTCGGCCTTGGCGAAGATGCGTTCGCCCTTGAACTCGAGCAAGGGGGTGTTACCGATGAGGTCCAGGATGTTGTCGGTCAGCATGGGCGGGGCCAAGCTTCGCACAAAACCGGCGCAAGCGTCACGCAGAGGTACGCCTCGGCGCTGGCTTCGCCCGCAAGGGAAGAAGGCTCCAGGCTTCTGGCTGCAGGCTCCAGCTTGTTCGGTTGAAAGCAGCGTTGAGCTTGTCCACGGCGAGAAGGGACGGTCCCCTATCCCGACGTGTAGTGCACCGAACGGGTTAGGAGCAAAGTCTTTTTGGGATGTTCACCACAGAGAGCACAGAGGACACAGAGGCTACGGTCCTCGCTACTGGGTGCCCCTTCTCCCGTGGCTCGCGGTGGCACTAGCGGGACTCGTCGCGCGCGGCGGCCGCCTGATTCGCATCCTGGCGGCGGCGGCGGTGATCGCGGCCTTCCTCGTGGCTGTTCCTGCCGCCGTCACGCGCTGGAATGCATGGAATCATCCCCCCTTTGCCCCACTCCAAGCAACGGTTGCCGCCATCGCCTACCATGCCCGCCATGGCCACTAGCGCGAGACCGCGGCGCGCGACGGCCGGAATGAGCGAGCCTGGCGGGCATGGAAAACTTGCGCCGGAGCAGCCCTCGGTATGGGATCGGGAAAGGAGCTTCGAGAAAGCACCCATGACCCGACCCATCCTCTGCATCGCCACCTTTGCCCTTCTTTCTGCCACCGCGGTCTTCGCCAAGGACAAGCCGCCCGCCCTCCCCAGCGAGCCGGCCATCGACATCTCCGAAGTCAAGACCAAGCTGCAAATCCTCACCGACGGCAAGGGACACTACCTCGCCGTCAATCCGCAGGGCGAGGTGCGCAAGCACCTCTACTACGGCGACGGCGAGCGCTTCCGTGCCCTGCGCGTGCGCGGCGGCGGCCGTGAGGGCGAGGTGGCCTGGAACCGCTCCTTCTGGGAGCCGCGCGTGGATGCCCCGTGGAAGGGCAGCGTCGGTTTTCGCCAGGGCAAGTACAAGCTCCAGTGCGGCAGTCGCGCCACCGAGCTGTCGCCGCTGCCGGCGGACGAGCAAGCCAAGATGATCGAGCGCGCGACCTTCCACGGCCCGCTGTGGAAGTACGAAGCCTATGCCCTCGTGCGCGACGAGAAGGGCACCTACTACTACGTCGATCGCCCACGCGAGCCGGAGAACAACAAGGCCTTCCGCCTGTTCGCGGGTCCGCGCGGCAGCCTCAAGCCGATCAAGCTGACCAACGTCGTCAGCGACTCTGAGGGCGACATCTTTGTGACCCCGAAGGGTGACTTGCGCCTCGTGCTCGACCGCAAGCGCCCGGTGTGGGTCGCCGCGAAGAAGGAGACCGAGCTGGTCAAGCTGCCGATCGAAGACAATCTCATCCTCATCTACGGCGATCTCGGCGTGTACGCGGGGCAGCGCCTGGGCACCCCTTGCGATGACCTCATGTGACAGCCGATGGCTACCGCCAAGACGCCGACGAGCAAGGACCCGCGAGAAGATAGATGTGTGAATTTGGGCGGTCGAGGCGCCCGGCTGGCGAGGCGCGAGGAGGAGGAATACTTTGGGAACCCTCCCAGGGTTCCCATGACAACGAAGCTAGCCCGCCGTGGTTCAAGCATCTGACCACAGAGTGTTCCACGTACTCCGTCGGAGAACGAGTGCTGCTGAATAATGCGGGCTAGCGCACTTCGCCCACGGCGAACTTCAGGTAGTCGCCTTCGGGAAACGCGGGCAGCGTAGGGTGATCCACGCCCGCCCCGGTGTAGCTTCTGAGCGCGAACCGGCGCCCCGCCTCGCGCACGCCAGCCTCGACCAGGGCGAGAAAATCGCTCCGCCCGAGGTGGCTCGAACAGGATGCCGCGCACAGAAGCCCGCCGCGCCCCGCCACGAGAGCCGCCAGGCGATGCAGCCGGAGATAACTCTTGCGCGCCGAAGGCAAACTCCTTTGCGAGGGGGCGAAGCTGGGCGGGTCGGAAACCACGATGTCCCAGGTCCGGCCGGCGGCGACGGCGCGTTCGAGAAAGGCAAACACGTCGGCGACGTGGAATCCGGCTCGGCTCGGATCGAGGCGGTTGAGAGCGAAGTTGCGGCGGGCCGCGGCGATGGCCGGCCCGGCGATGTCCACCGTGTCGGTGCGGGCCGCCCCGGCCAGGGCGGCATGAAGCGAGAACCCTCCCGTGTAGCCGAAGAGATTGAGCAGGGACTTGCCCGCGGCTTGCTGGGCCACGGCCTGGCGGTTTTCGCGCTGGTCGAGGAACAGCCCGCCCTTCTGCCCGCGGCCCACGTCGACGAGGAAGCGCACCCCGTTCTCCCTCACCTCGACCTCCTCGGGGTGACGGCCGCGCGCCTCACGGTCGACGACCTTGCGTAGCCCGAGCTCGCCCCCGCAGGCGAATAGCATCGACTGCAGATGGTTGCCATGGGCGTAGAAGGCGCGACTGCCCTCGCCGTCGAAGCGCAGCGCAACCACGCTGGCGTAGACGTCGATGTGGATGCCGGGGAGGCGATCCGCCTCGCCGTGGACCCAGCGAAAGGCGTTGGTCGCGCGAAGGTCGAGGCGCGCGCGGCGCAGCGCCAGGGCTTCCTCCAGCCGCCGGCGGACGAGCGCGGCCGCATCGGCGATGGGCGCAAGGTCGAGCACGCGCACCGCGATGGGGCCCTTCTTGTCCCAGTACCCGAAGGCGATTTCGCGCCCGCGCCGATCCGCGACCGCCACCAAGGTGCCGGCCGGCAAGTCCGGCGCAGCCGCCAAGGCATCGCGATAGACCCACGGGTGCCCCTGCCGCAGGGCGCGAGTGAGATCCTTGCTTGACGCGACGACCGGAGGCCTGGCCATGGCTGGTCCAGAACTAACCACATTCCCCTAAAGAAAAACCTCCCAAGATCCGAAAGACAAAGTGGCTGGTGCTTGAGCGGGCGGTGGCGTTCCGAGGGAGTGGGTAGGTCTTCGGGGTCGGTGCCCGGGTAATTCTTCCAGGGGTCGGGAAAAGGGGAGCTTTGCTTGTTGCGGTGGAGGGGACGGCGGTGCCGCGACTAGGTGTGACGGTATTCACGAGGGAGTAGCCGCGGTACCGCCGGAGGGGTGTCATGTGATAGACGTAGTCGTCTCATGAAAGGGACGACCGCGTGACGACTCCGGAAAGCCAAGCCCCCAGTCCTGCGCCTCCGCCCAGACCGGGCTTCTTCGACCGCCTGAGCGAGCGCCAGATGACCTTGCTGGTCATCGCCGTAGGGCTTCTCCTCTACATCCCCTGCGCCGGCACGTATGGCCTGTGGGATCCGTGGGAAACCCACTACTCCGAGGTCGCCCGGCAGATGACCAAGCGGGGCGATTTCGTCAGCCTGTGGTGGCCGGGGTCGCCGCGCGACGCGGACGTGTTCTGGTCCAAGCCCGTCTTGAGCTTCTGGCTGATGAGCATCGGCATGCACGTCGCGCGCATCGGCCTGCCCGGCAACCCGCCCGGCGAGATGGCGCTGCTCTCGCGCACGGAATGGGCCGTGCGCGTGCCCTTCTGCCTCATGGGCGTGCTGGCCATGTGGGCCGTGTACATGGTGGTCGCGCGCTTCGTCTCGCGCCGCGCCGGCTTCCTCTCCGCGTTGGTCATGGCCACCTCGCCCATGTTCCTGCTCATCGCCCGCCAAGCCATGACCGACATGGCCTTCGTCGGTCCCATGACCATGGCCCTGGCCCTGGGGGCTATCGCCCTGCTCGACGACCGCGATGAAGCGCTGCCGCGGCGCGGACGCGGCATCTGGAGCTACCCCCATCACCCGGCCTTCTTCACCACCGTCTCCATCTTCCTGCTCATCATGGTGCCCCAGCTCATCGTCGATTCGGTCCAGCTCAAGGTGAAGGTACCCATCGGCAATCGCGAGGTTCTCATGTACGGCGCGGTGGCCATGATTCCCTACTATGTCGGCTCGCTGGCTTTCTTGTTCTTCTGCATGCGCGCCCGCTACCGGGCACCGCTCTACCTCTACATCGCGGCCATGCTGTGCGGCGTGGCGGTGCTGGCCAAGGGCCTGGCCGGGGCGGGCCTGCCCATCATCATCTTCGTCGCCTACCTGCTTTTCACCTGGAACTGGAAGCGCCTGCGCCGCGCGCAGCTTCTGCCTGCGGTGCTGGTGTCGGCACTGGTCGTAGTCGTCGTGGCCGCTCCCTGGCACCACGCCATGATCATCCGCCACGGCTGGAACTTCTGGAACGAGCTCTTCGGCGACAACCACTGGCGCCGCATGATGCTGGGACGCCACGGCGATCGGGGCAGCTTCGAGTACTTCCTGCGCGAGCTCGGCTACGGCCTTCTGCCCTGGGTGGCGCTGGCCCCGTCGGCGCTCGCCGCCATGGTGATGCGCAAGGCGGACGACGCCCGCAAGCAGGCTGTCTACTGGCTGGGGGGGATCTGGTTCGTGGCCGGCTACGCCTTGGTGTCGCTCTCCATGACCAAATTCCACCACTACGTCATGCCCGCGATCCCCGGTCTCGCCATCGTGATCGGCTGCTTCCTCGACGACGTCCTGATTCGCCAAGACAACCGGCGCACCCGGCTGGCGGCCTTGATCGGCGTACCGCTTCTGGGCGTGATCCTCGCCGACTTGGTCAGCACGCGTAATGCGGCACAGCGCTTTTTGTGGCTCTTCAGCTACGACTACGTGCACAGCCCGAACGGTCGACCGTGGCCGAGCGCGCTCGATTTCCGAACCGGGATCGTGGTTCTCGTCATCCTGGTCGCCCTGGCGACGCTGGCCATGGGGATAAGACGTATCCTGCGTCCGGCCACCCTCGCGCTCTGCCTGGTGTCGGTCGCTTTCACCTACTACTTGCTCAACGTGTTCATGCGCGAGGTGGCGCCCTTCTGGTCGCAGAAGGAGACCCTGGCCGAGTACTACCGGCTGCGCCGCTCGCCCGAGGAGAAGCTCCTCGCCTACACCATGTACTGGCGGGGCGAGACGTTCTACTCGGAAAACGAGATCTACGAGGGGCCGAGGGAGGACCGCACCGTCTTCGACCAAGAGGGCGCGGACGAGCAACTCAAGGAGTGGATCGCGAACCACCGCGGCCGGCGCGTGTTCATCATCTACGAGCGCGGCCGGCAGGGCCACCTGCAGCACCTCTTGCCCGAGGCCAGCCGTTCCACCTTCAAGGTGCTCTACGAAAAGAACAACAAGTTCTCCCTCGCGGAGGCTTGGATCTAGAGCACCGAACGGCTTGACTCCCGTCGTGAAATCAATCATTTGCGTCGCGTCCCTGCGTTGCTCCTCGGTCAAATACCAACAGTATTCTCCCTCGTCGCGCCTCGGGCCGCTCGCAACTGCTTGATTTCACTCGGTCCGTCAAACCGTTCGGTGCGCTAGCGCGTGTTCCCCGATTCCGGACCGAGCTGGGCGCAGCGAGGAACCTCGGTCGCGACGAGCGACGAGGGCGCATGGCCCAAGCCATGCGACCGAGGAGCGAGGAAGCGGACGAGGTCCGCAGCAAGCCCAGCGACGGGAGGAATTGGGGGACACGTACCAGCTACTTGAACATCTGCTCCGCCTCGTGCTTCACCGAGACGAGCTCGTCCCACATCTCCGTCAGGTCGCGCAGCTTGAACCCGACGTATTCGCACTCGGGTGCGGTGGCGAGGTGGGCCATCGCGCTATCGCCGGGCGACGTTTCGGTGGAAAGCATACGATCGACTCGCTCCGCCAGGCGCACCAAGGCCACGTGCAAGGCCACGTCGCCGCCCGCGGCAAAGGCGCGCACGGGTTGGTGGTGCCAGGCCACGATCTTGGGAACGATGTCGGGCAGGCCCCATTTCTTGAGGACGTGGGCCCCGAGCACGGCGTGGTCGTAGCCCAAGATCTCGCGCTCGCGCAGGTGGATGGTGTCGGGCTCGGCGATGTCGGGGCCGTGGATCTTGAGGTAGGTGCCGGGCTGGGCCTGGATGAGCAGGAGCTTTCCGAAGTCGTGCAGAAGCCCGACGATGTAGCTGTTGCTGGCGGTATTGGCCTTGCGCGAAGCCAAAGAGCGCACCAGAGCTGCGGTCGAGGCGCAATGGTCGCGCACCGCGCGGCCGACGCCGCTGATGTCCGAGAACATCGACATGAGGGAGAGCGAGGTCGCCACCTCGCTGAGCACGCGCGAACCCAGCACCACGATGGCCTGCTTGATGGAGGCGCAGGGCTCACGCGGCCGGAAGGCCGCCGAGTTGGACAGGCGCAGGACCTTGGACGCGAGCGCGGGATCCTGTTCCATGATCCTCTGCAAGTGGCCGATCTCGTACTCGGGGTCGGCGACACACTCGAGCACGCGCCTGGCCACGTCGGAAAAGGGCCGCAGCCCTTCCAGATCCGCAAGCGCGGCCGCGAAGCTCGCGGCTGCCTGGGCGGTGATGGCGGTGGAATCGTCCTCGCCAAACCACAGCTCCTCCAGGATGGTTTCGGAGATCTTGGGGGGAGGTCCGGGTAGTGTCATGGTGGCGGGCCCGCGTCGCTTCCAGGCCCAGCAAGGATGGTAACATCCCTGCCGGCCGGGCGCGACGTCCGGCCAAGGCGCGTTTCTTTGCCGGCAGGAGCCCATGGACAGAGAAAAGCAAGAAAGCTCGCCATGATGTAACCTTGCCGCCAAGGAGAAGCCCATGACTCGTTGCCTGTGGATCCCAACCCTTGTGGCCTGCGTGTCCTTCGCCGCCTGTTCCAAGATCACGGGAGGGGCCCCCGCCCCCGATGCCGGACCTGGACTCGGCGTGGGCGAAGCCTGTCAGACTTCAACCCAGTGCCGGGCAGGCCTGACCTGCGACAGCGCGAAGAAGACCTGCGTGCCGAGCGGCAATGTCGTCAGCACCGGCGGTTGCGAGCTTTCCGCCAGCTGCGCGCCAGGCAACTACTGCACGCAGGAGGGGAGGTGCGAGGCTTCGGGCACGGGCGCTTTGGATGCCGCCTGCTCGGCCGAAGGGGATTGCCAGTCCGGCCTGGTGTGCGTGCAAAGCGGCTTGACCGGCGTGTGCAAACCCGCTGGAACAGGGGATCTCGGCAGCGGCTGTGTGGACGCCTCTAGTTGCCTGGGCGGGCTTCTGTGCATCGCCGGCAGATGCAGCAAGGCCATCCAGAGCTTCTGGTCCGGCGTGATCTGTCCTGCCAACGACGAGACAACTGCCAAGGTCTACTTCCACGTGCCTCGCGCCACCGAGACGGTCGGCAACAACTCCGACTTCTACCGCCTGCCCTTCCCCAACGACATTCGCATGAAGAACGGCCGGATCGACCTTGCCGGCCATCCTCGGCCAGGCGCCCGCATTTTTTCCTTCGACCTGGTAGAGCGCGTCATCAGCGCCATCCAGACCGACTCCTCGGGATTCGGTGCCAACCAAGCCGTCTACTTCCGCCTGTCGAAGAACCACGACCCCTCCAGGTCCCCGGGGGATTGCGGTGCCCGGCTGGTCGACATCACCCCGTCCTCGGACACCTACGCTTTGACCCTCGGGACCAAGTGTGAGATCGCCACGTCCCACGGCCGCTACATCTGTGGTCCTTGGCTGTGGGTGCGCCCGGCCCTGGGCAGCCCGCTGCGCCCGGGAACAACCTACGCCGTGCTGGTGAAGAAGACCATCTACGACACCCTGGGCATGCCCTTCGGCCCGGACAGCGACTTTTCCGCCATGCTGGCGGACACCGCGCCTGTCGATTCCGATCTGGCAGCGGCCCACCGGGTCTACCAGCCGCTGCGCGACTTCCTCGCCGACGACAAGGTTCCGGCCGCAAGCAGGTTTGTGGCCGCCGATCTCGCTTCCGCCGCGGTGTTCACCGTCGAGAAGTACGAAGATCCCCTGGCCGCGATCGACACCGCCGTGGCCACCGCCGCGACAACCAACACCGGAAACCCCGTTGCCGTCGATGGGGGCGCGGCCGCACCCACGCCCGAAAACCCGGTTGCCCTCGATGCCGCCTTGCCTGCCGCAGCCACGCCCGCAACCCCGGTTGCTCTCGACGCGGCTGCGCCCGCCGCCCCCGTATTCAAGATCGAGAACTTCGTCCGCTGCGGAGATCCAGGGGTGGTTTCCCCCTGCGACGACGGCAAGACCCAAGACGCGCACCTGCGCGGGTGCGTGGGGGCGGATTCTGCCAGCGCCAGCTTCCACGAGTACCAAGGCACCATGGCCCTCCCGATCTTTCAACAAGGGACCCCGCCCTACCTCACGCCCGCCGACGGCGGCAAGATCCAATACCGCGCGGACGGTTCCGCGATCATCCAGGACGTGCAGAGGGTCTGCTTCGTCCTCACCGTGCCCAAGGGCACGATGCCTGCCTCGGGATGGCCGCTCGTGGTCTATTCCCACGGCACAGGTGGCTCCTACCGTTCGGTCGTTGCTCTGGGGCTCGCCGACGATTTCGCCAAGGGAGCCGCGCCGGCCGGGGTGGGCATCGACGGCGGAGCCGGCGCCACGTCCGTGCCCACGGCCACGCTCGGCTACGACGGCGTCCTTCACGGCACGCGCAACGGCGGCTCGACCGCCGCGGTGGGCGAGCTGGTGTACAACTTCCTCAATCCGCCCGCGGCGCGCGACAACGCGCTTCAGGCCGCCGCGGATCTGCTCGCTATTCCGTCGGTCTTGCCGGGTTTGGCCGAGCATGGCATCGCCATCGACAGCAAGCGACTCATGCTCTACGGGCATTCGCAGGGCGGGAACGCCGCCTCGTTGGTGGCCGCACGGCCGTCGAAGTACGGCGCCATCGTCATGTCAGGCACGGGCGGTACTCTCGCCTACACCTTGACCGGTAAGAGCCAGCCGGTGAACATCCCCGCGGTCCTGCCCTATCTGCTCGGCGAACCGGGTTCCGCCGCGGTGGGCGTCAGCCACCCCGTGATCAACCTGATGCAGATGTACTTCGAGCGCTCCGACTCGGTGAACTTCGCGCGCCGCCTGTTCTGGGAGCCCTTGCCGAGCGTGGCCCCTTTCCACTGCTTGCACGTCTATGGAAAGAACGACAGCTACTCGGTGGTCGCCACCCAGCAGGCCTTTGCCCTGGCCGCCCACTTCCGGACCGCTCCTCCGCTGGTCGACGAATACACCGGCGTTATCGCCCTGCCGCCCACGAGTCTGCCGGCCCACTTGAACGAGTTCTTCGGTTCCTACCCCAAGGTGACGGCGCTCCAGATCCAGTACCAGCCCACGGGCGCCTACGACGGGCACTTTGTCTCGACCCAGAATCCGAGCGCCCGCGCCGCGATTCAGGAGATGCTCATCACCTTCGCCCGCGACGGCGTGCCCACGGTCTCGCCGTAGGACCGGATCGGACTACGGCTGCACCGCGGCTGTCGTGATGGTAAGCACTATTTCGGGCGGAAAGGGCGCGGCCGTTCCTTCCGCCTCGCCGCTCTGGATCACCTTGTCGTCGCTGTTGAAGGCTTGGAGCTCGAACTTGAACCTGCCCTTCACGTCAGAAGTGCTGTAGCTGAAGGTACCTGCGATGAACTTGGTCCTGCCGTCGCCGCACGCGTTCCGGTCCATGACATAGCGGTTGAGGGCGATTGCGCCGTTGTTCCTGATGGTCATCCTGCAGGTTTCGATGAAGTATCGCGGCGCCGCAGCGGTATCCGTCACCCGGATGTCCACCTTGAAGAGCGCATAGTCGCCACACGAGGCGACACCAAGAAGCACGCCCGCCATCATTCCGGCGGAGAAGAAACCGCGCATGAGTCGCAAAACGGGCTTCATGGCCTCTATCTCCCATCCCCGACACAGCCGGCTTCGTAGAGAGGACCGCAGGACGGCGCCTTGCTCCGCAACGGCCACATGGCAAAAGCGAGCCACGCACCCGCCACACCCACCGCCGTGGCCCAGAACCACCACTTGCCGTAGACGGGATTCTCGATGGGTTTCGGCTCGGGCTTCTTGGCCAGTTCCTGTACGCCGACAGGCTCGGAGGTGCTTTCCTCCGTGACGATGGTCGGATCCTTGTAGTCGCCGCCCTCTTCTTCTTCCTGGGCCCAGCCAGGCCGAACCACGGTAAAGAAGAGCGCGGCGATGACGCCGAGGGAAATCAAGCGGGTGTGCAGAGCGGCTCGCATCATGGCAAGGAGCATATTAAGCACACGTTGTTGACGGATGGAAGAGGGGAGCGTATGGCACCCTCACATGCCCCGCGACCTCATCGCCGTGAGCCGCCAGCTTTCCCGCCGCGTCAGAGGGCTTGCATTTGACGCGCCCGTCGCCTACGTGTACAACCCCCTCGAATACGCGAAAAACCTGCACGAATCCTACCTCGCGCGCTACGGCACGGGGCCCAAGCAGGTGCTTCTTGTGGGCATGAATCCCGGCCCCTTCGGCATGGCCCAAACCGGAGTCCCGTTCGGCGACGTCGCCATGGTGCGTGATTTCCTGGGGCTTCGCGGGGGAATAGGCCGGCCGAAAAAGCAACACCCCAAGCGCCGGGTGCAGGGCCTCGGCTGCCCGCGATGCGAGGTGAGCGGCACCCGCCTTTGGGGCTGGGTGCGCGACGATTTCTCGACCCCCGAGCGCTTCTTCGCGCGCTTCTTCGTAGCCAACTACTGCCCCCTCACCTTCATGACCGCCTCGGGCCGCAATCTGACCCCGGACAAGCTCCCCGCGCACGAACGAGTCGCGCTCTTCGCGGCCTGCGACGATGCCCTGCGGCATACGGTCACCATCCTGCGCCCGCGCTACGTCATCGGCGTCGGTGCCTTCACCGCCGAGCGCACAAGGGAGGCGCTGGCCGACCGCGACGTCAGGCTTGGATCCATTTTGCATCCGAGCCCCGCGAGCCCCCTCGCCAACCGCGGCTGGGCCACGCAGATTCGGGGCCAGCTTCGTGCCCTGGGCATCGATCTTCCCTGAGCAACTGCCTTCGAGAGGACGCCAGGCTTCAGGCCAAAGTGCAACCGCCTGAGTCGACAAGCCAAGGACCCGCGAGAAGATAGATGTGTGAATTTGGGCGGTCGAGGCGCCCGGCTGGCGAGGCGCGAGGAGGAGGAATACTCGACGTATTGCGACGACGAGCAACGAAGCCAGCCGGGATGG
>Ga0172363_10000746_pt1 | contig 25444 bp, 17 predicted proteins | sample LakKivs2_kivu2a2_FD_114541 | JGI IMG/M metagenome (GOLD analysis project Ga0172363, IMG submission 114541) | Sediment microbial communities from Lake Kivu, Rwanda - Sediment s2_kivu2a2 | ecosystem: Environmental > Aquatic > Freshwater > Lake > Sediment | place: Rwanda: Western Province, Lake... | reverse complement strand
GGAATAAGGAATCAAGAACAGGTTCTGCTTTCTGATTTCATTGCCTTTTTCATCAACAACCAATCCGCTACCCGTAATGGCTACAACTCCACCCAGCAGGTCGTTCCTGTACCACTGCTGCAGGTTAGTTGAATCAGAAAGCGCTAAATTCAGGGCACTGCCGCCGTTATCTTTTCCTTCAGCACAGAAAACAATCGGACCGCGCTCCACTGCTACCTTACCTCTGTCTTCAACCACTTCATCATTAGCCACCACCCGTAAAACCGGCATGGGGAAAAGAATCTCAATTACATCGCCTTTTCTCCATTTTCTTCTAAAGCGCAGATAGCCGCGGTCTATATTTACCGGCTTGAGCTTCCTGTTAAGCCTGACCATAATCTGAGATTTCTCTGCGTTAAGGTAACGGTAGAGGTCACCGGGCACAGGTTGACCCTGAGCCCACCCGGGAATTCTGACGCATAAAGTAAATTCTCTGACCCGGGAGGGATTTATCCCGAGCTTGACCGAGCCAAGCCACGGGTATTTTGTTTCCTGAATGATCTCAATTTTGCTTTTCTTGAACTCAAAATTGGCCGTGGATTTAACGAACAAATTGACATAGATTTCTTCCTCAGACAGACCATAGATGTGCTGCGGGAAAGTGGCCAGGAACCGGGCAGCATTCGCCGGGCAGCAGGCAACTTCAAACCAGCTGCTTCGTTCGTATTTCCCGCGCGAGGCTAACGGATTCTGATAGAAAAATCTGTCGCCTGAAAGGCCAACACCAGATATGATCCCGTTGTAGATAATCCTTTCCAGGACATCTATGTATTTGCCATCTCCCTCCATCTGGAAAAGCCTCTGGTTCCAGAATGCATTACCCACAGCAGCACAGGTCTCAGCATAAGCCCTCTCGTTTGGAAGCTCATAATCAGCTCCAAAGGCTTCATACTCACCTGTTGAGCCGAGGCCGCCGGTCAGATACATTTTTTTATGGACCACATTTTCCCAGAGCTTCTGACTGGCCCGGGCGTATTCAGTCCACCCTCCCAGAGCCGCCACATCCAGCATTCCGCTGTACATATAAGTGGCTCTGACCGCATGTCCGACAGCTTGAGTTTGCTCCAGCACAGGTTTATGATTCTGGAGGTATTCATCAGAATTATAAATGCGGAAAGGAGAGTTTTTCGGATAAACTTCGCCGCCATGGTAATGACCGCGTTCATCCAGGAAAAATCTGGCCAGCTTCAAATAACTCTCATTGCCTGTGACTCGATACAGCTTGGCCAGGCCAATTTCCACTTCTTGATGACCGGGAAAAGCCCGCAGTTTATCAGGACCAAAAGTCCTGACCAGAAGGTCAGCACTCTTGAGAGCAATATTCAGCAAGCCCTTTTCGCCCGTAGCATTATAATGAGCCACAGCTGCTTCATAGAGGTGTCCAAGGTTATAAAGCTCATGGCTGACGCGCAGGTTTGACCAGCGCTCTTTGCCTGAGCCAGGGGCCGGATTCTTGGGGTCAATCGTCCTGGTCGTGAACAGATAGCCATCTGGCTCCTGTGCTTTGCCGATGATGACGATGAGTTCATCGATCTGTTTCTTAAGTTCAGGATCAGGGTAAGCTTTTAAAGACAGGCTGGCGGCTTCAATGGCTTTATAAACATCAGAATCGTTGTATCTTTTACCGGAATGCTTTCCGGTCTTGAGACCAGCGGCCATCCGGAAATTATCAACACGACCTGTTTCTTCATTCATTCTGAACAAATAGGGGATCGTAATTTTTCGGTTGATCTCCATCCTCGGCGCCCAGAAATCGTCATCAACCTTAACCTGCCAGTAGTTTACCGGCTTGATCGGATAATCAGGACTCGACTCTTCAATCTGAGAAGGGAAATTCCGGCAGGTGGCAAAAAGCACAGCCGCACTGATAATGACTGTGGCCATCGGTCTTTTCATTTCTTACCTCACACTCTCAATTCTATCATGTCCAAATCATCTTAACTTTAACGGAAAAACTTCGGCTGTTTAAAAGCACCCGTAATGCCTACTATTTTAGCAGGGATAATTTATTTCAGTATATAAATGGTAACGCTGAGCGGGGGCAAAGAAAGCCGGGCTGGTTCGAACTTTTCCTCAACCGTAGTAATTTCGACTTCAGGCTTTTTGCCAGGAACGTTGCAGGCTCTCTCTCCGGGTCCTGTAACTCTGATAATTTTTTCAACCGCGGATAGCTTGAAATTGCTCAAGCTCAGTGATAATCTCTGAGGTTCCAGAGTCGGGTTCACCACAGCCAGAGTCAGAGTTTTCCCGTCCTCTTTCCAGGCTGCCATGACATCCAGAGGTTCTGGCTGACCTGAAATCTTAACCGGGATTGTTCCGAACTCATTCCGGTAAAGCTTCAGCACCAGACCGGTGGCATCGAAAACAGCTTCAGTTTTGGAAGTTTTAATCGCTCCGATCACATTGACCGTCTGAGCATAGTTTGCCATGTAGATGATATCAGCCTGACGGTAGTACTCATGGATGCCGGCAGCCACTCCCAAGGCATCTTTCAGAAAATATTGGGTGCCCAGTTCTCCGTAGATATAAGGCCCGTACCAGTAATTCCATTCATCCAGAGCAATCCTGATATCTTTGCCTTTCAATTGCGGAATTGTCTTTCTGTATAGGCGGTGAGCCTCAGCAATCCGTCTAATAGCTCGCGGCACTTGATAAACGTGGCTCAACAGCCCTGGTCGCTCTCCTGCGTAAAAATGTTCGCTGATAAAACTCATATTCTCAGCACAGGCACTGAGCATGCCTTCACTCCACTCACCCACTTCGCCAACAGCGATCAACTTGATTTTCGGGTCCTTAGCCTTCATAAATTCAGCAAAACGGTTGTGTCTTTTAACATAATCTCTAAGCGGCATATGTCCGAGCTGCCAGTCGCCGTACATCTCATTGCCGATAGACCAGAACTGACAGTTAAAAGGCTCAGGGTGACCGTTCCCGGCTCTTAGCCTGCCCATGGGGGTGTCGGGACGTCCATTTACATATTCCACTTCATCTGCGGCCAGGGTTTCATTTCCCTGACCGCTGTTAACAGCAATGTAAGGCTCCGCTCCGACGAGACGGCAGAAAACCATGAACTCATGAAGCCCAACATCGTTGAGTTCAATTCCCTGCCAGGCAGGATTCCTTCTCGGAGGACGGCGGTCAGGTTCTCCGATCCCATCCCTCCAGTTGTAGCCAGAAACGAAATTCCCTCCTGGCCAGCGGTAGACAGGCGAATTCAGCTCGCGCAGGAGCTTGATCACTTCTGGCCTGAAACCCTCCAGATTATCTTCGGACATGAGCGAAACTGCTGCTACCCTGAAAGCTTCACCTCCGCGGCTCAGGATTTCGAGACGTCCATTATCAGTAGTTTTTCCTGAAGTAAAAGAAAAATGGTATTTGGAATAATCTGGGTAAACTTTATCAATGACAAAAACGGCCAGGCCGCTTTCACCCTCTCCCCAGACCAGCCTCACTTCCACGGGCGCCACTCCAGGGTCTCCAGACAGCACAATCCTTCCGGTGTATTTCCTCTGAGCCTGGAGTGCCAGCCCTTCCTGATAAATCCCTGCCCGCTGGCCATTGCCTTTAAGCCTGATCTCAGGCACCGGCACGCCTGAGTAAACCAGCAGTGGGTTCATATGCACCGAATGCGGCTCACCATAAATCTTCCAGGCTGAGTCAGCCGTAGCCACGGGGTAATAAAATTTCCTGTCCTCCAGCATCTCAGCCCAGATTCCCTGGTAGATGCAACGGCCAAGATGCTCGATAAACTGACCGTAGACGTATTTAGAAACCGGCGTTAATCTCTGCTCAGCATGAATCGTGGCCTGTGGCTTTAGAGTTCGTCCGGAAAGGTAGGTAAGAGTAATATCATCAAACCAGGCTTCACCAGTAACTTTTCCCCAGCCGCCAAAAAGACAATTTATCTGGAGAGAGTCATTCAGTTCAGTGTCAAAAACCAGTTCGAGTTTTGTCCAGTCGTTGGTTCCGGTAAGAGCCCTGGTTTGTAGCTTTTCGATTCCATGTATGTTCAGCAAAACGCCTTTCCCACCGATTGACTTGATGTCCTTAGTCTTAACCCAGCCAGTTAAACGGTATTCAGAAAAAGGATTTACCTGGACAACTGTTGACCAGGAAGCATCAGCTCCGCTGACCGAGCTGATTTTAACGCTGTTATTTCCACTTCTTGCCGCTTTATCAACTTCAAACGAGGCTTCCTTCTGATAGCTCACCGGACGCCAGCCTGCGGGTCGGGTGTCTTTTATCTCCTCAAAAGAAGGATTCTTGATGACCTGTTTCTCAGGTTTCAGCGCAGCCGGAAAAAAGAAATTCGAAAAAAGCAGAACCATGAAAATGACTGCTAATGTGAAGAGCAATGAACTCTGGTGCAAATGGCTTTTCTGACATTTTTGGTCGTTCATATGAGGCGAAAACTTCTTGCTCTTCATCCTCCCTCCTCAAACATATTGACTTCTTTTCATTTTCAGGCCTCTTAATTTAAAGACCTGTCTTTTCTAACCTGCAAAAAGGCGGCATTAATTTCTCAGCCTTCTTTTTCTTGCTGCCTTTATTCTATTTAACCTTCCATTCCTGAATTCCGGCAGAGAATTCATCCTTGAGCTTAAGTTCAATCTTCAGAGCTCTGGTCGTTACCGGTGAAAATTTCAAGATATTGTATTTGTCTTTTTCCACTCCATAAGCACCCAGATTTTTCACGGGAAGCCACTCGTTTCCCTTTTTGTAATAGAGCTTCCAGGAATCAGGCACCCGGCATTCGCCTTCACCCGTATCGTCAAACCAGTAGACAGCTATTTCAGAGATGTCAGCCGGTTTCGCAAACTCATAGCTGACCCATTCCATCGTTCCTTTTTTCGGCCACCAGTGGAGATAGCCCACAGAGTGGTCGTTTGACCTTTCCGGCTCATACAGGTCGTTGATGAATTTTGCACCCTTAGCTCCTTCAGAAGCTTCAACCCTGGCTTTCGAAGCTATTGACGGCTCAGGAGCTGGTCTGACTTTAGCTTCATCTCTGGCTAACCAGACAGCCATTTCACCCCGGCCGCGGTGGGCCCAGGCATAATACGGAATCAGAATAATTGCCTGATCCTGAGACACAACCTTTCCTTTTTCAATTTTATACGCCCTGCCTGAAATTTTGACCAGCTCTAAACCGCCAAGCAGGTTGCTAAGGTATTCAGTTGAAAATGCGGCACCATCCGGAATGAGCAGGTTGCTGACCCGGCCGTTGTTATCTGGCCATTCTGCGCAATAGACAATCGGTCCTCTCTGCACTGCCACCAACCCCTGGTCATCTCTGACCTTATCATTTGCCAGCACTCGATGAGGCTCCATTGGCAGACTGACCTCAATAGTATCGCCAGGTTTCCATTTTCGAGTGATGGGTAAAAAGCCGTTATCCAGGTTGAGCACAACTTCCTGGCCGTTCACCTTGACCAAAGGTCTGGTCTCAATTTTCTCAGGAAAATAATAGAGGCCGCCTGGTATCGGCTTTCCCAGGGCCCAGCCCGGAATTCTGAGATACACGGAGAAATCATCTTCTTTTGCAGGATGGATTTTTATTATTATTTCGCCTTTCCACGGATATTCTGTCTTCTGCTCAACATCAACCTTCATGTCTTCCATCTCCACAACACCCCTGCTTTGAGCATAAAGGTTAACATAAAGGCGGTCGCCTGAAATGGAATAGACATACTGACCGATCTGTGGAATGAAACGCACAATGTTCGGTGGACAGCAGGCACACCCAAACCAGGGGCTTCGTTCATGCTGTCCGAAAGATGCCAGGGGATTGGCATAGAAAAACCGGTCGCCGCTTAAAGAAACTCCAGAAAGCACACCGTTATAGATGATGCGCTCAAAGACATCCAGATACTTTGAATCACCGTGGAGCAAGAACATCCGGTAATTCCAGAAGGCATTAGCAATCGAAGCGCAGGTTTCAGCATAAGCAGAAGCGTTCGGCAGATAATAAGGCGGGCCAAAACCTTCCCAGGCGCCAGTCGAACCAATTCCCCCTGTGAGATAGATTTTCCCGAAAACTGCATCTTCCCAGATTTTGTCCAGAGCCTGAACATAAGTCTGGTCACCTGTTAGAGCGGCCGCATCAGCCATAGCCGAATACATATACGCCGCCCTGACCGCATGCCCAACAGCCTCAGTTTGCCGGCTAACCGGCAGGTGGTCCTGAGAATAAAATCCATAAAGCTTATGCCCCTTTTCGTTGCCCCTCTGCTCAAGGAAAAATTCAGCCAGGTCGAGATATTTCTTCTTGCCTGTTAATCTGTAAAGTTTGACCAGGCCAATTTCAATTTCCTGGTGTCCAGGCGGAAGCATGACCTTGCCAGGACCAAAATCTTTAAGAACGAGGTCCGCGCTTTTTAAAGCTACATTCAGCAAAGACTTTTTTCCGGTGGCCTGGTAATGCGCAACAGCAGCTTCGTAAAGGTGACCAAGGTTGTAAAGCTCATGAGCATATTCTTCATTCTGCCATCTCTTATCAGTTACCCATTCTTCAAGCGGAATTTTGCCGCCTCTATTTTTGATTGTCCGCGCCGTGTAGAGATAACCATCTCTTTCCTGGGCGGCGGAAATCTTTTCAATTAAGCCATCCAGGTACCTATCGAGCTCAGGGTCATATTGCAGCATCAGTTGATAGGAAGCGCCCTCAATGAGCTTATAAACATCGGAATCATCAAAAGGATAGCGGGAGCAAAAATTCCCGTCTGCCAGACCGGCTGCGATCTCAAAATTCTTTATCCTTCCTGTTTCTTCACTCTGCTTAAAAGAATGTGGAATGGTGACTTCCCGGCCTGTTTCTATCCGGGAACTCCAGAAGTTATCGTTAAACTCAACCGCGGTCAGCTTGACCGGTCTTATCAAATAATCCCGGGTCTTATCTCCGCACTTGAGCATCAAGAATAAGAAAAGCAATGCTGCTACCGGACCTGTAACCCTTTTACCTTTTTTGGCAAGAAGCATTTTCCCTCCTTTCTCAAGTTATAGACATTATGTATTTAATATACCTGACCAGACCTTTCAACAGAATTCGCCACCTGCTGCCTGACGCCTGCTGTCTCGCCTCTTCAATTTCAGTCTGGCTAATTACCAGAAATCTTTCCCGCCTTAATTAATCTGACCCGCACGATATGCTTTTCAGAACGACAGAATTCGGACCTATTGACCAGCTTATTTTTTTACTGATAACACCCTTTTGCTCAAAGCTCTTCCCGCCAGCCTCCAGAATAACTTTATAAACTCCTGGTTCAACCTGCGGTCGCCAGCGGCTTCGGCCGTCATCCTTTTTTCTCATATCCCAGGCTATCCGGTGAAGGCCAGCTTCTTTCGTCCCCTCAAGCTCCTGGAGCAGATTGCCTGACTGGTCATATATCTTGACTCTTGGTTTCTCCGCCAGCTCATTTTTCAAATAATAAAAAATAACTACTTCATCCGGCTCGTTCGGAGTCATCAGATGACTGTCGCCAAGCAATTCATAATTACCAAAAACCGGATATTGTTTCTGAACAGCCGGTCTTATAGAAAATAAATGAACTGAACGTTCAAGAACGTCAGGTTTTAATTCCTGGAGTGGCCAGATATTGGTAATCCAGACCCCTCGGCCGTAAGTCGCCACTGCCAGGTCGTTCTCCCTGGGATGAACCATGAGGTCAGTGACTTTTACCTGCGGCATATTATTCCTGAAAATTACCCAGTTTTTACCCCCATCTATGGAGACAAACAGGCCATGATCAGTGCCAGCAAAAAGCAAGTCAGGATTTTTTTTGTCCTGAACCACAACGTTGATTGGATAATCTGGCAAATTGCTGGAAACAGAAACCCAGGTTTTGCCATAATCAATGGTTTTAAAAAGATAAGCTTTAAAATCATCGTTTCGAAAACCGCTTTTGGCCACAAAAGCTGTGCCGGGCTCATGAGGTGAAGCCATTACCCGGCTGACCCAGATATGGGCCGGGCCACCGGCTTTAGCTATGGCCAGAGTGCAGTCAGCCCAGGAACCTCCGCCGTTGGTGGTCACCTGCACTTTACCATCATCAGTCCCAACCCAGATCAAGCCAGGCTTAACCGGAGATTCTGAGACGGTGGTTATGGTGCAGAAAGTCATGAATCCGGCCCCATGCTGTTTGCTCTTATCATCGGTTGTCAGGTCCGGGCTTATCTCTTCCCAGTGGTCACCTCGGTCAAGAGACCTGAGCAAGCACTGAGCTCCGATATAAACAATCGAGCTGTTGTGAGGAGAAAGATGAATGGGCGGTGTCCAGTTGAAACGATAGGGTTCTTTGCCCGCTTCTCTCTGAGGTTGAATACTCCTGCGAACTCCGGTTCTCTGGTCAAGCCGGCCAAAACCGCCAAATTCGCGGCAGTTATAAGCCCAGCGGCTGTCAGTCGGGTCAATCACATTGTGCATACCATCGCCACCGCCAACTGTGACCCAGTCACTGAGATTGACCGCACCGGACCAGGAATTAGACGGTCCTTTCCAGGAATCATGGTCCTGCAGTCCAACATAGAGGTTATAAGGCTCTTCCATATCCAGGCCCAGGGCATAGATTTCTCCAAGCGGCAAATTATAAAGATGCTGACAGGTCACGCCACCGTCGTAGGTGACGTAGACCCCGCCGTCACTTCCAAAAAGCATTCGCTTAGAATTCTGCGGGTCTATCCAGAAAGTCCTGACATCCCCGAAAGCTGTGCGGAAGAGCACTGTGTTAGGCCAATCAGCATCCCGCCAGCTTCTGCCTCCATCGACCGAGCTGGCCAGGGTGACGCCCGTTACGAAAAGCATCTGGTCGTTGCCGGGGTCAACGTATATCTGATTGAACGAATAGGGAGCTTTTGTAGCCAGGGGCTCGTTTCCGGTGTTTACCTTGACCCAGGTTACTCCGCCATCATCTGTCCGATAAACCTCGCCGCCTATGGGAACCGGCTGAGCAGTTTTCCCGGATTTTCTGGCTGCTTCGATTTCCTCATCAGTCGGCTGTCGCTGATTAAGGTTTTCCACCACTGCATAGAGAATTTTTGAATTCTGGCGATAGACATCAATCCCGATCCGGCCAATTTTGCCTGAAGGCAGGCCTCCGCTCAGTCTTTTCCAGGTCTTACCGCCATCAGCAGTTTTATAAATTCCACTCCCGGGACCGCCGGCTTCATAATGCCAGGGAAATCTGGCTTTGTCATAAGTGCCGGCATACAGAATATCAGGATTCGACGGGTCCATAGCCAGATCAATAACACCAATCGTATCGTTGATGAACAGAACCTTTTGCCACGTCAGGCCACCATCTATTGTCTTGAACACGCCTCGCTCCGCATTTGGCGTAAAAAGATGCCCCATTGAAGCTATAAAGACGATGTCAGAGTTGGCGGGATGAACGATTATTTTCGGGATATGGTGTGAGTCTCGAAGACCCATTTTCCGCCAGGTTTTCCCACCATCTGTGGACTTATAAACTCCATCCCCACTGTGCGAGCTCCGGGCACAATAAGCTTCACCTGTGCCGGCCCAGACAATTTCAGGATTAGCTGGAGCTATGGCTATGGCTCCTATAGACAGATGGCTCTGAGAATCAAACACGGGCTCAAATGTCGTGCCGCTATTAGTTGTTTTCCAGATTCCGCCGTTTCGAGTGCCGACATAAAAAGTATAAAGATGAGCTCCGGGCGGGAATTCAGGGACTGCAAAACAGGTCACCCATGATCCTGCTCGGAATGGCCCTAAATTCCTGAAATGAAAATTCTTAAGAAATTCTTCCTGCACGTCAGCCGACGGGAGGCCTGACAAAAGCAGTAAGAAAAGAAAAATGAAAATCGGCAACCGGGTTTTGATCCGATAAATCTTTTTGTCCATCAAACAAGACCTCCTGCTTCAGTTTATAAACTCTAAACTCTGAATATACTAAACCGTTTTTTTAATCAATACGTAGTTTTCGTCGTTCTAACCAATCCGCAGTAATAGAATAAGGCAGATTTTTAGAATAAAGAGAGGGGAAGAGACTATCTCTTCCCCTCTTTTATTCAGAAGATCAGAACTTATACTTGAGCGAGAACTTGAACACTCTGGTCGCTGAGATTCCGGTTGCCCGGCCATAATTATAGTCAAGGCTGTAGGTTCCCACGTTAGTGTCTTCTTCTTCTGGATACCAGGTTGAAATGGGATTCTGACCATAGTAGATATAGGTGTTTCCCAGGAGATTGTAAATATCAATAAAGGCAGCCAGGGTGCCGTAGGGCAGCTTGAAGTCTTTTTCCAAATGGAAGTCAGTGTTGGTAAAAGCTTCGTCCCTTCTGGCTCCATTTGCCTCAAGCCTCACCCAGACCGGCCAGGGCACTATGCCGTTCTCAGCTGCCCATTCATCAGGCGGAACTACTGTTACAGTCCGGCCCCAGGGATAACCCAGAGAATATCTGGTAAAGAAAGAGGCCACAAAGCCAAAAGGAAGATTGAAGGTCCCGAAGAGCTTTAGCTGAAACGGCACATCGTAGCCGTCACGGCCCGGAGCGTTGACGAAATCATTGGGGCTATCGCCGCATTCCAGAGAAGTCAGCTTGGAAATAACCATCGAACCACCGAGAGACCAGCCGTGGGAAAATCTCTTCTCGAACTGGAGTTCCACTCCATCGTATTTTCTGAATTGTTCTGGAATGTTCATTTTCAAATAGAAATCTTTCCAATAGGGCGAATCCTCGGTCATAAAATAGACTGTAACTTCCTGTTCAGGGAAGACACCGTATGCCGGGACCTTGGTCGTAAAAGGCACATACCACTCCGGTGCCTGGTCAAGGGTATACCAGAAGCGACTAACATCCGGGTCATATTTGGCCCAGCCGTAGATTTTCGATTCTTTTTTGTGCAGATAACTCAGCTTGACAACCAGGTCTCTGAAGAGCTGGTGCTCGATTCCAGCAATAAACTCATTATGTACAGGAGCTCGCAAATCCTTATCAACCCTGGAACGGAGGTACTCTACGTCAGGCACAACGAACATACCCAAACCCCAGCGCGGGTCGTATCTGTCAACATCAGGGCTGTCCGGTTGGCCATTTTCATTGAGGTCCCACCAGTTGAATTCATATTGAGCCATAACAGCAGGCGAGACTTCAGAAAACCACATCACAGGGACTTGCTCTGAATAATGAGCATACGAGAGTTTCAGGGCAGTCCGGCCGTTGCCAAAAAGGTCGTAGCTCGCGCCGATTCTCGGTGAGAAATTCGTGAAGACCAAGACATCCTTTATCGGCTCGATTTCAAACGGGCCGAAAGGATTAAACCCAAGCTCGGGTTCAAGGGTTTGCCCGATTTCAAAAGGCACGCCACCAATCCCTGTGGATGTAGCTTTTCCGCCCCAGCCATTGTAATAGTCAATCCTCAAACCAAGGTTCAACACCAGCCGATTTTTAATTGACCAGTTGTCCTGGAAATAGGCACCGATTCTGTTTTCCTTCAGGTCTTTCCAGCTATCGCTCCGGCCAGTTCCACAGTTGGTGAAAGCCAGCAGGCCGTCCCCGAACTCAGGATGAGGTTCATCCAGACCATAGTATCCCCGGTAATAATAAGGATTTCCGTTCCAGTAATACCAGTTCATGGGGTTCGTCCGGGCAAAGGCATATCTGTCCCAGCCAAACTGGAACTCAACACCGGCCCCGATTTCATGATCACCGCCCAGGAAGTTGTCCCTGAAGTGGGTCAGACGGATTGAACCCTGGCTGGTGTGCCGGGTGATATAGCTTTTCCAGGATTGAGCGCCGTTCCAGATATAGCCAGTGTAGAGGTCATAATAGCAAACGTTGGCATCAGCTTCAGGACGGGTGACAATTGGATAATCTAAATGGTTGAGGTTAATTCTGAAATCGATAAATGAATTGGAATTTGGGATCCAGGTCAGATTGGCGGTGCCCACATATTGTTTTGGCTTGGCCCAGAAAGTCGTTTCTTCGGTTTTTCTCGACCAGGCTTCGTACATGTTCTTGGTATCAGAATAGGAAAGATAAGTATAGAACCTTAAGTGCCTGGAAAATTCAGTGGTTAGCTTTATGTTGCCTCTGAAGTTGCGACGAGGCACTTTGTACTGATCATAAGATGTATTGCCTATGGTGGTTGGGATGAAGGGGCTCCAGGAGCTTGATTTGGTAAAGGCCAGGTCAGCAAAAAACCAGAGTTTATCCTTTATGATCGGCCCGCCTAAGAGAGCAGAAGTGTCCAGGTCATAAAGGCTAAAACTTGGTTTGCCAATCCTGATCGCCTTTAATTTCTCATCAGAAAACAAAACCTGCGCCAGATTATCTTCTGTGTAATAAGTCTGGATCTGCCCTGAAAAAGTGTTACCACCTGACCTTGTGACCACGTTAACGAAGGCACCACCAGTGGTTCCAACCTGAGCCGGCAAAGCCCCGGTCATCACCTCAATCTCTTCAACCGCATCGAACTGCGGCATCCCAAAGGCACCTCCTGTGGTTGGACAGTTGGCATTTATGCCATCAACTTCATAAGTAACTCCACGCCACAGAGTGCCATGAATGCTACCTGAATAAGTGGCAATCGTTCCGACAGTAGACGGAACCAGGTTGAGAACATTGGTCAGGCTTCTGTTGAGCGGCAGCCGGGCAATTTGTTCAGAGGTGACGATGCTGGTGATTTTGGTGCTGCGGACGTCGACATCCGGGGCCTGAGCGGTAACAGTAATCTGCTCTTCAATGACAGAAGGTTCCATCTTAATATCCACGGTGACGGTCATACCCACGCGGACAGTGATATCGGTCAGAGTAACTTTCTTAAAACCGGAAAGCTCAGCAGTGATAGTATAGGAACCATGAGGAAGGGCAGGCAGTCGGAAGGCACCGTCCTCCCGGCTCATATCAGAGGCTTTACCCATCAGGCTCGGACTGGTGGCAGTTATACTGACGCCAGGAAGTGGATTACCTTCGGCATCCATAACCGCGCCTCGAATCATTCCGGCCTGCCGGGTGACCTGAGCCTGGAGGAGATTGAGGGAAAGAAGCAAAACCAAACCCGCGAAGAATACATAACTCTTGTTACGCATGCAGACCTCCTTTAATTTAGAATTGATTTTATAAACTTAAGGAAGGTTCCCCTTTTTCCTCTGATCTCCAGGAAACCAGAGTGGGAGAGATAAAGGGTTCCCCTCTTGATTGACGGGTCTTTTCCCTGGCGACGGACTCTTGTGGCCACCATGGCTCGGGTTACCATGTTAACGATAACGCCCTGGCCGAAAAAAATTTTTTTATTATCTATGTTATCGTTAACACAATTTAAATATAATTAAATTGCTCATGTTGTCAAGAAAAATCTTGGAGCCAGGCCTTTCATCTGAAAAAACGTTTTTCTTCTCTGTTTCTGGATCTATTCACAGCTCCAGGGTTTACATAAAATATTTTTTAAAACTCCGATTCAGGAGGTCAAAAAATGCTTAACTGGACAGGCTGGCAAAATCCTTATGCCGTGGCCTACATGCTGGTCATGCTGGGCACTCTGATTTTTGTCTGGCTGATCCCCGACGAATATCTGTATGAATAAGGGCAGGTGGTCCATGAAAAATCACAAATACTCGCTTTTTCTCTCAATCTTCCTTCTCTTCTCTTCGGTCCTCTACTCCCAGGAAAGATTCATCGATGTCCGTCAGAAAATGGCTGATGCGCTGACTCAGGTAAAAAACGATGCCCTTCTGGCTAACTGGTCAAAGGTTGAAACCTCGCTGGCAGAAGTTGAAAACATCTGGCTAACCGAAGTCAAGCCCATGATTACCGAGGAGGTCAAAAAAGATTCCCAGTATCAGGAGTATTTAAACCGGTTAGAAGAAGTTGAAATGAACCTGAACAGACTGAAAGAAACGCTGAAAAGCCGGGACCAAGATAAAATGGAGACTTTAGTCAACGCCACTATCTGGGCTATAAGCCACCACCCGCGCGGCTTCAAGGTGCCGCCGCCCCGGTATTCAATCTGGGATTGGGTCTTTGCACTGACCATCGGTCTGGGTTTCTGCTTCCTGGCCATCTGGTTCGGTCTTTATCTCAGGCGCTCTTATTACCGGCGTTTCCCGAAGGGAATTACCGTCCAAAGGAGCAAACCATGATTTCCAATCTTATCATTACCTTTATTTACCTCGGCTTGATGTTCGTAGCTGGAATTCTTTTCAGCAGGAACATCAAAAATACTGCTGATTACTTTCTGGCTGGTCGCTCCGTTCCCTGGTACTGGATTATGGGTGCCGTGTGGGCTACCAACATCGGCTTTCTTCATGGCTATCTGGCCCATGGAGGAGCAGCCTATGAATGGGGACTAATACAGGCAAACTTTGAGTGGTTCCAGGGCCCGTTCGGCTACATTCTGACGGGTATCTTCTTCATTGCTTTTTACTGGCGGGCAGGAATTTATACTGTTCCTCAGTTCCTCGAAAGACGCTATGGCTCGGCCTTACGAACGATTTATTCCTTCGCCTGGATCATTATTTTCATTGTCACCATTGCGGCTGAGCTTTATCTCGGCGGTATGTTCCTTAAGAACATCATCCATTTGGCATTCTGGCCCTCTGTTTTCATCCTGACCTTTGTGGTCGGAACCTACATGCTGCTGGGAGGACTGGGCGCAGCCATCATGATGGAGTTTGTGCAATTCATCATCATGATGCTGGGGACCATGCCCCTGATTTTCATCCTTCTAAATATGGTCGGAGGCTTTACTGGCCTTAAGGAAATCATGCTCAGCCAGTGGGCAGTTAGCCCTCAATACTTTTCAGTTCTGCCTGATATCCATCATCCCTATGGTCCTGGTCCGTGGATTATTCTCGGCCAGTGCATGGTGGTCACCATTGGCTGGTGCGCCGGACATCAATCTATGGTTCAGAGAAATCTCGGTGCTCGTTCCTTATATGATGCCAAACTGGGCTATGTGGTGGCGGCCATTCCCAAGACTCTTGGAGCCTTCCTTTATTCAGTGCCGATGATTATGGCCCCGATAATATTCTCTCGCCTGGGAATTTTTGTGGAAAAGTCGGACGCCGCCTATGGAAAACTGATCACCAACTTGTTGCCGCCAGGGATGCTGGGTCTGTTCATTGCCGGCTTGCTTTCTGCCGGTCTTTCCAGCATTGGCAGCGTTCTCAATTCAGCTTCAACCATGCTGGTCAAGGATTTTTATGAAAAATTTCTGGTGAAGGGCAAATCCGACCATCATTATTTTATCGCCGGCCGGGTAGCCACCTTCCTGGTCATCGTTGTCTCTTTGCTTCTTGTCCCGGTGGTCCTCAAGGTTTATCTCATCATGTGGCTTGAACAAACCCTGCTGGCTATGGCTCTCGGTCCATTCATGGCTGTGCTCGTCCTGGCCATATTCTGGAAGAGAGCTAATACCCAGGGCAGTCTGGTTGGATTTCTAACCGGAGGTATTTTTGCCATCATGCTCCAGCAGGTTTTCCATGTTAATGTCTTTTTCCAGATAAGCTGGTGGTCCTTTGTGGTCAGTCTCGCGACTACGGTCATAGTCTCTTTATGCACACCCCCTCCACTTCCGGTGAAAACCGAAGGTATCACCTGGGAAAGTAACTTTGAAAAACTGGTCGGGCAGATTGCCGAAAAAAGAGTCGAACAATTTGCCTTGAAAACTGAGGAGCTTAAGCCACAGGCCAGGATAATAACCAGGCCCGCCTGGTATCTTAACCTTAAATACTGGGCTACCGCGGTTTTGCTCATCCAGCTTCTCTTGCTTATCTATTTTGGTTAACAAAGAGTTGAGGAAATAAATTATGGAAGGAGAAAGATATGAATGATAATAAAGGAGCAAATCCAAGATTTTTGCTGGCAATACAGATGTTATTAATAGGATTAGTCCTGGTGATTCTTGGCGTGGTAGTTCTAATTCTCAGCCCGATAGGTCAAATGCAGCCCTTTATAGGTAAAATGGCTTTGTTCAGTTATCTAAGCATTATCCTCGTGGGAGTGGCTTTCAGTGTGGGAGGCTTGATTAAGCTAAAAAGAGTAAAAGCGGAAAAAAACCAGATCAAAGAAAATAACTAAGAGACTAAAATGGAAGTTCTGCTATTCCAGACGATTGACTTTTCGCCATCAAAAGTCATCCAGCGATTTGTCATGCGTTCATTAAAAACACCTAAAGCAATAGAGTTAGTCTATATGCCCCATTTCCTTTTTTCATACACCATCAACACAAAATCCCTTTTTGGCCGCGAGAATACTTTTCAGGGAATGATGCTGGTGGACTTAATTCAGGGAGAACCAGCCTCAATCAGCTTTCACACCAAAATCTCAGCCCCGGCAGAACTGGCAGAAGATTTCCCCTTTCTTTACAGGCTCAACTCCCTCGCGGGCCCCAAAAAAGTTAAATTAAAAGTGAACATTAAAAAACAGGATCTTCCGGAAAAAAGTTTACTGCCAGCCATACTTAAACCGGAGCAAGCGATTGCTTCAGCGAAAAATCTTTTCAAGTACGACCTCTGGCGGCTGGCAGGCGGATTTCAGTTCAGGAAAGCTGAAATCAGGCCTGATGTTGATGGCCTGACCGTCTATTATCCAGCCTGGGTGGTGTATTACCTTGACAGAAAAGGACAAACAAGTTTCAGGGCTTATGATGGTTTAACCCTGGAAAAAGAGACGGTTAATTTTCTTGCGGCCGTCAAAAAAGGATTTTTGGGAAAACATCTTCTTGAATTAAAATTAGATGAACCGGAGGAGGCAAGATGAGTCCAAAACCCAAAGCTTACAGCCTCGGATTAGACTTCGGGACAAATTCAGTCCGGGCATTGGTCGTCGACACTGCCACCGGAGAAGAAATCAGCACGGCTGTTGTTAATTACCGGTCAGGGGAAGCGGGAATTTTACTCGACCCAAAAGACCCTAACCTTGCCCGGCAGAACCCCGCTGATTACGTTTACTCCATGGCCAAGGTTGTTCGCCAGGTGATTAACAAAGCTAAAAAGGCGAGAAAAGGGTTTTCTCCTGCTCAAATCATAGGAATTGGTGTGGACACGACCGGTTCCACCCCCCTTCCCGTTGACAGAAACGGTCTGCCCCTGGCCTTCCAGGATGAATTCAATAAAAACCTGAACGCTCAGGCCTGGCTCTGGAAAGACCACACCGGGTTTGCTGAAGCTCAGGAAATAACTGCTCTCGCCGCCAGGGAGCATCCTGAATACTTAGCAAAATGCGGGGGTGTATACTCATCAGAATGGTTTTTCAGCAAGATTCTGCATTGTCTGCGTGTAGACCCGAAGGTCTTTGAAGCTGCTCATACCTGGGTGGAGTGCGTTGACTTCATTCCAGGCTTAATCACAGGGACGCTGGCTCCCGACAAAATCAGAAGGAGCCGCTGCGCAGCCGGCCATAAATCCATGTTTAACGACCTGTGGGGCGGGTTGCCGGCTAAAGATTTTCTGGCCAAACTTGACCCGAGACTGGGAGAACTTAGAGATAAGCTCTATGATAAAACTTTCACCTCCGACCAGCCAGCCGGAAACCTGACTAAATCGTGGGCCAAAATGCTATGGCTCAAACCCGGGATTCCCGTAGCCGTGGGGGCCTTCGATGCCCATCTTGGAGCAGTTGGAGCTGGAGTGGCTCCCGGTAAATTTGTAAAGATCATCGGAACGAGCACCTGCGATATCTGCGTCTTCCCCAATGACAGGCCGCTGGCTGATATTCCTGGTCTTTGCGGTATTGTCGACGGCTCTGTTCTTCCGGGCTACTTTGGGCTGGAAGCCGGACAATCTGCTGTGGGCGACATTTTTAACTGGTTTGTAAATTATCTGCAGCCGGGCGGACCCAAAAAAGGCAGCCACGAAGAGCTGACCAGAAAAGCAGCAGCTCTGCTTCCAGGGGAGTCAGGACTTCTGGCTCTGGATTGGAACAACGGCAACCGGACCATTCTGGTCGACCAGAGATTGGCCGGACTGCTTCTTGGACAGACACTTCATACGAGGCCTGAAGAAATTTACCTGGCTCTGATCGAAAGCACAGCCTTCGGCGCCCTGACAATCATCAAGAGGTTTCAGGAATATGGAGTGGAAATCAATGAAGTCATTAACTGTGGCGGAATCGCTGAGAAGAATCCGCTGGTTATGCAGATATATGCGGATGTCTTTGGCCTGGAGATGAAAATTGCCCGTTCCTCCCAGACGTGCGCCTTAGGCGCAGCCATGGCTGGAGCCGTGGTTGCAGGAAAAGGCAATGGCGGCTATGGCCGGTTTGAGGATGCTCAGAAAGCCATGTGCGGCGTAAAACCGGAAATCTTCAAGCCGCGACTCGATCGTCATCGGGTTTACGAACAGCTTTATCCTATGTACAGAGAGCTTCACGACGCGTTCGGCACCAGAAACTGGCAGGGAAACCTTTATCATTTGATGAAAGACCTGCTGAACACCAGGGACCGCCAGCTTGAAAAAGCAAGACAGCTATCCGCAAAAAAGAAAAGAGTCAAAAAAATAAAGTAAGATAAGAGATGAAATTAAAAATTAATATACAGGGAAGATGATAATGTATAAAGAATTAAAACAAAGAGTCCTTGAGGCCAACCTGAAACTGGTGGAATACGGCCTGGTCATTCTCACTTTCGGGAATGTTAGCGAAATGGACCGGGAGAAGGGAGTGGTGGCCATAAAGCCCAGCGGGGTTTCATATGACAAGATGACCGTTGAGGATATCGCGGTTCTTGACTTTAACGGGATACAGGTTGAGGGCCATTTGCAGCCATCTTCAGATGCGCCAACTCATCTTCATCTCTACGCTGTTTTCAAGAACATAAGCGGAATTGCCCATGCCCACAGCGACTACGCCACAGCCTTTGCTCAAGCTGGCAAAGAAATCCCTTCTCTGGGAACAACTCAGGCAGATTTTTTCCCTGGACCGGTTCCATTAACCCGGGACCTCACCGAACGGGAAGTTGCAAAAGAATACGAGCTTAATACGGGCAAAGTGATCGTTGAAAGGTTCAGGCTTCTTGATCCGCTTCATTTCCCTGCCTGTCTGGTTTCAGGTCATGGGCCTTTTGCCTGGGGAAAATCAGCTTCAGAAGCAGTTGATAATCTTTTTGCTCTTGAAAAAATCGCCAGAATGGCTGCCTTGACTCTTTTCATTAACCCTGAGGCTAAGAATTTAAAAGATTCCCTTATCAAGAAACATTTCGAACGAAAACACGGGCCAAGAGCCTATTACGGACAAAGAAAGGAGAAATAACATGTTAGACATTAAAAACATACCAGAAGTCAAAATTGGACTCGTAGCCGTCAGCCGGGATTGCTTTCCCATAGAGCTTTCACGCCGGAGAAGGCAGGCCGTGGCGGCTGAGTGCCAGAAGACGAAGATGCCCGTTATTGAGCTTCAAACCATGATCGAGAATGAAAACGACTGCATGAAAGCTCTCGATGAAATAAAAGAGAAAAGGATAAACGCTCTGGCCATTTTCCTGGGAAATTTTGGTCCCGAAGGACCAGCGACCATCTTAGCCCAGAAATTCAACGGACCGGTGATGCTGGCAGCCGCGGCTGAAGAAACAAGCGCCGACCTTTACAATGGAAGGGGTGATGCTTACTGTGGTCTGCTGAGCGCTTCCTACAGCGTAGCATTGCGTCAGCTGAAGGTTCACCTTCCGGAATATCCGGTTGGCACAGCCCCGGAAGTGGCCAGATTGATTGAAGAATTTGTGCCGGTCGCCAGAGTCTGGCTGGGCCTGAAGAATCTTAAGGTCTTTGCTTTCGGACCGAGACCCCAGGATTTTTATGCCTGCAATGCGCCGATTAAACCGCTTTTTGACCTTGGCGTTGAAGTTATGGAAGATTCCGAGCTTGACCTGTATGATATTTTTCTCAAAGCTAAGGGCTCTCCGCAAATTAAAGACGTGGCTTCTGACATGGCTAAGGAGCTCGGGCAGGGCAATGCTTATCCGGAGCTCCTTGATAAATTAGCCCAGTACGAGGTGGCTCTTGTTAACTTTATGGATAAAAATATCGGCACTTCCAAATATGGAGTTTTCGCCAATAAATGCTGGCCGGCTTTCGAGCCCTATTTCGGCTTTGTGCCCTGCTATGTCAACTCCAGACTGGCAAGCCGTGGTGTTCCGGTGGCCTGCGAGGTGGATATCTATGGTGCGCTGAGCGAATATCTTCTGACCTGTGCTACTGAACTTCCGGCTGCGCTGCTTGATATCAATAACACCGTGCCTGTAGATATGTATGAGAAAAACCGGAAAAAAACTGGAGGCTATAAACTGACAGACCTTTTTATGGGCTTTCACTGCGGCAACACTGCTTCATGCTGTCTGCTTGGCCCGGCTATTAAATACCAGTTGATTATGCATAGATTGATGGAACCAGGCAAAGAGCCGGAAATCACCCGCGGGACACTGGAAGGCAGAATAAAGCCCGGAGAAGTAACCATTTTCAGATTGCAGGGAACAGCTGACACCCGTCTCCGTTCTTACCTCGCTCAGGGGGAAGTGCTGGACATCAAACCGGAATCTTTTGGCAGCATTGGAGTATTTGGCATCAAGGAAATGGGCCGATTTTACCGGCATGTGCTGCTTGAAAAGAGATTCCCGCACCACACTGCTGTCGGTTTCAAGCATGCTGGCAGAACCCTGTTTGCACTGCTGCGGATGCTCGGAATCGAAGAAACATATTACAACCAGCCCCCGGGGCTGCTTTACAAAACAGAGAATCCTTTCTGATCAGATCGGGACTCAAACTGCGGCGAGCGGAAGATTATCCTGCATCTCTGTCAGATTTACTTCCCAATATAAGCTCTTGACACATCAATAAGAAAATCGTATTAAAGATTCATAAGAGGTAATACCTCTTTAAGAGGAAAGGAGGCAATCTCATGAAAAGAGCATTGTGTCTTTTTCTTTCCACTGTCCTGGCCTTGACGGTGCTGACAGGAACATCAGCGGCCTGGGAAAGAGGAACTCACGCCTTCATTGCTGATAAGCTAAAAAAGGCTAACGGACCTTATGACATTGAAGAGATGTACGGAGCCATGGCTCCAGATGCCTTTAATTACATGTTCTCGCCCCCTGGAATTCTTTACCGCGATTATCTCTATGACCAGACCCATCACTATTTTCTTAAGGTCCAGCAAGCAGTCAAGTACGGATATGAGAAATCAAGTTCTTATGGATTTATAAGCCATAACGACATCTGGGGCGCTGATTCCACTGCTCATCATGCTTCAAGGACTCTGCTGCCTGATGAGGGTTATGTCATCACCAAGGCTAATATCCTGAATAATTATCTCTTGACCATACCGGAATATGCTGCGCTGCTCGGAGGCTATCCTGAAGTGGCTGTGGAAATATGCCATAACATAGTTGAGGCTGCAGGCGATATTGTCCTGGTCCGCTATGACCGTTCAGCAGGAAAAAAGCTCGTGGAAATCGCAGCCAGACCGAAGCCCAACATGCAGAACCTGATGGCCAGAGCTTACACTCAGAGTCTTTTTGAATTCTCTCAGACCACAGCGGCTCCTTTGACTTACGAAGAAGCTGAACAGCTCATCCGCAACGAGGAAAACAACTTCCGGACATCCTGCATCGCCTACGGCTGGCTCCTCCAGCAGGATGAATCTCTAATTCTGGAAAACGTTATCAACGAGTTCAAGCAACTGGCAGTAGTATATCTAAACGCTGTCGGACTCCCCATCCCGGACGAGACCACGCTCACGGCTCTACTTCAAGCGTCTTTCAACCTGGCCATCGGCCTTATTGAAAACGATTACATGCCTGAAATCATGGCCACCATCGCTATGGTAAAGAGAAACATGGTCAAAGAAGTTAAGCCCAACGTCATGGCCACGCGCCCGAGCGTTTTGCAGACTAAAGAAAAATAATCGCACCGACCGGTTACCGATATTGATCGATTAAAAAGAAAAGGCAAACAGAGTTTCAAAAATCTATTCTCTGTTTATAATTGCCCTGTGCTAATTTCGGGAGAGCCTGAATGAAAATCGGCCTGATCGCACCTGCCTGACAACTGGGCGAATTACGATTATCAGCATCTTGTTTTTGAACCAAAGAATTTCAGCCACGACGAACTCTACGAAGGCTTTCTGAGGTTTATGAACGACTTCTTCTCCTTTGGTTCAATGTTTAAACGCCTTGGTCGTTCGAAGACACAGCTTCTGCTCGGTATACTGGCAAATATAGGATACCATAAATTCTATTCCCGTCTGTTCCAAGAATATAAAGAGACGAAAAGCCAGGAAAATAGCGACGGTAGAGGAATAAACTGCTAAGGAAGTCGCAATTGCCTTTGAGGTTTCGCCTGGATACTTTCATTCTCTTCCAACCGGCCCTGAACAAAGACGTATGTGGTTTCTGTCCCTTCTGCCTTCAGAAATGAGTCAAGAAGACTGCGCTGCGAGCACGAACCGCATAGCTCTAATCTAAAAGATATTGGGAAATAGGGTTTTTGGTATCTTCTTTATTCACGATTTCTGTTGTTCGTCTCCTCAGAAACTCTGTTCATAACGAGTTTTTATTGTCAAGTTATTCCCTGATCTTATCACCAGATACGAACGGAAGGAGGTCATGCTTACGAATTGTCCGTGCCTTTACCTTCTCTCGCCTTTTCAGTGAATGAGCGCGCTGCTTTAACCATCATTGCCCGGAGAATCCAGAAAAGTAACAAAGCCGGAGCCCGGCTAAAAAGATTTAAAAAAGACTTGACAAATAAAGATAAATGCCTTAAACTACTTTAGAAATTAAAGTTCATAATGAAATTTCGATAAAAAGGAGGAAATATGGAAGAACTTGACCCCGAACAAGAAATCCGATTTATCAGAGAGATGATCGAGCGCACAAGAAAGATTACAGCCGGTTCCTGGTTGTTTCTTCTGGTCTGGGGAATCGTGCCGATTCTGGCCGTGGCAGGCATGTACACTCTGGTCGCCCTCAAAAAGTTCTCCTGGATATGGCCAAATTGGGTATTCTTTGTGACCCTGGGTATCGTCTTTTCACTGATATACAGCTCAACAGCCGAGCGGAAATCAGGTATCAAGACCTATGCCCAGAACGCCGCTGCCTATCTGGCCAGGGGTTGTGGAGTAGCTTTCATTTTAGTGGGATTTGTTTTTCCCCTTATGAAGCTCTATTCCTGGGGCATTATTCCGGTTCTGATCAGCCTTATTGCTGGCATCTTGATTTTTTCCCTCGGCGGGCTCTTTGAGTGGAATTTGTTAAAGTGGTGCGGAACACTCTTCTGGCTTGGGGCACTGGGTATGGGCTTCTTGCATGAAAATTATAGAGCCCTGCTCTTCATCCCCCTCATCATCGTTGGTTATGTTACGCCCGCCCTTGTTCTTCGTTCCAGATATAAGAAGCAGAGTGAGGCCCATGAACCCTGAGAAACTCTCCCCGCTCGACCCGCTCATTCATTCCAGGATACGTCTCGGCATCCTTTCGATTCTGGCATCCGTTGAGGAAGCAACCTTCAATTATCTGAAAGAAACGATTGGCACGACAGATGGCAACCTGAGCGCCAACCTTATGAAACTTGAAGAATCAGGCTACATCTCCATCACGAAAACCTTTAGCGGGAAGAAGCCTAAAACCACCTGCCGGATTACAAAGAAAGGCCTGGACGCTTTCCGAACTTATCTAAGGAACCTGGAAGCGTATCTCAAGTTTAAAAAATAGCACGGCCTCTTCGGGAAGTCAGAACTTAGAGCGGCGCAGCCAGGATTCGAAAGCCTGGGGGGCCAGAAAAACTCAAGTTGTCAGTGGGTCAAAAAAAGAGAAAAATTAAAGTCAACCAGCCTTGTCTATTAAACTGTGGTTGACCTTGCAGAAATCCTGAATTCATCAGGACTTATTTTTCCCGGACAAGACGAAACGATGAAAGCCAATTTTGAGTGTTTCTAAGAGATTTATTTATATCTGGGCAAAGAATTTTATATTTCCAAAATAAAAGAGTTATAATTAGCGGATAAAGGAATAGGTTTTTGATTTCCTGGTCAGATATTTGCTCATCGGTTAAAGGAGTGTCCAAATGAATCCAATCTATGAAAAATTAGGCCTTTTCTACCTGGGAAAAGCAGTTGACCCGAAAACATCATAAATCACCTCTGATTATATTCTTTATGATTCTAAGGATGTTGTTGCCCATGCGGTCTGCGTGGGTATGACCGGAAGCGGAAAAACAGGATTATGCATCGCCCTGCTTGAAGAGGCAAGAACAGACCGCATACCAGCATAATTGTAGACCCGAAGGGCGACCTTACAAACCTGATGCTTCTCTTCCCCGAACTCAAGCCCGAAGATTTCCGGCCCTGGATCAATGAAGATGAAGCAGCACAAAAAGGCGTGTCGCCTGAAGATTATGCCTGCCAGCAGGCTGAACTCTGGAGAAAAGGACTGGCTGAGTGGGATCAGGAGCCTTCTCGCATCCGGAAACTCCTGGACAGCGTGGATATCGCCGTTTATACGCCTGGAAGCAATGCCGGCCTTCAGCTATCTATTCTGAACTCTTTTGATGCACCATCGGCTTCCCTGATCGAGGACTCCGACCTGTTCAGATAGAGAATCTCAACCACTGTCTCCGGACTCTTAGGACTTTTTGGTATTAAGGCTGACCCGCTCCAAAGCCGAGAGCATATCCTTATTTCCAGCCTTCTTCAATCTGCCTGGAGTTCGGGTCAGAATCTCGATATTGCCTCTCTGATTCAATCAATTCAGAAACCTCCGCTCAAAATAATCGGCGTTTTTGACCTCGATTCCTTTTATCCGGTTATCCGGCGTGGGCGGGAATATTGACCTGAAGAAAGTCTCGGACCAGATCAGCAGTCTTAAAAAGAGAATCTTTCTGATGCACAACGTTCACGAAGATAAGCCCGTCCTGATGAATTCAAGATGGGCTCTTTCATATCTACGCGGACCGCTTACCCGACAGCAGATTATGGAAGTAATGAAGTCAAGAAAAACACAGGCCGCGACTTCGTCCGCTGCGCCGCGTCCAGAGCCTGTTAAAAGCACGCTCAGTCCGACTGCAGCCACAACCAGCATAAAGCCGCCGCTTCCACCTGGAGTGAATGAACTCTGGCTGCCCCTTAAAGCCCGGACAACTTCATCAGCTCAACTTATCTACCATCCAGCAGTGGCTGTATTCGGACAGGTCTCAATCTTTGATAACCGGCTCGGCATCTCCTCTGTTTCCGATGTCGGACACTACCTGGAGTTAAACGAAGACGTTTTTGGCCTGGTGTGGGACAAATCTCAGCCAATTTCATTTAAGGTTGAGGAACTGGATCGTGAACCCCGAGCAGCAACGCCTTTTCTCTCACTGCCGCCACGTTCTATTTCCCTGCTGAAATCAGCTGAGGAAGGATACACGGATTATCTTGCTCGCACCTATCAGCTAAGTCTTTGGAAAAGCGCTGCCTT
>Ga0172363_10000744_pt1 | contig 25463 bp, 17 predicted proteins | sample LakKivs2_kivu2a2_FD_114541 | JGI IMG/M metagenome (GOLD analysis project Ga0172363, IMG submission 114541) | Sediment microbial communities from Lake Kivu, Rwanda - Sediment s2_kivu2a2 | ecosystem: Environmental > Aquatic > Freshwater > Lake > Sediment | place: Rwanda: Western Province, Lake... | reverse complement strand
GGCGCGGAAGCAAATGCAAAGTATGCCCAGAAAAAATGCAGATTCAAAACCATCATAACTTCAAAAGCCCTTCTTGAAAAAATCAATTGTCCGGTTATAGAAGGCATGGTTCTGATTGAGGACATCATGAAAGGGATCAGCACAGGCGACAAGCTGAAAGCAGCAGTGAAATCACTTTTACCCTTAAGTATTTTGCTGAGCGCCATTCACAAAGGAGATGAAGACGACACTGCAGTGATTCTCTTTACCAGCGGAAGCGAAAAAGACCCCAAGGCAGTCCCTCTTTCTCATAAGAATATCGCGTCAAATATTCACGGTTTCAGCGACTATATGGGAATTACTTCGGAGGATAAGATTCTGTCTAACCTGGTTTTTTCCCATGTATTCGGCCTGACAGTAAACCTGTGGGTCCCGTTGTATCACGGTATGACAATGGTCACTTACGCCAACCCGCTCGATTTTCAGACTATCAGTAAGATAGCACACGATGAGCAGCCTACATTAATGGTCGGAACACCGAGCTTTTTCTGGGGATATCTCCAGAAATCAGATCCCGGCGATTTCAAGTCCCTGAGACTGATGATCGCTGGAGCCGACAAGTGCCCTGATGCTCTCAGGGACGGATATAAGCAGAAGCATGGTGTAACTCTTCTTGAAGGATACGGGGCGACTGAGACATCCCCGGTAATATCTGTCAACTCACACGAAAACAACAGACCGGGAAGCACCGGGAAGGTTCTTCCCAACATACAGGTAAGGATAGAGAATTTCGAAACAGGTAAAGAATGTGCAGCCGGCGAGGTCGGAAAGATCCTGGTAAAGGGGCCTTCGGTCATGTATGGATATTACGACGACCCCGAACAGACTGCCGAAGTGCTGAAAGACGGGTGGTACAATACCGGCGATATGGGTTATCTTGATAATGAGGGATACCTTTGGCATGCAGGAAGGTTCAAGAGATTTACGAAGGTTGGCGGTGAGATGGTATCACTTGTCAAGGTTGAAAACACTATGGAGAAATATCTTCCTCAGGGTGCAACATGCTGCATTGTAGAGATTATGGACGAAAAGAAAGGATCCGTTATCGTTGCAACGGTGTCTCAGGATGTGAACAAAACAGAAATCCTCAGGAAGTTGATGAATGACCTGCCCAGTATAGCACTCCCCAGACAATTCATAACCATCGAGCAGCTTCCTATGATGAGTACGGGGAAAGTAGATTTCCGTACAGTTACAAAAATGGTCCAGGAAATAATGAATAAGTCAGGCCTTGATGAATTGATTACCTGAAAGATTGCTGCCTGTCTCATGAGTTTCCGGATTCTGTATGGATCAAGCCAGTCGGAGTCTGTTACTGACATTTAGAATCTCTACATGATCAGGTTATGCTGCAGGTAAGGAAGCAAAATATCGTTTTTATAATCATCCGTACCGTCATAGGTTATTGTCACGACCGGAACTCCGGTTAATCTCCTTATCTCTCCTGTCATTGCCTCGGTAACCAGCGAGGGGCAGCAGAATGCAGGATTGGCCTGTACGAAGAGGGAAATATCAGGATAGTTTTCAAGCAGGTAAAAGATCTTTAAGATATTTTCAAACGATTCGCCTGAATGATAGGGATTAATGTTGAACCTGGCAAGGTTTTTTTCCAGTTTTCCGGGATTGACAGTTTTCTTCGGGCCAATATATTTTTCGAAAAACCTATAGTATTTATCATCAAACAGTTTCAGGCATGAGCTGATCAGCCTGTGCTGGGCAGCAGTAAGGTATTCTCCGCGGTAAATGTCACGTCGTATTATATTTTCCACGGCCATTTTAACCTGGTCAGTATAGGGTGTTGTAATTACCTCGCCGCCGGCTTCCTCGATGGCATGGTTCAATTCCTGATTCATCAAATCGTTATCGCATACATATAAATCGCCGAAAATTGCGACTTTTGGCCGATGACCTTCTCTGACCCCGATTTTATCAAACATGCTGACGACACCCGATACAGCATCGTCCATCGGCTTTATCCCGAGAAATGCCTCTTCAAGGATTCCGACACTTTCAGTTATTGCATGGTCGGTTTCGCCCTTATTGATTTCATATGGTCTTATCCTGCATGCAGTCATCCTTACAAGTCCTCCGAGCATATAAGCGAAATATGCATAGTAACATGCGCCAAGAGATATTTCGAGATGTGTCTGTAAGCCCCTGTAAACCTGTGCTTTTTCAAAACCCTGGCCATAATTGTCAAAAATGCTTTTCGTATACTCCGGATACAGTCTGATATTGCAGGATACCTTCGCTTCGAATCCCCATAACATCGTGTTCTCCGGTTTCAGATTATTTTCCCTGACATATTCTATAAATTCCTGGGCAATGATATTTACCGGGATACACTGCCCCGTGTTGTGCATCATGCTTTTCTTTACTATCAGCTCACTGGATTTAAGCAGACGGGCATCAATACCAAGTCTTCTCAGGTTGGCGACAAGAAGGGGTGATACTATCGGATCCCACCGCGGGAACAGCAGCGTTTTGCCGGCTATATTATCCGACACACGCGGGAAGATCTGGCCGGCTTCAATCTTCGGTTTTCCGTTATGCATTAAAGCATGATTCATAAATGAACGGACTGCCGCTTCAATCCGGGTTTCATATCCCAGGTTGGAATCATGCTCATCAATCTGAAGGATAAGATAAGGCTTCTGACAGCTGTTGAATATTTTCTTGAAGTATTCAATTATGAATGAATCAGGTGAGCATTTAAATGCTGTGATCAGCACCGGATACAGGTTCCTTGTTTCAGCCACAATTCTTGCAACCTCGAGGATCCTGGAAACAAAATACCACGGGACTTCCTTCAGCAATACTGTAATGTCATCATTGTCAATCTCATCTGTAGAAATCATATCCTGGTAGAATGATTTGATTCCCAGGCCGTTAAGAATATCAGGGATTCCTTTATTCATGGTCCCGGATAGTACTATGTAAGGTCTTCCAAGAAGGACGACTGAGATTTCTTCCTCCGGGTGAAATTGTTCACTGAAGATAGTCCCGAGCTGATTCTTTTTATTTGAATACCAGGATAATGCTTCGTTAAAGGCATTTAATACAGAAAGATAGCTTATTCCGTTCCTGACCAGCGGTTTTAAACACTGATACAGCTTTTGTGCCACGAAATATTTTCCCTTGCCGAAATTTAAAAGGGGGGAAATACACTTATTCGGGATATTATTGATTTTCAGAGTATAAACGAGTGATGCGCTGAACTGGGTATAATAGCAGTAATGTCCTTTGTCTTCTCCAGATTTTTCGCGGTTCTGAAGCAGCACAGGCAGAAAAATATGATCTGCCTTGTCTGAAAGATAGACAACATGTCCGAAAATTGAATTGATCGGGGAGCAGAATTCGGCTCCGGCAAGGCATTTACCTTTTCTTACCGAATCGCGGTAATCTTCGCTTGTTATAACACGGATTGACAGATTCCTGAAAAATCTTTTCCAAAGCGCGAGTTCGTCGAATAAATGAAGTGTGGCAGGTATACCAATAGTGATATCGTCCCTCAGGTTTTTTTCTGTTTTATCTGAATATATTTTATCTCTGGTTTTCAGAAGGTCAAAACCTGACCTGTTTCTGGAGATAAAATGGTGAGTATCATAATCTCGTCCGCACATGAAACCGAAAGCAACTTTTTCACCGGAAACGGTTGCCAGACTTATACAGCAGTTATTTGTGCAGAGAGAGCATGTCTCGGTCTCTATTTCAATCTTTTCACGGTATATTCCGGTTCCCCTGAATGTTGATTTGCTGATTTGCTTCTCCCGGAGCATCAGGGCTGTTCCCAGTGCACCTGTGAGATGGCAATATTTTGATACATATATTGGTTTATTAAGTCTTTGCTCAAATGCTGCAACCAGCATTCTGTTTTTTGCAGTTGCTCCCTGGAAGCAGATGTTCTTCCCAATGGATGCTTCGATCGCAACCTTTTTAAGATAATTTTCAGTTACTGAGTGCAGTGCTGTTGCAAGTATCTCACTGACCGAGTACCCGGCATTCAGAAGATGGCTTATATCTCTTTCCATAAATACTGCACACCGGTCACTCGCAAGAGGTGAACTGACATTTTCCGACTTCAGGGCATAATCAGATATTGAGCAACCCAGCTTTTTGGCCTGCTCCTGTAAAAAACTCCCGGTACCTGCTGCACAGACACTGTTCATCTGTGAGAATGTCACATTACCGTTATGCATGAGCGTGAACTTGGCATCCTGTCCGCCTATCTCAATTATTGTATCAGTTTCCGGATTCAGTTCATAGGCTGCCACAGCGTGTGAGGTGATCTCATCTATTATAAGGTCGGCATTCAGGATCTTGCCGATGAAGTTCCTTCCCGATCCGGTTGTCCCGATTCCTGCTATAACCAGCTCGATTTTCTTTTTCTCTGCCAGATTCTCCAATGCCTCCAGGATGGACTTGACAGCTGACAGGGGTTTTCCTGCAGTATAAGTGTAGAAACCTGCAACGGGTTTCCTTGTTTTATCAATAAGGATACACTTGGTGCTTGTTGAACCTATGTCAATACCTGCATATACCTCATAAGTTCCAACTGGCGCCGGTTCAGAATATATGTCTGCCTCCACGTTCGCAGGATGCAGGGAAATCACCGGCTTGAAGATGTAAGATTCTGCACTGGTGAAATCGGGATATGAGCTTAAATTCAGCGATAACGGTTTGTGAAAATACTGTTTTTCCACATTACCCTCTACTATGATATCTTCGAATGAATTGATCTTTAAAGGGATCAGGTCGGCTTTTTCCCTGAGAAGCAGAAGCGCGGCACCTGCTGCTCCGAAGAGATGAGAATTCTCGTCTTGGAGAAATCTGGTTTTTAACATTTCCTCGAGGTACCTTCTTACAACACTGTTTTTTGAAACTCCTCCGGTCATAAGAAGGGGCAGGGGAGGGGATTCCCTGTTAAAAACAGTATTATTGATGTTTTCAGCAAGACCCTTGCAGAGGCTGTTGCATATTGAATTGACTGAAAAGCCTCTCTGCTGGGCATGGATTATATCAGTATTTGAAAATACTGCACACCGTGACGCTATAAAAGGAACCGGATCAGTGTTTTTCAGAGCCCTTTCACACAGTTCTTGAATACCCGAAAGATTGAGCCTGTCGGCCTGCTGATCAAGAAAACTGCCTGTCCCTGCTGCACAGGATGTATTTATTTTAGTTGACTGATAATTGCCGGCGGCATCAAATTTTATAAGCATGAATTTCTCGGCACCGATGTGAAGAACAGATGCTGCATCCCTGCAGAAATGTTTTGCGGCAGCCATTATTGCCACCTGGGTATTGTAATTCAGAACATTTTTCTTATTAAGACAGACAGAAGACGAAGTGCACGCGGCTGCCTTAACGCTGGTCAGATCAAGTACCGTTACAGCGTCTGAAAGAGTGTCACGGATACTACCCTTATGGAATTTATAATATTTGCGGAGAATATTGCCGTAAGGATCCATCTGTACAATGGAAACTGAAACTGAACCGATGTCAATTCCAAGAACCGTATCTCCGGACGGAAAGACCTTAGCTGCCATGTTTTCCCGGCATTTATGATAAATTCATAATTGCTACAGGAGATAAATATACAACTAAATCAAAGAGATTTATTAAAAGTTTTCATCTTGCCCCCTGTCCCCTGCCCCCTGCCCCCTGAAGGGGGTTCTATTAATTGGTAATTAACAAGTAGGGGCAAAGAGGTCCTTATATGGCAACCTCTCAGCCATTAATCAGACACTACTGGCATTTAAGGTTGGTTCTTTTTGCTTTTGAAGGTTCAGCAAAGGCTCCGTAGAGTGAATTTTTAAATGAAGTGCATGCATTGGCGGTTTGTCCTTTGCCTTCCTGTGCCAGACCAAGCTGAAAGTAAAATTTGGCTTTGGCTTCAGCATCGCCTGTTTCAAGAGCCAGACCTTTCAGGGCATATTCTGCCCCGCTGTCGAAATTCTTCTTTTTGTTATACACATCGGCAAAGAAGTAGAAAAGATCCTTGTCGTCGCCGTATTTGGCAGCTTTATTCAGTAAAGCAAGAGCTTCATCAAGGTTTTCTGCCTGGTTCTCTCTTGAACCGGCAGACCGGAAATATTCAAGCGCCATGGTGGATGCCTGTTTTTTCCTCTCATCATCCTTCCCGCTTTCCAGTTTTTCGAGGTATGAATCGATTGTCTCCTCAAATGCAGCTGAATTATTCTGCTTTATGTATATCAGGGATTTATTGTATAAAGCATTTATATACCCCGGATTCAATAACAAAAGAGTGTCATATGTGAGCAGGGCTTTACCGTAATCATTATTGCTGAAATAATCGGTTGCCATTGTGTTATATGCCTGTACAAGTATTTTGCCGGCATTTGCCTTATGGGTTTCGGTACCATATTTTTCCGCGACAGCTGAGGCAGCTTTTGATGCCTGCATTATTTCCTGCGCCGGTTTCTTCTCGTTGATGGTGTTTGCTGCAACCCTGTAGTACAGGCCAGGGAGTACACCTATTGCTTTTTGTTTCAGGTCGGCTGCGGTTTCTCCAACCTTGTCTGACAATGTAATTACATTCTCAAATGCCTTGATGGCAGCCTGAGGATTGGTCTGTGTCGCTTTAGCTCCTTCATTATACGCCGCGATTACATCGCTTCTCGTCTGAGCTCTCAGGATCATTCCAGTAACAGCCAGGAGTACCAGGATAACTGATACTTTTTTCATAACATATCTCTTCATTTAAATTCAGATTATCAGATTATTACAAGTTCTTTTTCTTCCCAAAGGGTTCAAATATAGAAATTATATTTTAATTATCTATTCATGCCTGATAGATTCTATAGGTTTCAGATCGGCAGCTCTCTTTGCAGGAAGGTACCCGAAGGTTATACCAACGATCACTGAAAAGCTGAATGCAATGAAAATGGAGTAAAGAGTCAGGGAGGTCTTGACTTCAGTAAGAATTCCGATTCCCAGCGATAACACAATTCCCAGGAATACTCCGATCATTCCCCCGGAAACACTCATGGCCATGGCCTCGGTTACGAACTGTCCCATTATATCCGATCTGCGGCCCCCGACAGCCCTCCTTATCCCGATCTCCTGTGTCCTTTCAAGAACTGATGCCAGCATGATATTCATTATTCCTATTCCTCCCACTATTAGAGAGATTGCCGCGATTGATGCCAGAAGGAGGTTATAAATACGACTTTCACGTTTTTCCTGTTCCATCAGCTCGTAGGGTATTATGATGCTGAAATCGTCATTGTTGAAATGGCGGCGCGTGAGTATACTTTTTATTATATCAGCCGATTCGAGCAGCCGTTCGGAATTTTCCAGCCTGACCGTTACCTGCTTCAGCTCACTTAATAGAATATTGGTTTTAGTGATCCTTTTTCCGAAAGTTGAAAGCGGGATATATACATCATTATTAAGATCGCGTGCAGCCAGCTCGCCTATTGTTTCGGTAAAAAGTGCTTTTGTCTGAAGCACTCCGGTAACCTCATACCACTGGTCACCAAGCTTGATGTTCTTACCCAGCGGATCTTCATAGCTGAAAAGTTCCCGTGCAATGTTTGCACCAAGAACACAGACCTTCAGCTGCCTGTCGTAATGATCCCTGTCAATGAAAATCCCCCTGTCCATCCTGTAATTCAGTATGCTTGTTATATCGGGTGTCACACCAATCACATTTGCCTTAGCCGACCTGTCCTCAAACATTGCATCGAGCTTAATCTCTGACTGCGGAGCAACTCCTCTGACTCCAGGGACAATTTCACTGATGGCTCTTGTATCATCAAGGGACAATCCCTGTGAGAATTTTATCCTTACCTGTTCAAGTTCAGTATCCGTAAAATCTTTATCACGGATAATTATATTGCTGACACCCAGATCCTGGTACTTTGCCATTGCCTGTTTCTTTGCCCCCTCGCCGATGGATATCATGGCAATCACTGAAGCAGTCCCGAAAATGATGCCGAGCATCGTCAGAAATGACCTGAATTTATGATCGCGAAGCCCGTAGATCGCTACTCTTATACTTTCTTCAATCTGCATGGTCAGACTTTTTTTACCTTGATAATATATTTTCCGGAAGCACAAGATCCTGTCCCGGCCTGAGATCTCCGTCGACAATTGTATACATATTATTGGAGGGTCCTGTTCTAACCTCTGTTTTTCTTATTTTTCCTCTTCTCCTGACAAAGCAGTAAAAGTGCTTGTTTTCCTCAAGGATGCAGTTGCTGGGAACATAAATTTCATTTTCACCTTCGTATGTGATGTATTCACACCTTACTGTCATTCCCGGTTTAAGCCTCAGGTCGGTTCCGGATATCAGGATTTCTGTCTGAAACACTTTTTTCATATCCGACTGTTGAATGCACACCCTGCTCACATTCGACAATTTACCGTTGAACGGAACATTGGGGAGAGCATCCAGCCTGACAATTACATCAAGTCCGGATTTTATCCTGCTTATGTCATTTTCCAGAATAATTCCCTTAACCTTCATTGTCCGGATATCGGGGATCCTTGCCACTATATAACTAAGGTACACTTCATCGCCGATTTTGTACATCTGACCTGTCCTGGGATTCCTTTCGACCACAAATACTCCGTCAAGCGGACTGGTCACAACCAGCAGCTTAAGTGTTTCCTCAGCTGTTTTAAGTTCATTTTGCTTCTGGGCAACTTTTATCTGCTGGATACGGTAATCCAGGCTGTCGAGTTTTGGTCTTAGCTTAAGGTTTCTCTTCAGGTTATTCAGTCTGATTTCAGCCTGGCGGTATTCAAGTTCTATTACCTTTCTGATCCCGGCAGATTCAAAGGCCGATTTTTCCATCTGGAGTTTCTTAAGTTCAAATGAAGGCTGTTCATTCCGTAGCTGAGCTTTGAGGTCCTGCAGGTTATTGGTAATCTGGGCTTTAAGTTTATTAGCAGAGGCTATTTCATTTTCGAGGGATTCCCTTTTTTCGATGATGGTTTTTTGAACAGATGACGGATCTACTGTTATTACAGGATCTCCCTTCTTTACATTTTTGCCATGTTCAGACAGTCCGATTATCTTGAAATTGTACCCGTAAATCGGGTTTATTCTCGGCATTGTCACTACAGAGGAATTTACTGCCTGCAATTCTCCTGTTTCAATCACGGTCTGCCTGAACGGCCCTCTCAAAACTGTGTACCTGCTATCGTTCCTGCTGCCGCACGACATATTCAGGAGTACAAATAAAAGAACCGGAAGAAGCAATGAGATGAATTTCTTCCCGGTAACTTCGATATTCCGATATGATGATTTCATGATTGAGTTCCCTGTTTCCTGTATCTTATTTTTGCATTGCTTTCCCGGAGGTTTCAGCCCGGCCCTTTTCAGTCAGTTCTTCCTTGCTGAGGAAAGGATTGGAAAGAGCAATCTGGTCATCCTGTTCAAGTCCTTCTGTTACAATTGCATAATCTGTGTTGACGCCACCGGTTTTAATATCCCTGCGCCTGAACCCTGATCCGGATTTTATGTAAACATAATCTGTACCCTGCTCGTTGAACAGGGATTCGAGAGGAATGTAAAGTACATCCGGGATCTCGCTGACTATGATCTTGCAGCTTACAGTCAGTCCCGGAAGCAGTTTCCTGCTCTGTCCGTCAATTCTGACCTGAACGGGGAATATCTTGATTTTTGATTTATAATCGAGGTTCTGGGCAAGGTTGGCCACTGCATCTACTTTTCCCGCGTAGAGTGAATCTGAAAATGCATCCGGTCGAATCTCAACTCTCTGGCCCGGTATCACTTTTGAAATGTCAACTTCATTAATTTTAAGTTCGGCTTTCATTTCATCAAGATCCGGCAGCTCAATTATTTTGGAACCTGAATAAGGCGCATCTCCCGCAGCCCACTTCTGCTGGGTGGTATAGTTTTGCTCCTTGATTGCAATCCCATTTGCCGGACTAACGACATACAGTTTGTCCATTGAGGAGTTTGCTTCCTCAAGAGTTAATGACAGTTGATTGATGGTCAGGCTTTTCTGAAGGAGATCCTCTTTATGAATGATTTTTTTGTTTTCTATCTGTTCCTTTGCCCGGTTGAGGGATATTGTGGCAGATTCCAGTTTAAGCTGTATCTCTTTCTTTGTAGCCTCCGGTTCGAATGTGGATGTTTCAAAATTGATTTTTGAGATCTCCTGTGATAAACGGGCCAGTTCCAGATCGGCTTCAAGATCCTCGATTTCTGATTGTTGAGTGGATTTAAGCTTCTCATATTCAGCCTTTGCAATTTCAAGCTGCTGTTCAGCCTGAACTATGGCTCTTTTGATCTCCGACGGATCGAAGATCATTATTGTATCTCCTTTTCTGACTTCAGCTCCATCTTCAACGATCTTTGCCAGTTTCAATGATGATGCATAACGGTAGGAGATCTGGGGAGCAGAAATAGAAATTGAATTGACGGCCTGGACTGTCCCCTGTTCTGTAAGCTCCTCGAGGAATGTGCCTTTCTTAACCAGTGTCACCTCGACATCTGCGGCATCTTTCCGGCCGCACGACATCAAAATAACAGGTAACATGAATAATACTCTTTTTATCATTGATACATATATGTTTTATTGATTATTAATGTTAGTGGAATCTTTTTTCTCAGGTTCTTGAACTATGAGGCTGTTTGGCGGCTCGCTTAATGCTATAATTTCATTCCCCTTAAGTCCTTCCGTGATTATAGTATATGAACTTCCTGATGTTCCTGCCGTAATATTTACCGGCCGGAACTTATTTTTCTCCCGGACATAAACCACTCTCGAACTGTCTTTGTCAAATATCGCCAGCGAAGGCACGTAAAGAGTATCTTTTTCCTGTTTAATTATTATTTCGCAGTTCGCGCTGAGACCAGGTTTCATCCTGTTATGACAGCTGTCGACATCGATTATGATTTCAAAGAATTTCACTTTTGGATTATAATTTCTCATAGCCTGACTTGCTGCAAGATTTTTCCTGTTGACCCTGCCAGTTGTTACAAGTTGTTGTGCAGCTGCGACGGTCAGATTGACTTTTTGCCCTTTTTCGATTTTTTTGAAGTCTGCTTCAACCACGTCTGCAGATATCTGCATCCTGCTCATGTCAGGGAACTGAAGGACAGGCGTATTGAAGAACATCAGGGTTGTGCCTTCCCTCACCGGACCTCCATATGATCCTGATCCTCCTCCTGAGCTGATCACAGTTATTCTGGGTGATTCAGTACGCATTACTATACCATCCCTTTGAGCTATTAACGTAAGAGAATTGATCTGGTCGGCATATGTCTGAGCCCTCATATTCTCCTGCATTATTCTGGCTCTTTTTTGCCTGATGTCTGTTTCACCTATGATCCTGGTGGCTGCCAGCTTTCTTTCTGTCTTCTGTTTTTCTATTACGGCTTTTTTCATCTCGAGATCAAGCAATTTCCGGGTTGTTTCAGTGGCGAACTTCATCTGCAGTGAATCGAGGGATGATATTTTAAGCTGTGCCTCACTTGTTGCCAGCCGGGCTTCGAGAAGCGCTATGTTAAGCTGATTGTCGGCTTCGGTCTTTTTCAGCTCTGCCCCGAGGTTCTCGACGGACGTTAAAACTTCCCTGTACATGGATTCCAGCTGGGGTACGGTAAGTACGCACAATGTGTCACCGGTTTTGACAAAAGCCCCGTCCTGTGCAAGCCTGACAATTGTCATCTGACCATACGACGACCTGGGAGGCATGACAGGTGTGTTAACGACTGCCTGAACTGTCCCTGTGACATGGATTTTTTCAATATAATCTGATTTACCCAGCTGATAGGTGATTATTCTGTCATCTTTTTTACCGGTACAGGAAAAAAGGCAGAATGTGAGGGACAGGGATATGAATAAGCAAATCTTCATTAGAATGGATTAAGGAAGATTCTTTTCGGTACATAGGTTGAGATTCCTCTCCCGACTTTGTCGGGATCGGAATGACATGTGAACGAAAGGGGTGGTGTGAAGAAGCGGCGATTCGCAGGTAGTTTGACTGATGTCACCCCTTTGTTGCGAATCGCCGCTCCTTCCCCTTCCATTCCCAAAATTACTTGTCATTCCTAAGCGAAGCGAAGAATCTCTTTTCATCTTATTAAAATCCGACAACATTAAGATTATAAAAAGATAAAGGTATGAAAAATTAAACTAAAAGAATAGTTTAGAAAGGATTTTTTCTAAAGTCTTGCCTCTCTCAGTAGTTTTCAGGGGCTGATCTTCAGATTTTCATCAGGGTTTAGCTCATAGATGATTCCCTTCTCTGATGCATTCATTATCAATACTTTGAATATAATGAGGTTAGCCAGGATCGATTCAGCCCTGCGTGAAGATATCCCTGTGATTTTCCGGAATTTTGATATTGAAATTGAGCCGTTGCTTTTCAGATATTCGAAAAGTGCATTTTCTGCTTTCCCGAATTTTACGATCAGTCCTGATGCTTTTTCCTCCTTTCTCCAGACCTGGAGCAATACTTTATTTGCCAGAAGATTCTGATCGTGGTGCCTGAAATATGACCGCCAGTTCCCTTTCTCATCTTTTGCCTGGTAAGGTCTTTTATTTCCTTTTGTGACCTCAACTTCAAGAATGGTTTTCCCCCCGGTTGTATGTTGTTTTATTGTATAATTTATTTCCGGCCGGCAGAAAAGCTGAGCAGCCGTATCTACCATATAGATTTCCTCATCAGATCTGATCCCGGCGATGTTTCCATTATCCCTTACGCCTATAAGCAACCTTCCGCCATCGCTGTTTGCAAATGCCGATAATGTTCTTGCAATCTTCCTGCTGTCAGAAATACAGTACTTGAAATCCAGATGCTGATTCTCGCCCCCTCCTATCAACTTTTTCAGGTAATTGTCCATATAATCGCTTTATATTAAAGCTGTGCACTGAAGGATTATTTTTATCCTGGCAGATAAGTAAACGTCTAAAATTAAGATTTCTTTCTTAAATATATGATGAATACTTTGCAGAACCTGTTTATAGGAGACAAGATTAATTTTTCATCAATAAGATCATGAAAAAGGATGCTGTCTCAAAAGACTTCATCTTGCCCCCTTCCCCCTGAAGGGGGTTCTATAAGTATAAGATAATCAGAAAGTCCCCTTTAGGGGTCCCGATAGCTATCGGGATAGGGGCAATAACAAAAGAAGGGGGCTTTTGAGACAGCCCCCCGGACTCACTGAAATCTCTGGAAATAGTTCAGATACTGATTCTGAAATAAGTTCATTTCATGGCAAGAACATTTTCGGTATCATTCAGCAGCAATGGGAAATACGCGGCAATAAGGCTGATTTTATAGCTTCTCCAGTTTTCTCCTACCGTGATGGCTTTCTGATGAAAATATTCCGTTTTGTTCAAGGCGGATTCCGAGGTTCTGAAACCATCTTTTTCCAGCTCTTTATCGAGCATCTGGACTCCGAAGTAATTCCTGTTGCTGACATACTGGACCGACAAGTTTTCTGAAAGTACATAATATTTCCTGCACCCTCTTTCTGTTGTTAAGGCAACTCTTACCTCCATTTTAGTGTTTTCGAACGATATTACAAACGGCCTGTGCTGTATGCCGTTGAGCATTATGTAATGATCGTCTACTTCAATCCTGTATTTACCCAGCGCTGAATATGTATCTCCTTCAGCGACATACTTCCTGCCGTATGAGCAAAGACTTATGGCAAGAATTAAACCGGAAATTAAAATGATTCTCTTCATGGTTGTTTTGCTTTGGTTATTTAGTTCATACTGTCCAAAAAATCCGATGTTTGCTATCGTTAACATCCATATAAAAGACTGCTTTCAGGAAGAGATGCTGCATCAAAATATGTTAATGCTGCTTTAATGATGAGGGTGTATTAAACGAGTGATCCAACCTCTCCTATCAGTACCTGCGGGCGGTATAGAGCCTTTTGAAATCAGAATTAAGAACAAACAGGGACTAGCGTAAAGAAATTGCCCGGTGGGCAATTTTAGCGCAGGAGCCTGATTGCAGGGGAGCAAATTAAGAACTTCTTACTTCTTCATTTGTTTGTTCAATTGTTCTTAATTCCGGATTTTTGACTCCCTTAATGACTTTAGAGGTTAATGACAGGGATTTTATTTATCCATAGATAAACAGGCTTTTGCTTGAGAATTCAGGATCGCAGGTCAAGTTTACCTTTAATTTACGCAATCCTGCTTCGTCGCCGGGAGTAGGGATGTGAGTAAGATGAACCTCGCAGTCACGCAGCTGTTTCAGAGTTTCCAAAGCCATCTGCGCCGCAGGATTGGACAGGGCGCTTATCCCAAGCAGGATAAGCGTTTCTTCGGCATCAAGGCTGATCATCCTGCCGTTAAGAATATCCTTTTTCAGGTAGGTTATCGAATCGATGAGGTTTTTTGGTAAAAGATACATGCTGTCTGGAAGCCCGGCAAGATGTTTGGTGGCATTTAATATAAGGCTTGATGATGCATGCATAAGAGGGGAGTTTTTCCCGGTGACTATTGTTCCGTCACTTAATTCAATGGCGGCTCCGCAATACATGCCCGCATTGCCTTTACCGCTTTTTTCTGCATCTTTTGCTGCTTTTCTGGCTGGCAGGACTGACTTCCGGTCTTCAGCTTTTGCTCCTACCTTATCCATGATGCCGGCCGCTAGGTTAAGGGTCTCCTTATCCACTATGCCCATGATGTATTCCACGGCACACCTGAAATATCTGCGGATTATTTCCTGATGCGACGCTTCTGAAATTATAGCATCATTTATTATACCTGAACTTGCCCGGTTAACACCCATATCTGTAGGAGACTGATACATAGATTCGCCGCCTGTGATTTTCTCAATGATCCTTTTTAGCAGCGGGAAAGCTTCAATGTCCCTGTTGTAATTGACAGCAATTTTATTATAGGCTTTCAGATGATGTTCATCAATCAGAACCTCATCTTTCAGATCCACGGTTGCAGCTTCATACGCGATATTAACCTTATGATCCAGGGGGAGGTTCCAGATGGGGAATGTCTCCAGCTTTGCATACCCGGCCTTGACTCCGTTTTTATATTCGTGGTAAAGATTGCAGAGGCATGTTGCAAGCTTGCCGCTTCCCGGCCCCGGCCCGGTAACTATTACGATAGGATTCCTGGTTCTGATATATTCGTTTGCCCCATACCCTTTGTCGCTGACGATCAGGTCTACATCAGTCGGATATCCCTGCGTGGGATGGTGCAAATATACTTTTACTCCCCTTAGTTCAAGTTTGTTCTTAAAGGCTTTTGCAGGTGACTGATTCTGGTAGCGGGTAATAACAACTGCTGTTATATCGATGCCCCATTCCCTGAAATCATCGATAGTTTTTAATGCATCGGCATCATACGTGATTCCAAAATCCGCACGTACTTTTTTCCTTTCAATATCCCCGGCATGAATGCATAAAATGACATCAACCTTGTCCTTTAATATCTGCAGAAGCCTCATCTTTACATTTGGATCAAATCCCGGGAGCACCCTTGAAGCGTGATAATCATATAGTATCTTGCCTCCGAACTCCAGATACAACTTTTGGCTAAACCTGTTGACTCTTTCAAGAATGGCAGATGACTGCTCTCTGAGATATTTCTCATTGTCAAATCCGATGTTATTCATGCCTGTCATTCTTATCCTCCGAACCTGGTGGTTTATTTATACATTCAATATTAGTAAAATTTTCAGTTCAAGGTAATTCATATTGTAATAAATGCGACACTGCCTCAACAACAACAATAATTGTTTTAACAATTTTTTAACGCTGATTCATTTCTTTATTTTGACTCTTTAAAATAATTTCGCAGTGCTTTTATTTTACAAGCTTCATATAATTAGAAAGATATGGATATCATTATTGAAAATCTCACCAAGAAATACGGCGCCCAGAAAGCGGTTGATAATATTTCCCTGAAAGTGGCAACAGGAGAGATATTGGGCTTTCTCGGCCCTAACGGAGCGGGCAAGACCACTACAATGAAGATCATTACGAATTTCATTGCAGCCGATGAAGGGGAAGTATTTATCGGTGGCAGGTCGCTCAGGGAAGACGCCAATGAATTAAAAAAGCATATCGGATATCTTCCCGAGAACAATCCTTTATACGAGGAGATGCCCGTTATGGACTACCTTGAATTCTGTGCCATGATCCATGGCATTGAGAAGAACCGGGTGAATACAAGGATTGCCGAAATGATTAAGATAACAGGTCTCAACAAGGAGAAGCATAAAAAGATCGCGGAGCTTTCAAAAGGCTTCAAGCAGAGAGTCGGCCTGGCACAGGCTATGATCCATGACCCTGAAATACTTATCCTTGATGAGCCGACCTCGGGGCTTGATCCAAACCAGATAGCCGAGATACGGAAACTCATCAGGGAGCTTGGAAAGGAAAAAACCGTGATACTGAGCACCCATATACTTCCTGAGGTTGAAGCAACATGCGACAGGATATTTATTATCAATAAGGGAAAACTGGTCGCAGACGGTACCGCGGAGACACTCAGGAAACAGGCTATGGGTACAGATATTCTCAGGGTAAGGATTGCAGCCGGCGATCCCAACCAGGTATTCAAATCCCTGAGAGCCCTGGATACTGTGTCTATGGTTGATTTTGCAGATCGTCAGTTCAACAGGTTTAATGTTCACTGCAAATCCGAAGAGGTGAAGCGGCAGATCTTCAGACTTTGTGTGGACAACAAATGGGTTCTTACCGAACTGACTCCCTTTGAAACAAAACTTGAAGATATCTTCAGGGAACTTACAATGAACTAATATATTTTCGGATATGAATACAATCTGGATTATTGCAAGGCGTGAATTGAATTCATTTTTTGATTCACTGATAGCATTTATAATGATCATCCTTTTCCTGGGATTCAGCGGATTCTTCACCTGGATCTCGGGCTCGGATATCTTCCTGATAGGACAGGCCAGCCTGCGTTCTTTCTTCGGAATTGCTTACTGGACACTTTTCTTTTTCATTCCTGCAATTACAATGAGGCTGCTGGCTGAAGAAAAGAAATCGGGAACAATTGAAATGCTCCTGACAAAACCGGTAACCGACCGGCAGGTTATCCTTGGAAAATATCTTGCAACACTTATTCTTATAGCTGTGGCGCTGTTATTTACATTACCATATTTCATAACAATAGCCAAAATAGGGAATATTGATGCCGGGGGAACGATCTGCGGTTATTTTGCTTTGTTCCTGATAAGCGCTGCGTATGCCAGTATCGGGCTTTTTGCAAGCAGCATCACAGGCAACCAGATCGTCGCCTTTCTGACTGCCCTGTTTATCGGAATATTCTTTCATTTTCTCTTCCAGATGATCTCATTCGGCATGAAGGGACTGTTCGGACAAATAATCAACTCGCTCAGCATGACAGTTCATTTTGAAAGCCTGTCGCGCGGAGTGCTTGACTCAAAGGATCTGATATATTTCGGATCAGTTATCTTCCTGGGATTGTTTTTTACAGAAGTCTCCCTCTCAAAGCGAAATGCCTATAATTAATGCAGTAAAACAGGAAATACTAAAGAATATGATAAAAACAGCAAAGATATCAACGACAATAGCCCTTGTGGTCGCAATTGTTGTTATCATTAATATACTCTCCGGGAACTATTTTTTCAGGATTGATCTGACTGAAGGAAAGGAGTATACACTCAGCAAAGCAACAAAGGACATACTCATAAATCTTGATAAGCCCGTGACGATAACAGCTTATTTTTCGAAGGACCTGCCTCCCAATATCGGAAATATTTCCTCCAGCCTCAGGGACATGCTGATCGAATACGGGAACAGGTCTAAAGGAATGGTTGTTTACCGGTTTATAGATCCTAATGAAAAGGAGAGCCTCGAACAGGAAGCAGTAAAAAATGGTATTCAGGCTGTGATGATCAATGTCAGGGAAAAGGACCAGGTCAAACAGCAGAAAGCCTATTTGGGCGCGGTTGTTTCAGTCGGCGATGAAAAAGAGACAATACCTTTCTTCCAGCCGGGAGCAGCGATGGAATATGCCTTATCCACAGCTATTAAAAAGCTGTCAGTGACCAGCAAACCTGCAATAGGATATATACTCGGTCATGGAGAACCCGACCTGAACGAGATCGTACAGGCATATACCGACCTTAGTGTCCTGTACAATGTCGAACCTTACCGGCTGACAGACACCTCAGACATTCCGTCCCGATATAAAACAATAGCTGTTATCAGGCCCACGGATACAATTCCGCCGGCACAGCTGAAACGGCTTGATGATTTTCTTGCCAGGGGGGGAAATATATTTCTGGCAATAAACCGTGTGGAAGGTGACTTTTCGGTTGCTATGGGTAAAACGGTGAGTGTAGGGATGGAAGAGTGGCTGAATCAGAAAGGATTGAATATCCAGGATAATTTTGTTGTTGATGCAAGCTGCGGTGCGGTGACTGTCCAGCAGCAGCAGGGCAATTTTACAATGACCACGCAGATGTCTTTCCCGTATTTGCCTGTCATCAATAAGTTCAGCGACAATCCTGCTGTCAAAGGTCTTGAGTCAGTGAGTCTCCAGTTCGCAAGCCCGATAACATATACAGGCGACAGCACAAAGAGATTCATCCCCCTGGCTTTCACCTCAGAAAAATCAGGCAGCCTGAAAGCCCCGCTCTATTTTGATATTCAGAAACAATGGAAGCAAAGCGATTTCCCCATGTCGGGGATTGTTGTGGCCGGAGTCCTTGAAGGTAAAATATCAGGAGACATGAGTTCCAGGATGATCGTGGTTTCAGACGGAGATTTTGCAATTAACGGTCCCCAGCGGGGTAATCAGCTTCCGCCTGATAATGTGAGCCTTCTTGTCAATTCAATAGACTGGCTTTCCGATGATACAGGTCTTATAGATCTCAGAACAAAAGAGGTTACATCACGGCCTGTCAGGGAAATTGCTGACGGGACAAAGACATTTCTCAAATGGTTCAACTTTATCACGCCTGTGGTGCTTGTTCTGATATACGGCCTGATAAGAATGCAGGCTAACCGGAATAAACGTATAAGAAGAATGGAGGTGAGCTATGAGTAAAAGATTTGATACAAAAAAGCTGCTTTATATATTTGGAGCCCTGGTTGTCCTGCTTTTACTGACCGTTATCCTGAAGGTGCCTAAGGAAAAAGCAACCCTGAAGGGTTTACTGCTTGAACTGGATACGGCAGAAGTAAGCAAAATAGTCATAACTCCGAAATACCAGGAAGGAGAACCTTTTGAATTCATCAGATCTGAAAACAGATGGAGAATAATCCAAGACAATAAAACGGCAAATCCTGCTACCGGTGCAATTCAGAATATCTTTGATGAGATACTTGCACTGAAGCCAAAGAGCCTGGCAGCTGTCGATAAAACAAAGTGGAAGGAATTCGAACTCACAGATAGCATGGCAACCCGTGTGGAATTCATGAATGAGAAAGGCAGGAAGCTTGCCGGCGTTCTGATCGGAAAGTTCTCGTATAAGCAGTCTCCAAATCCATATAATTCTTACAGCGGTAACAATATTGAGGGTACATCCTACGTCAGGATCAATGATGAAAAGGAGATTTATGCGGTTGACGGATTCCTTGCAGTCTCTTTCAGTGGACAATTCTCCGACTGGCGCGACAGATCTTTCATAAAATCCAATAAGGATGATATAACGGAAGTCTCCTTCAGACTTCCCGGCGACAGCAGTTATGTCATGGTTAAAAAAGAAAAAAACTGGTTTATAGGCAGCCGGCAGGCAGATTCAGTTTCAGTTTCCAATTACCTGAATGCTCTTTCATTTATCGACGGACAGGAATTCAGGGATGGGTTCATTCCTGTCTCAAATCCTGAATATCAGATAGTTGTTCAGGGCAATAATCTTCTGAATTTTACGGTAAAGTGCTATTCGGCGGAAGGGACAGATGAGTTTGTTCTGAATTCAAGCCTTAATCCGGATGTATATTATACGAGCAGGCGAAACGGGATTTTCAGCCAGGTAATTAAACCTGATACTTATTTTTTAAAGAAGTAAAATGAAAATAAGAAGAGTAAACAGGTTCAGCAAGAGGGTATTCAACGCTATAGTAAGATTACTGCCGCAGCTGGCTCCCGGATCAGAATTACCGTCTGAAGAGAAGTTCAGATCAATTCTTAAATCAAAGGGCAATTACTTTTTCGTTGCTGAGCCTGATAAAAACGTAATTGCAGGAATACTGACACTCGTTACTTACAAAACTGTCACAGGCACAAAATTCTGGATAGAGGATGTTGTCGTGGATGAAGCTCACAGAGGCAAAGGAGCTGGCAAAGCCCTGATGCTTCATGCGATTGATTTTGCTGAATCCATGGGCGCAAAAACAATTGATTTGACATCAAGGCCGTTCAGGATTGCGGCAAATAAGCTCTACCGGCAACTGGGATTTGTAAGAAGAAAAACCAATGTTTACAGATATTCCTTTTAAATAATTATCTGCTTTTATTCCCTCGATAAAGTATTCAGCGGATTCATATTCGCTGCTTTTATTGATACTGCACTTGTAGTTAAAAATGCAATTATGAGAGTCAGCACAAGAGAGATGATAAACGGGATTACTGTCGCCCAAACAAACGGCGAAATTCCGAAATCCATCCGGTAAGCAAAGCCTGTTATCCACTTATCCATGAAATAATATGCAACCGGCCATGAGACAAGGTTTGAAACAAGGACCAGGATAAGAAAATCGCTGTTCAGAAGCCATACTACCTGGTCGGCACGAGCTCCCATGATCTTCCTGAGGCCTGTTTCTCTTGAACGCTGCTCGGTTACGTATGATGTGAGTCCAAGCAACCCCAGGCATGCGATTATAATGGTCATTACAGAAAAAATGTTGAAAAGTTTATTGAGCTTATTCTCAGCGGTATACAATTCATCAAGTTTATCTGCAAAGAAGAAATAATTGAAGGGAAGCGTATTCCCCAGATCCTGCTCTGTTTTCTTCACACTTTCAATCGTTGCAGGAATATTATCGTTGCTGATCCTGATATAAAAATATGTGTTGAGTCCCCTGCTTGCAACAAAAATAAAAGGTTCGATCGGGTTATGTATTGATGTAAAATGGAAGTCCTTTGCCACACCGATTACAGATCCGTCTCTCTGAGCAGCTCCTGTGGAAGGATTAATTCCGAATCGGATTCTTTTACCGATCGCATTATTACCCCAACCGAATGCCTTAACCGCCGCTTCATTTACAATGAATGACTGGGTAAGATCAGCCGGCCTGGACCTGTCAAAATTTCTGCCTTCAAGCAGCTTTATCTGCATAACATCAATGAAATCGGGGTCGACCACTGAAAAGCTTGTTGCCAGTTCAACCATGCTGCTGTCCTTTTCGATCTGAAATACAACCTTGCTGGCCATCAGCGGCGGGACAAGACCCGCTGATGTAACACCCTCTACACCTGTAAGTTTTAATAATTCTTCTTTAAACGGTTGAAGTTTTCTGATGAACGCGGTATCCCTGACCGGGATAATCATCACATTATTCTTATTCAGACCAAGATCCTTATTCTTTATATATCTCTGCTGCCCTGATACTATAATAGTACCAATTACCAGTACACCTGATATGGCAAACTGAAAAACCACAAGTATTTTTCTGAGCAGCCCTTTCACCTGGCGGGGATTCACGTTGCTTTTAAGTACTTCGACCGGTGAAAAGGATGAGAGATAGATAGCCGGATAGCTCCCTGATATAAAGCCCACAACAAGAGTGATCAGCAGGATTAAAAGGAAGGTAACAGGCTCAAACAGGCTCCCCATCTTTAAACTCTTATCGGTTAAGGCATTGAATGTCGGCAAAATGAAGATTGTGGCAATCAGGGCAATTATCAATGCTGCTATTACCAGCACCATTGATTCGCTTATGAATTGCCTGATAAGTACGCCTTTTCCTGCACCTATGACCTTCCTCAGGCCAACCTCCTTTGAACGGTTTGTCGACCTGGCTGTTGCCATATTCATATAATTGAGGCTGGCGATCAGAAGCATAAATACACCAACCAGCGAGAATATTGTGATGTAGCTGAAATTGCCGACAGGAAGGTCGAATTCAAGCTTTGAGCCAAAATGAACTTTATCAATTCTGGTTGCTCTGAGCTTAAAAGATCCGTTTATCAGTTTTCCCAGCGAACTCATGTATTTATCATAGAATCCGGGAAATTTTGCCAGCAGATCTTCAATCCTGGCATTTTTCGCCAGAAGGATATAGGAGAAAGCCGAAATATTCCAGAATGCCTGTGCGCTCCGTGAATTGAAGTTGTCAACTCCAATGAGGTTGACAATGGTTGTCATCGATACAAGACAATCAAACTTCAGGTGTGAATTAGGAGGAAGATCTTTTATGACACCTGTAACGCGGCAGTCCCCGAAATTACTGGTAGTCAGCACCATACCTATAGGGTTCTCCTTTCCAAAGTATCTGGCTGCAAAACTCTCGGCTATAACGATCGTGTTTGGATCGTTCAAAGCCCTGTCGGGTGATCCCAGCACAAATTTATAATCGAAAACTTTGAAAACTGTAGAGTCAGCAAAATAGAACTTGTCTTCAAAATATTTTATATCCTTGTAACGGAAAAGGATATTATTGATTCCAAAGCCGACAAACCGGGCGATTTCTTCTATTTCGGGGTATTCGTCCTTCATAGTAGCTGCCATTGGTATCGGAACCAGCGCTGCAAGTGTAGCTTTACCGGAAATATTGAAATCACTTTCGAGCCGGTAAATGCGGTCATAGTTCCTGCTATGTTTGTCAAATGTGAGTTCTTCTTTTACATACAGCAGGATAAGTATCGCGCAGGTGATGCCTATTGCAGGCCCGAAAATATTAAGGAGAGAATAGAATTTATTCTTCAGAATGCTCCTGTAAGCTGAAATAAAAAAATTTTTAAGCATGGTCAGGTTCTAAATTGGAATGTCAGGTCTTATATTTTACCCAATTTAAGAAAAAAGTATTGAACCGATAAGATATTGATTGACAAAAAGTACAAATCAGTTTACAGGTTAATAAAATCGAGTAATCTTTTTACGATTCCTGCCAGCAGTATAGCAAACAGTATTTCGAGGATGCATACAGCCAGTGCTTTTTTCCAGCCATAGTCCTTCCATAAGACGGATATGGTCGCGATGCAGGGAACATAAAACATGCTGACAACTGCCAGGGTGATCATCTGCTGCGGGGTAAGTGCATCTGAAAAGTGTGCCGTACCAAGGTATGCAGCCAGCATGACAAGTATCAATTCCTTACGTAATATCCCGAAAATGAGCAGGATGCCTGTAATTGAAGGAAGTCCCAGCCACGTTTCAGTTACAGGGTTCAGAAACCGGGAGATAGCCGGCATCCATCCCGCAATATTGATAGCCTGGATAATTACTCCGGTAACCACCACAATCGGTGCTGCGATATAAATAAACTCTTTAAGGGCAAGCCAGGTCTGGTATAAAATTGTTCTTAGTTGAGGTGTTTTATAGTCGGGCATCGGCATAATAAGTTCCACAGGTTCGCCGGGTACAAGTTTTGTGGACAATCTGCCTGCGATGAAGATTATTATCATGGCAAAAAGATATAATCCGAGAGCCCACAGCAGGCCGACATATTTACCCACAAGTCCGAAAATGATAACGGATACTGCCGAGCACGGTACCAGTGTTACAAGCACTGCAGTGATGAACCTCTCTCGTCTTGTTTCCATGATCCGGCAGGAGAGACAGCCGGGGACATTGCATCCCAGTCCGATAATGAATGAAATACAACCTTTGCCGTGAATGCCTATCCTGTGCATCAAATTATCCATCAGGAACGAGATGCGGGCAATATACCCCCAGTCCTCCAGAATATACAGCATGATGTAGAAAGGCAGAATATAAGGGAGGGCAATCTGGATAAGAGCAAGGACGCCTTCAACTGCCGCCCAGCCGAGAGTGGCCGGGAAAGTGGTCCCTGCATTGATGTTCCACCAGTCGTGCCAGTTGCTGAAAAGAATATCAACCCTTGATGAGAGCCAGTTGCCAAGACTGAAAACGGTAAAGAACATCCCTCCAAGGATTAATATCATAACCAGGTAACCAGTGAATTTATGAGTTGTTAAAGCGTCCAGGCGGTCGTTCAGGGATATCTTCCTGCGTGGCGCAATCTCAACTATTTCCCTGGTTATCTGAGCGGCAAGATGGCTCCTTTCATCAGCAATGACTATGGAGGAATCATGACCATGGATTTCTTCCAGATTCCTGCCCAGCTCCTCCGCTGTTTTCAGGATTGAAGGATTGTTTTCCCTGACCAATCTGACAATTTCGTTGTCTTTTTCAAGAAGCTTGATTGCAATCCATCTTTCAGGATAAGGCAGGTTAATATTATGGAGCATCCCGGACAGCTGTGAAATGCAATTTTCTATTTCTTTCCCGTAACGGGGGGCTTCATAATTGCTTTTCCCATTCTTAAGTTTTATGACCTCGTCAATAATCTCGGTAAGTCCTGATCCATGTGAGGCAACTGCCTGAATCACAGACACCCTTAAGATATTCCCAAGTTTTCGCGTACTGATAGTGATCCCTTTCTTTTTGGCCAGGTCGGTCATGTTCAGAACCAGGATGACAGGACATTCAATCTCGAGGAGCTGAAGCGTGAAGATGAGGTTTCTTTCGAGATTCGTTGAATCGATTATGTTTATTACAAAGTCGGGTTTCTGCCTGACAATATATTCCCTGGAAATTACTTCCTCTACGGAGTATGTTGTTAATGAATATATACCGGGCAGATCAAGAACATCAACAGTATAACCTTTATAGAACAGAGTGCCTTCACGTTTTTCGATAGTCTTTCCCGCCCAGTTTCCTATATGCTGATGAAGTCCTGTGAGGTAATTGAAAACAGTTGATTTTCCCGAGTTACCCTGGCCTGCAAGTACTATATTGATCTTGTTTTCATCTGTCATTTCATCTCAACAGTTATTTTTGATGCCAGTCCCCTCCCCAGTACCAGTCTTGAGCCGCTTACTTCAACCTGGACAGGACCGGAGAACAATGTGCTTCCGATGATTTTAATTTCTGTTCCCGCTGTCAGTCCGAGATCCGCCAGCCTTTTTGTTATATTTTTCCCGCCAAGGACTGAAATTATAATTCCTTCCTGCCCGCCTTCCATGTCAATCAGTCTGGCTGCTTCTTTTCTCCTGAAACTTTCATGTCTGTTATGTCGATGCATGAACATATATTCAATTGTTATATTAAAAAAACTACTTCTCCTCAACGTGCCTCAATCCCTCAGCAAATAGATTGTTGATATGTATATCATCCAGGGAGTAGTACGTTACTTTTCCAACTTTGTTATACCTGACCAGTTTCATATTCCTCAGACTCCTGAGCTGATGGGAGATTGCGGAATTGGTCGTTCCGATAATGGAAGCAATATCGCGAACGCATAATTCTTT
>Ga0172363_10000742_pt1 | contig 25495 bp, 21 predicted proteins | sample LakKivs2_kivu2a2_FD_114541 | JGI IMG/M metagenome (GOLD analysis project Ga0172363, IMG submission 114541) | Sediment microbial communities from Lake Kivu, Rwanda - Sediment s2_kivu2a2 | ecosystem: Environmental > Aquatic > Freshwater > Lake > Sediment | place: Rwanda: Western Province, Lake... | reverse complement strand
GGAAAACTTGCGGATGCCGCTGATAAGCTTCTCATATATCTCGGCTTTGTATGCAGGTTCCCCGGTCCGTGTATTGCGGGCATGTAAATGAACCATAGTAATACCGGCCTCAACGGCCTCATGCACGTCCTCCACAATCTCCTGAACGGACACAGGGACATGCGAGGTCATCTTCTTAGTGGGTATCATTCCTGTGGGGGTGAAATTGATGATGAGGTTCATAACTACGCTTCTCTCAAGCAGGCTTGGGTTTCCGTGTGCCGCGAGCCTTGGAAGATACCGTCAGCTCACGGTACTTTCTCTGGCAGACAGCCTGCTTCTGATGCAGCCCGCAGACAGCGCATACCCCGGTGCGGCAGCTCGGTGTAGCCTTCTCCTGCCGGGCACGCTCGAACTCCCTTTTGAGGAAATTGACCTCGATCCCTGTGTCAATATGGGACCAGGACAATAGCTCATCCAGAGAACGCTCCCTGCAGGCATAGAAATAGGGGTCGAGGCCGCACTCACTGAAAGCCTTCTGCCACTTCTCAAAGCTGTAATGCTCGCTCCAGGAATCGAATTTACATCCCAGTTGCCAGGCACTGCGGATTACCTTAGCCAGGCGGCGGTCGCCCCGCGACAGCACACCCTCCAGCAGGCTCACCTGAGGGTCCTGCCAGGAGAGGTGGGTGCCCCTTTTCTTCAACCCTGCTTTGAGCATCTGCTGCCTGGCAGCCAAATCCTCGCCGGATGCCTGTGCCACCCACTGGAACGGAGTATGGGGCTTAGGGACAAAGGTCGAGGCATTTACCCTGATATTCATGCCGCCGTTTCCGATATCCCTTATCTTGTGCACAAGCTCGACAATGCCCAGGATGTCGGCGGAGGTCTCAGTAGGCAGGCCTATCATGAAATAGAGCTTGATGTTTTTCCAGCCCCGCTCCCAGGCGGTCCCGATTGTCCGCAGTACATCATTTTCGCAGATGCCCTTGTTAATCACGGAACGCAGGCGCTCCGTACCGGCCTCCGGCGCAAAGGTGAGGCCGGTTTTCCTTCTATCCTGAAAGGAATGTGCCAGCGCCACCGAGAAGGTATCGAGGCGCAGGCTAGGCAGCGAGAGGGTGAAGCTGCCACCTTTATATCTCTGCAGCAGGGTGCTGACCACATTCTCAATACCCGGATAATCACTCGTGCTCAGCGAAAGCAGTGAAATCTCATCATAGCCGCAGTGTTTCACCAGGCCTTCAACCGTTTTTACTACTTCCTCTTGAGTGCGCTCCCGCACCGGACGATAAATAATGCCCGCCTGGCAGAAGCGGCAGCCCTGAGCACAGCCGCGCTGTATCTCAACTGCTCCCCGGTCATGTACCACCTGCAGATAGGGCACGACGGGACTCGTCAAAGCCGGAGGAAGCTTGTCCACTATACGCCGTTCGATGGCAGGCTTCGCCTCAGCCACCTCGGGTGCTATCGCAGCCACGGTGCCATCGGGATGGTAGTCAACCCGGTAAAAGCCGGGGACATAGATACCGGGGATTCGGGCCGCTTCCCTCAGCAGCTCCTGCTTACTTCCAGAACCCTCCTGTTTCCACTTACGGAACACCTCCAGAAACTCTAAAACCACCTCTTCGCCCTCACCAACAACAAACAGGTCGATGAAGTCCGCCATAGGCTCGGGATTCAGGGTACAGCTTCCGCCCGCGAGCACCAGCGGCAGCGCGTCGCCCCTTTCGGCAGCCATGACAGGTATCCCCGCCAGGTCAAGCATGTTGAGGACATTGGTGTAGGTCAGCTCATACCCGAGGGAGAAGCCCAGGATATCGAAATCCCTGACCGGACGCTTCGATTCGAGGGTGAACAGCGGTATTCCCTCACGGCGCATCTCCACCTCCATATCCACCCAGGGAGTGAAGACGCGCTCGGCAAGCACATCGGGCTGCTTGTTGAACAGGTCGTAGATTATAGCCAGCCCCAGGTTGGACATGCCTATCTCGTAGAGGTCGGGATAGGAGAGAGCAACCCTGACCTGAGCCGACTCCCAGTCCTTCGCTATACTGTTCCACTCTCCGCCGGTATAGCGGGCCGGCCTAGTTACTTTGTAGAGAATACGATCCAGATTGACCATTATAACCCTCTAATTATGTAGAAACATTATAGCTTCGGATGCTTAGCTACGCAACTTAAGTAATATAAGGTCGGTTAGCAATGAGTCTACCATACCGACGAAAGTCGGTATCCAGATGCCTTCACTATAATTTTGAAGCTGGGTTTTCTGGATTCCATGTCAAGGAATGGTAATTGTGTCTCTAAACACCCTCGTAATATAAGTTCAAAAAGGCTTGACTTCTGTATCTCCAAGTTTTACCCTTAATCCTACGATGAGTCATCACAAAACGGATAAGCAGCCCGAGCAAAACTGCAATGTCGATACCGCAGACAAACCAGATGGAGAGCAGCCTGCAAAACCAGTCGCAGAAGTCAAGAAGAGAGGGCAGCTCAAGTACCTGCTGCTGCTGGCAGCCGCCCTTCTGACAATCATACTGGTGACAGTGCTTATCCAAAAGCCAACGAACTTCAACGAATACCTGAAGAGCTCAGGCTATACCGGTGTGTTTCTTATGGCCGTCATCGGCAGTGCGTCCCCCGTCTGGCCCCTGCCCGGCTCATGGGCGATTTTCATCGCGGCAGGCCTGGGCCTGAATCCTATTATACTGGGTCTGATCGGAGGGATCGGTGAACCCATAGGCGAGCTTACGGGCTACACGTTTGGCTTCGGCGGACAGGTAGCGCTGCAAAGGCTGAAGCAATACGCCCGGGTAGAAAGATGGATGAAGCGATGGGGCGGGCTCACCATATTCTTTGTCTCAGCGATACCCAACGTCTTTATCAAGCTGGCCACCATCGCCGCGGGAAGCCTGCGCTATCCCTTGTGGAGATTCTTCATGTTCTGCTGGGCGGGCAAGACGATTAAGTCCTTTGCTTTCGCCTTCGCCGGCTACGGCCTTTTCGACGGCATCAGGCACCTGATAGACCGCATATTTTAGACACCACTAAAAGACTACACAGTTTGCCGATAAAAACCCGTTATTATACAATGGCTATGTGGATTCTTTTAATTCAAAATATAATTAGCTATGACAGATTTTAGAATCGTCTCTGATTTCGGGCTTACCGGCGACCAGCCCCAGGCGGTGGAGAAGCTCGTCGAAGGGCTTAAGCAGGACTATAAGGAGCAGACCCTACTCGGCGTGACCGGCAGCGGCAAGACCTTCACTATGGCTAACGTCATCGAGCGCGTGCAGCGCCCTACACTGGTCATCGCCCATAACAAGACGCTGGCTGCCCAGCTCTGCTCCGAGTTCAGGGACTTCTTCCCCGAGAACGCCGTGGAGTACTTCGTCAGCTATTACGACTATTACCAGCCCGAGGCCTATATACCGCGCACCGACACTTATATCGAGAAAGATGTGGATATAAACGACGAGATAGATAAGCTGCGCCACGCTGCCACACGCGCCCTGTTCATGCGCCGCGATGTCATCATCGTAGCCTCGGTCTCCTGCATCTACGGCCTGGGCGAGCCCAGCGAGTACTACAGCTTCGTAGTCAGTCTCAAAAAGGGAGAGAAACGGAGCCGCGATCGCATCGTACGCCAGATTGTGGATATGCAATATCAGCGCAACGATATAGACTTCACGCGGGGCCGCTTCCGCATCCGGGGCGATACCATTGAGATTCAGCCTGCCTACGAGGATATAGCCGTGCGCATCCAGTTCTGGGGCGACGAGATAGAGAAAATTCAGGAAATCGACCCCCTCACCGGCGAGTTGCTTGCCGAGAGAGAGCAGCTTGATATATATCCTGCCAAGCACTTCGTAACCTCATACGACAAGCTGATGGCCGCCATCGTCTCTATTCAGGCCGAGCTCGGGCAGAGGCTCGAAGAACTCAGAAGCCACGGCAAGCTGCTGGAGGCGCAGAGGCTCGAGGCCCGCACCAACTATGACATCGAAATGCTGCGAGAGACGGGATACTGCTCCGGTGTCGAGAACTACTCGCGCCACCTCGCCCACCGTCCCGCGGGAAGCCCGCCCTGGACGCTGCTGGACTATTTCCCTGAGGATTTCTTGCTCTTCATTGACGAGTCCCACATGAGCCTGCCCCAGATTCGTGGCATGTATCACGGAGACATCTCCCGCAAGCAAACGCTGGTGGACTATGGGTTCCGCCTCCCCTCGGCGCTGGACAACCGTCCGCTGAACTTTGATGAGTTCGAAAAACATATAAATCAGGTGATATACGTCTCGGCAACGCCGGGACCCTATGAATATGAACACAGCGCCCAGATAGCGGAACAAATTATTCGCCCCACCGGACTGCTCGACCCCACCATCGAGGTCAAGCCCACCAAGGGCCAGGTAGACGACCTGCTCGACCAGATAAAGACGCGCACGGGGCGCGGAGAGCGCTGCCTGGTCACCACCCTCACCAAGCGAATGGCCGAGCAGCTCGCCGATTATCTCCTGGAGATGGGGATAAAGACACATTATCTGCACTCGGAGATCGAGACTCTGGAGCGTGTAGAGATTCTGCGCGACCTCAGGCTGGGAGTCTACGACGTGGTAGTGGGCATCAACCTGCTGCGCGAGGGACTGGATTTACCCGAGGTGAGCCTGGTCGCTATTCTGGATGCCGACAAGGAGGGCTACCTGAGGTCGGAGGGGGCGCTCATCCAGACCATGGGACGCGCCGCCCGCCATATCGAGGGACACGTTATTATGTACGCCGACACTATAACCGAGTCCATGCGCCGCGCCATAGACGAGACCAACCGCAGGCGCACGATACAGATGGCATATAACCAGGAGCACGGCATTACCCCTCAGGGCATCAAGAAGGCAATCAAGGGCATCACCGACCAGCTCAAGGCAGTCGCCGAGACCCGCGCCACGTACACCGTAGCCACCGGCATACCCAAGGACGAGATAGCCCGCCTGGTGAAGAACCTGGAGTCCCAGATGAAGGCCGCAGCCAAGAACCTGGAGTTCGAGAAGGCAGCGCTGCTCAGAGACCAGATTGTGGAGCTGAGGAAAGAGCTGGTGGGGACGTAAAATCACCCTTCCTAAAGAGGAGAGACTTCACAGTATACTGGGAGTATAGAGATTCCACAGTAGTATAGGTTTAAAGCCCTTGATATAGATTGAAAATGGGAGGGCTATCAGATGTCAGACGGATTGTGGGTAGTCATTGGAGTTATCATCGGTGTCATAGGCCCACTTGTAGCTAGATTTGTCTGGGATTGGTATATGCGACCAATACTTATCATTGGAAAAGATGTGCCTCAGGAAGCAGAAAACTATATACATCATAGCATAAGAATAGAAAATAGGGGGCGGACTGCTGCAAAAAATTGTACTTCTCTACTGACAGTTGTTGGGATGGAAAAAGGTGACGTTGTTAACCGCACTGACAGACACGCATATGTAACAACTAACACATATAGGCCTATAAAAGACGAGTCTATTTGTTGGGCCCTTCAAATTCCTCTACAGACCGGAAAAGCAATTAATCCAGCTTTTTTAACGATATTTCCCGGATCAACAAGACTGGTGGAGCTTTGCGGTGTATGGAGACAATCTCTCGAGATGGAATTACCTTCGGAGATGGGGTGGGAAAGTCGAAGAGCCGTATTACGCGGAAATAAGGAATATGAAATGGAATTGAAACTATTTGCCGAGAATGTTCACTATGATCCTCATAAACATAATAGAAAGTTCAAGTTGGTACCAGATTTACAGAAGAAAGACATAATCATTAAGCGCATCGATTGCTAATTTTAATGGTTGCTAAAAATTCTATATCTAGTACTTAGTTGTGATAATCATCGCAATGCTAACGAAGGGTTACGAGACCCTTCGCTACGCTCAGGGTGACAGTTTTTAGTTGTCATTCTGAGCGTCAGCGAAGAATCTCGTTTATTACGCTTTCTTGCACAATTAGGGACTAGTGTACTTGATGGCTTAAAGTGAACGAAGAGACCAAACAGGAACGGCGCGAGAAGAAGCAGCAGAAGAAGCACGAGAAGATGCAGCAGCACGGGCGCAGTCTGGTCCGCGTTTATAAGGACGCCGTGCTGAAACGGGCTAAACAGGCGGGCAAAAAGTGAAAGGGACTCACTTTCGCCATTTTGAGAACACCCTTGAAATACGCTGCAATCGCGTCTGCCGGAAGTGACTTATATCGAATTCCGGCATCCGATAGAGTCTCCACTTGGGAATATTTCCCGAATAAATCCCCGCTCTCAAAGCAAGCAATTTGGGGCTTCCGAACAGTATCGATTTGACCATCATCTGTCTGGAAAGCAGTGTTTTCCACATAAAGAACAGCGTACTCATCGTTTTGGGAGGACAGCCCGCGATGCTGGCGGTATGGTCCTTCTTATTATTACCATGGATGGCACAATTGCCATAGAGAATTATCCTTCGCCCTGTTAGTGGTGATACCCCATTTCTTCCGCTGTAAATCGCAGTGTCGCCGAGGTTCATGTTAGGATGGGCTTTGCCGAATACGCCCAAGGCATAGGCAAGGTTAGCATAGCATCCTGAGCAGATATGTTGTCCCGGGTGGGGAACCGATAGGCCGGTTATACCGGCAAACTCAAATAACTCCTCCCCCGAGTTCACTTCCCACATGAGCTTCTCTTTCAGCGGTTCAAGGCTCTCTCCCACCATTTGAAATGCGCTTACATCCAGTGGTCTGTTATTAAGTTGAGCATATTCTCTGAGGTAGCCAATCTCCGAAGGCTCAAATCCAAGTATTGTGGCCCCCACACAATCACAGGCGAAGGCATCGCGGCTGGCTATTATCAAGTTTTTGCGGCGTGCCACGCCTATCATAGCATCCGGCCCTTTTTCCAACATATAGATGCCATCTATTATCGTCAGGTCGCTTTTTAGAGATTGGTTCAGAAGACATATCAAATGCTCTAAGCCTTTCAAGTGAAAGGCTTTCCTCGATGATACCCCAAGACAGCCTTTGAGATTCTTGAAGCCCAGGGATACTTTCACCTGAGCATGTGTCTTCAATACCGGCACGTTAATCAGGAAGTCCGACTCCAGTGCAGCCTTTGCGATGCCAACCTTGACTCCCCCCAAATCTTTACAATCAAATGGGCCATCGTTGAGGTCGATTAACCTGGCACCGTACTTCTTGGCTACCCTGTCGATCCCTGTCTGTTTAAAACCTCTTCTGGTATTAGAGCCCAGCGCGCCGAGGATGGTACCTTCACCGATAGAGATATTATTGCATCCATGCTCTGCCAGCTTTCGAAGGATGCCCTCCACCATCTTAGAGGTAGTTACCATGCCATAAGGCGGTATTGCGACCCATCCACCGAAGGTAATGTTGGGCTTTATCAACACCCGATCGTTACTGTCAAGTTTGTCAAATCCGCCGCATAGTTCGATAGCGCGGCCGATGGATTCGAGAGAGCCATCGAATTTGACAATTGATACCGTCACTATTTGCTCCTAGACGAGAAGACACTATTGTTTTAACGAGAAATTCTCGTGAGTCGTTTCACCTGCTAATTATCTATATTGTATAAGATAAGCTCATACAATACAAAACACGTTCGGAAGCGGTCACTATTTAGGCGATGACCCACCTAACTTCGTTGTCGTTTTTGACTATGGAAACGATATGATTCTTATAGTCAAGCTGCTCGACTTGAAACAGGCGGTCTCGATGGTGCAAAACAATATGATTCTCATCCGGAACCGAGATTATACGGCAGGCTTTTAAGCCGCCAATGCCGATACCGGCGGCCTTCAGTACTGCCTCCTTCGCGGTCCAATAGCGGAAAAAGGTGTGCCAGGACAAATCCGGACTTAGCTCCCATTCTTCGTCGCTCGCCACAAGGTTGAAGATGGACTCAGACCGGGGCCTTATCTCCTCGATGTCAATGCCGACCATCTCTTTGCTGACGACTGCTGTCACGTACTTCGTCTTATGGGAGAGAGACCAGTAATTGCCATCGCACGGACACGGAACATCGTCCTCATCCTTCATCAGTTCCCCGAGCATTACCCCACTCTTTTTCGCACTCAATTTCAGTGCCTCTCTCGCAATTCGGCTCAGCTCAGACACCTTCTCTTTGCCGGAGAGCTTCTGCCCGGCTTCAGCAACCGGCAATATTACAGGAAATAGTGTCATGGTACCCGTCAAACCTTCATGGCTTTGTCAATGATATTCTTATCGAAATAGTTGACGGACATCCCACAGTCTACCACAATGCCCTGGGCATTTATACCGCTGGACCGCTCGCTCAACAGGAATGCTACGGTATTAGCTACTTCTCTGGTTTCCAGAGCCTTCTTGCGCAGCGTCAACTGCTCGGCAAAGAGATAATAGTCCAGGTATCCCGGTATCCCCGCGGACGCCGAGGTTTTCAACAAACTGGCGTTAACCGAGTTGAATCTGACCTGCGAGAACGCGCTAAAGGACTTAGCCAGGAAGCATAAAGTTGAATCGAGAGCGGCCTTCACAGGTGCCATCCATCCATAGGGCTCCGCCGCCATTCTGGTAGTTGAAATCGATATAGTTACCACTGACGCATTCTTATCGAGCAGGTCTTTGAACGCATTGGCGATACTGATTAATGAGTAACAGGAAATATCGACAGATTGCAGAAAGTCATTCTTCCTTGTCTCATGGAACGGTTTAAGCCGTGTTCCATAGTTGGCAAAAGCGATGGAATGGACGATGCCATGAAGCTTAGCGTAATTCTTTGAGACATCATCAGCCAGCTTCGTGATTTCCTGCTCATGTTCAACATTACATATGTATACAGCCGCACCGGGAAGAATCCGGGAAACACTCTCCTTTATTTCCTGAGACTGAACGACATAGACAACCTTAGCCCCTGCCTCGGAAAGAACCTGGCTGATAGAGAAGGCAACACTTTTTTTATTGGCCACACCAAAGATAAGAAACGTTTTCCCCTCGATACCTAAATAGTCCATATCATTTCCTTTACTCTTGAACTTTAGCCCTCGGGCTTGGCTAGGCTGCAGGCGAATTCAACTGTTACCACAGTGTTACCTGAGACCGACGCTTTGCCCTTCAAAAAGAACGCATTGCTTACTCTTTCCACCAGCTCGGTCTCCATCTCCAGGACAGAACCGGGCTTGACCATTTTCTTAAACTTGGCATTGCTGATTCTGGTCAGCACGGGGATGTTATCACCGGCGCCGCCAAAGATGCTGGAGAGCAGAATCGCCGCCGTCTGGAAAACGCACTCACAAATGAGGACGCCGGGCATAATGGGATTCCCAGGATAATGCCCTTTGAAAAACGGCTCATCCAGACTTATATTCTTTATCGCCCTTATTCTTGTATCTGTCAACTCTATGACCTTGTCGACAAATAGAAAGGGCGGGCGATGAGGGATAGCTTTTAATATCTGCTCCATCTATAGACCTCCGGTCACCTCGAGTGTAGAACCATTGACATACGAAGCCTCTCTGGAAGCCAGGAAAAGAACGCAGGCAGCGACCTCCTCGGGCTTGCCAAATCTCTTCGACGGAATCTGGGCTATATAAGAGTCGTGCAGCTCTTTAGAAAGGTCGTTGATTAGCTCGGTGGCGATGAATCCCGGTGAAACACAGTTGACGGTAATGCCCCGCCGCGCGACCTCCTTGGACAATGTCCTGGTCAAAGCAACCAGGCCTGCCTTCGAGGCAGCATAGTTCGCCTGGCCTTCAAATCCGTACTTACCGGAAGGAGAAGTTATATTGATAATCCGCCCATATTTCTTGCGCATCAGGCTCATCACAGCAAATTTGCACATATAAAAGACACCGCTGAGATTCACTTCCACCACATCGTGCCAATCGGACTCTTTCATCATGGCCAGGACGGCATCCTTGCGAATGCCAGCATTATTGACAAGGACTTCAAAGCCTGCGTATTTCTTGTCTATGTATTCGAAAAAGCTCTCGACCTCTTTATACTTAGCTACATCGCATTTCTGGACGTCGATATTCTCAGCGTACTGACTGTTCTCCTGCTTAAAGCTCGCCGCAGCAGCTTCGTTCGAGGAGTAGGTGACAATAACCCGAGCCCCGGCTTTCAGGAAACCCTCGGCAATGCTCTTGCCTATACCTCGCGTGCCGCCTGTGATAATGACAGTCTGCCCTTTGAAATCATACATCTGCTGCCCCCAAAAACGAAATCAGGACGTTAAAAATTTATCGACATTGTTGGCCACAATTACGCCATAGTTAGCCGCACCCAACCACCCCGACATAATAATCCCCACTGAGCCGGTATGGAAAAGGCCATGTATCTCCTCTGGAAGCCCCATACTGACCTTCAATCCCTCAAACTTGGTGCCGAAAGAAGCCCCGCCCTCGTGAAGAGTATATCGCTGAAATGTTCTGGGGGTAGCAGCTTCTACCCAATCGATTTTCTCCCGGACTCCGGGGATATATTTCTCCAAGGCGTTGAGCGTAGACTCGATTAGCTCTTTCTTGGAGGAGCGATATTCCTCCTCGGACAGATTCGCCCAGTCTTCATAGTTGGCATTGGTGGAAGCAACAAGCGAGTACATCTCGGAACCGGGCCTGGTTTCCGGATAATAGACGGAGAAAGTACGGCTGGTAATATTTTTGCTGCGAAGTTTTACGGAATCGAACTTCTCCGCAACTGAGGTGAAAAGCAAGTCGCCTATATAATCGATTTTCTCACCCTTTTTAATGCCTATATAGACCTGGCAACTGCTGTTATTCAGACGTACCTTTCTCGCCTTTTCCATAAAGTCTTCAGAAAATTGCCCATCACCCACCAGTCTGTGAATTGTTGATACCAGGTTGCCGTTGGAGACTACAGACCTGCACTTGATAGTCTTGCCCTTTGCCACCACCCCGGCAACTTTCTTCCCTTCTACGATAATTCTTTCCACCGGGCAACTGGTGCGAATATCCACGCCATTCTTTTTAAGCTCAGCCTCCATAGCACCGATAAACTTGTCCGTCCCGCCTCGAACGGTATAAACGCCCTTGCTCATGAAGTTGGAGAACACAATCCCATAGGTTATGGCCGGGTCATCCAGAGTAGACCCGTTGGCATAAGCTATTGGCTCCATTAACATGCGGACAACATCGTCATGACCGGGAAAGAACTTCTCAAAGAGCTCCCTGGTGGTCATGGTCTGGTCATCATAGAAGTTCATATCTCTAGCTGTGTTGAAAAACGCCTCGATATTCTCTTTAGGTATCTTGAATCCGTCTTGGAGTATACGGGTAAAGTCCTCGCGGTCAAAGGTCGTGGTGAAGGAGAACTGAGGGTTATCGAACCTTATGCCCTTGAGCTGAACAATCATGTTAGCGATTTCAGGCGTCCAGTATTTACGGCAGGTCTTAATCATGCCGACAGGGAATCCATGCAAGGAGACATCGAAAATATGTCCCCCCTTCCGTTTGAACCAGGCAGCTAATCCACCGAGCTTATGGTGCTGCTCCAGAAGCAAGACTGAGTGTCCGTTTCGAGCCAGCATATTGGCGCAGGTAAGCCCCGCCAATCCGCTGCCTATAACTGCAACATCGTATTCAGGCTTTAAATCCTTCGACCAATCGCTCACCGGTAACCTCTGCTTTCCTTAACCTTTTTGTAGTATGTGAAGATTTGCCATAGATATGCCACTGAGCATCGCTCCCACGATTCCTAAAAATCCCTGGTCTGTGCCACAAATAAACAGGTTCTCCAGATGGGTTCTACCTGTCTTGATTTTATTGGGGGTCCCGTACACTGCACCGTTTAAATGACCCGTATATTTGTAAATCGTTTTAGGAGTGAATATGTCTGTATAGACTATTGAATCACGTATATCTGGCACAAATTTTACTACCTCTTTAAGTGTTGTTTCAAGCCAGGCAGCTTTTTGGGCCCGATATTCCTCTTTATCCAGGCTGTTCCAGAGGTCGAAGTTGGCCATATTGGTTACTCTGAGTATAGGTTCCGGCAATGAGGCTCCGAACTGGAAATTGTTCGGGCAGCATATAACGCCGCTTGAGACATCAACCAATTTATCCGGCTTCCTGTAGTTGAATCTGTCGGAGTTGTTGAAGAAGGTGATTGTGGTGTTATAACCCATCTTTGCTAGTTCTCTGGCCAGAACCATGATAAACTCTACGAATGAAAGCTGCCCCACATTATACTTCAATCTCGCAGGATTATAATCGGACAGAAGCCTCATGGTTTCAACGTAACCGGCTGACGATATTACGTTATCGGCTCGAAGCACTGCACCGTCATCGAGCAATATCGAATCAACCCTGCCGTTAGCAACCTGAATGCTCTTCACCCCACATTTCAGCCTCAACTCACCACCGTGCTCCTCATATTGCCTGACCAATACATTAAGTATGTGTCGAACCCCGTCCTGGGGCCTGGCGAAACCCTCACAGAATATACTATTGAACATGATAACGAACTGACCGAATTCCATGTCATTTTCCTGAGCATTACCGTAGAACATGAGCGGGCAAAAAATCATATCTGTAAGTAGAGGGTCAGAGATAATTGAGCTCACGACTTCGCGAGCCGATACAGGTTTAGCATCCAGAGCTAAGGCATTATATTCCGAGATAGTCCTGAGCAGCTTCTGGAAATTGTCAGCCTGCGCGGGAAAATTCTCGACCACTTCCTGGACAAAGAAGTTCAGGTCATTATTAAACCTGAGTGTTTTCCCAGGGAATTTAATTGTCGACCCAATCTGCGGGCAGAGAGCGAAATCTTCCGCTTTTAGCTTAAGCTGCCGCAGCAGCTTGGGCAGTGGCGTTGATTTAGTTCCGCCGGGGACATAATTGGTCATCGCATGAAGACCGACATCGAATTTATGCCCGTCACGACTGTAAAATGAGTTCAGTCCCCCGATACGATGATGCTTTTCCAGAATGCAGACCTTTTTGCCATAGTAGGCCAGTCTAATGCCGGCGGCGAGGCCGGACATCCCTGCGCCTATAATGAGCACATCGTAACCCATAGTCTTGCCCTAAAGATAACTTTCTCCCCTCGAGGAAAGGGGAGAAAACTTCTGAATCTGAGATTTTTTCGATTAAATGGGGTTGAACGATATATTCTGGCTCTCTGTCACCTGTTGGCTAAAACTGTTTCATCAGCGGCTCTAAGTAAGCCACAGAGCCATCCAGCGTCGCTAATTTCATATAGTCTTCTTCCGGCACCTTGATACCGTAGCGTTTCCGCAGCTCCATCATGATGTCCAGAAAATCCATTGAGTCCATTTCAATCTGGTCCCGTATGCGGACATCACCTTTGAGATTACTCAGGTCTTCATCCGGAACAATCTGATGAATGACCTCTAGAATCATGGCTCGAATGTCTTGTGCTTTCATAGTTCCCCTCTAGTACATTATCTGATTTGTTCCCTTGTGTTTAGTTTTCGTATCTTTTTACAATAAGGACAGAATTGATGCCCAGCATACCGAAAGAGTTGTCCAAAATGTAATCAACTTTGTCGACCTTCCGGGGTTTGTTTATCACCAGATTCTTAAAAGTACACTCCGGGTCTAAATCGTCTATATTTATAGTCTGGTGAACTATATGGTCTTCAAATGAGGGCAGATTCCCCACTAATTCCAAGGCCCCGGCAGCGCCCATAGTATGACCGATGAAACTTTTGGTGTTGTTTATATATACATTGGAGTCAGCACCAAAAGCCTCTCTGATTGCCTGGCATTCGACCTTGTCCCCTTCACGGGTCCCGGTCGCGTGAGTATTAAGAATATCAATATCGCCTGTGGATATGCCTGCTTTTCTAAGCGCAAACCTTATACATTCAGCTTGCCTCTGCGCGTTGGGAAGAATGAAATCAAATGCATCCGAGTTGATAGCATATCCAACGATCTCGCCGTAAATGCGCGCACCCCTTTTCAGGGCATCGCTTAGCTTTTCCAGAACACAAACGCAGCCACCTTCGGAGACAACGATACCGTTTCTGTTCTTATCAAAAGGCCGACAGGCCTTGCTGGGGTCCGGGTGACTCGCCAGCGCCCCTTCATTTCTAAAAGCAGCAAAAACACCGAACGTATTAGGTGTCTCGGAAACCCCGCCGGCTAAGGCCAAGTCTATTTCACCAAGCAGCAGCATTTGTAACCCTTGTATAATTCCGATACTGCCGGCGGCGCAAGCGGCCCCCAGAGTGTAATGTGGGCCGGTAATACCCATATTCATGGTGACTTCGCCGGCTGGATTGTTGGCCACGGTTCTTGGATTATGGTGGTGGGACCAAAAATCTACATTATAGTCAAATTGCTTGATATTGTAGATTTCGTTCTCGGTTTCTACGTTACCATGTTCGGTAACTCCGAGATAAATGCCGATTCTCGATTTATCGATAGAAGTAAGAGCCAGTCCCGAATCAGCTATTGCCTCATTGGCGCTGTAAATCGCAATGGAACCTGCTCGCGTTCCGCGGCGAATTTCTTTTTTCTTCTGATATTTCAGCGGATCGAAATGGCAGATACCTGCTATGACCTCGCCCATATAATGGGTCTCGATCTTTCCAACCCCTGATTTGCCAGCCAGCAAGTTCTGCCGAAATTCTGTAAGATTGTTCCCATTTGGTGCAGTCAGACCGATCCCCGTGATAACAATGCGCGTTTCATTATTCATTTTAACCGTTATATCATACCCTATATCATCTCCTCAGACTACCACTCCAGACCCAACATAATGCAGGCTAAGCCGCTACCTGCCGCCATCATCACAATCTTATCGCCGGGCTTAACATGGCCCTGCTCAACCCCTATAGCAAATGAAATTGGCAAGGAACATGACCCGATATTACCTAAGTGTTCCACGGTGGAAAAACCTCGTGATTCGTCCATCTCCAGGGTGCGGAACAGCATCTCCTGATGCACAACGCTGACCTGATGGTTGAAAATCTTGTCCACCGTCCCATTGTACCATCCCAGCTCCCGCTGGAATGCTTTCCATGTATCAGCCGCCAGACCTAAACCATTTCTCAAAATTCCTTCAAAGTTCGCATGCATACTGGGATAACTGGAGTCATCGAAGAAACAAGTGTCATTATCCACACGGCAGAGACCATTATGCTGTGAAGCGGCTCGCACCACGCCACCCAGGAGTTTGTGTCCGGATTTAGACAGTGACGAGTGGGTTAATATCGCTGCCACTGCTCCAGAGCCCATAGTAAGAGAAGCAAAGCCCTGTTTTAGCTTAGCCCGGTTGATATCAGGGTCCTTCAGCAGCGAGTCGATTGTTGACTCAGTAAGACGCCTGCTGCTCTCGCTGCCAACTACAATACCTGCTTTTACCTGACCCAATTCGATCATATTCGCCAGGGTTACCATGCCATTTATGAAACCCAAACACGCATTTGAGATATCGAAAACAACGGCCGTAGCAGGAAGGCCTAAAGAATCATGGACTATAAAAGCCGTCGCTGGCTCAAGGAAATCACGACTTACAGAGGTATGAAGAAGGCACTCTATCTGATTTTTATCGATGCCTGACTTAGCAATAGCCTTTTCAGCCGCTTTCACACTGAACTTGCTCGGTGGTGTATCCTCGTCCCAGAATCGCCGCTCCTTGATCCCAGTCATCATTTCGAGCCGCCCATAATTGCGGTTAACTTTCTGATAGACCGAGGCCAGCCTCTCTTCCAAGCTGAGAGAAGTGACTATGGTTTCCGGCAGTTCGTACCCGAATGCCTCTATACAGACTTTTTTATATAACATCTCAATTCATCCTAACGAAAGCTCTGCACAACTAAACAATGAAAGAAATCATGTGTAGAAAGCTTGGAGCTTTCTATTTCACCGCAGCTTACAATGAGATGACTGGCATGCCAAACTTTCATAAGCCGCATAGGCAGTATTTGTATCAACCCCCCGGGGGGGTATCCTTGCCCTCTTTTATCAGTAATGTCGGGATGCTGAACTTAATTTTGAGATGCGACCACTTGTCAGCGGATTCAGCGGGTATTAACCTATCCGGAATATATTTCCCCACCCCTGCAACAACCGAGGAAACCTTCCTCGAATTAGCTACACTGTCCGGTACATATTCATCTGCTACAGCGAGAAGAGAGGCTCGCACGTTCTCAGAAATATATTTCTCTATCTTATTAATAATAGAATTGATCGTTTTAGGCGAAGCCCGTTTATCCAACGCATTTATAAAAAGAAGCAGCAGCCTGTCCGGCACATATCTCTCAACTGCCTTCACCTCAAGAGTGAGTACTTTCTGGTAAACAAACTTAGCCGGCGGTTCCAAGATAGACCTTTTTGCCTTTGGCGGCATTTATATACCTCCCGCCCTAATTTGGTCTCAATCAATAAAACTACAACTATTATCCCACTCTATATAAATAGATATTACACTTTGGAGCTTTTTTGTCAAGGGCGAATGGCTTAACCGCACCTCACTTTTCCTACCATCTGCTGAATCCATTAGCTTCCATTTGTATTATGTTAACAAACACTTTACCTGCTATTGACCGATATTGTATCGTTCGTAATAAGACTTCACCTGGTGCACAAAAGCCTCAATCCTCGTCTTCTCGTTTGTCGGTTTCAACCCTTCGTATATCATGGTAATCATGGGGACCTGGTTATGCTCCCTTTGCACCTTTTTGTATATAGCAGTTGCCAGAGTTCCATAGAGACAATTGAGCACGATGAGGTTAGCTATACCGCTACAGCCTCTCGAGGCATAGTTCTCGGCTTTGGACAGGTTTACAGTTATAACCGGGTCAATGGCGTCACAAACATACGGAGATGCAGAACGCACTCTCTCCGCCACACCGGGTACCCTACAATCTTCATACACATCTGCGCCGAGCATTTCCTCAATTCGCCCTTTCCAGCCCATGAACCACACTCTTCTAACATAGTAATAGAGGGCTGCGAGATATTCGCCCCGGGACAAGTGAATTCCGGGATACGACTCGTTGAAATACACCAGGTAATCCGTGGTGCTCGGTCCGTACCTGACCTCGGCCCCCAGTGACTCCAACACCCGGATTATGTCATTGTTAGCCCAGGGATTCATACAGCTATAGAACTCGCCTACAATCCCTATGACAGGCCTGCTCTCCCGCTTAACCGGGATCGCATCCATCGCAGCTATCGAGTTTTTCAAAGCCCTGTCGAAGTTGCCTTTTACGATTCCGGCAGATATGTCCTGTATTGCCTTTTCGTAAACCCTGTCGCTCTCTCCCTTGTTTACCTCGTAGGGACGTGTATGAAGCAACTTCTTTAACAACACATCCGTAGCCAGCCAGCCCTTCCAGATAGCCTTGGCCCATTCTATGCCAAACATTCGGCTCGCATCATCATGACGGATAGAGGTGATGGGAGCAATTACAGGTACGTGGCCCAAGCCCAATCTCTTCAGAACCAGTTTCTGCGACAGGCCGTACTGGCTCATGCGGCAGGAGCCATCGAAGTTCAACGTTACAAACGCTGACCTATCGGGGTCAAAGTCGCCGGATAGTACCTTCTTGACCAGGTCCCCTGTAGTAACCAGATAGGGGTGACACTCTCTGGACGAAGCATATTTTCTTCCCAGTTCTTCGGATTGCTCGTCAGGCATGGGCAACACTCTGGCGTCTATTCCTATCATCTGGAAGGAGGCAGCCCAAATGTTAGAGTGTCCTGAAGCATTGTAAATATAGAGTGTCTTCTCCAGCTCCTTTATTTTCTTCGACGGCTTAAAGATACTTATCACTCCACCGGACCCGACCACACTCATGTCCTCAAAAGCCTTCTCAGACTCCTTTACTCTAGTTCTATTAATAGTGTCGAGGAAAGCCTCGATCCTGGTTACCATTCCCGCATCGCCGCTGTGTTCATCTACCTCAAGAGCCAGATAGGGGTCTTCGCCCATTGTATCCTCAAGATACTTGGCGAAAAAGGCATCGGGGCCACAGCCGTAATTGGTAATCATTATGGGATTCAGATTTTTGCTGGCCTTTGCCAGCACCGCTGACCTCAAAAGATTCTGCTCGTTCTTCCAGACCAGGTTAGAATAGTGGGGCATCAATTCGACTGTATCCAAAGGCAGCATGTCATAAGGTATAGCTACCACTCCCAACTTCCGCAGCTTCTTGGAGATATTAAGATTCAAGCCTGTGTCATGAACGTTATAAGGCTTGCCTATCACCACTATCGCTTGCTCATCCTCCTTGAGACTGTCCAGTATCTCCTTACCCCTCTTCAAACGCATACTTTCGAACTCTTCTTCTGATTTAAGTGCTACCCTGATAGCTGAGGCGACATCCTTTTTATCTTTTCCAAACGCTCTGCCTATCTCCATCATTTGCGACTCAAGGTTTCGCTTTTCTTTCTCCATAAAGAGAGTAGGACTCATGATTTTGGCTCTGTTTTCAAATGCCGCTTTGAGTATGAAGGGTATCGCCTGAATATAGGGGCAGTTGTAGCTTCTATTTACGTCATCCCTATCCTTCTCGAGGTCGATTACGGAGGGCAAAAATATGCAATCGACACCTTTCTCTATCAGGTTGACCATATGCCCGTAGGCAACCTTCACGGGATAGCAGGTCTCGGCTAAGACCTCCTGGAGCCCTCCATAAATTAGCTTGCTGGTGGTTTTGTCGGAGAGCACCACGCGGAGCTTGAGCTCTTTAAAGAATGATGCCCAGAGGGGGAATTGCTCGAAGAACATGAGTATGCGGGGAATCCCGACCACCGGAGAGCCCCGGGCAAACTCATCCTCCTTATAATAGCGCATAAACATCTCTTCTCGCTCTTTGAAAAGGTCGGGCAGTTCCTTAGCGACGCTCTCTCCCCGCTTGATCTCGTATCTATCGCAGATACCGCCATAGAACGATTCCTGTTTAGCCCCTATCAGTACCCTCTTCACCTCGCAGTGATTGGTACAATGTTGACATTCGAACATTTTGACCTGGTACGTCCTGTTTCGCAGGTCGAAGCCGACAAAGTTGCTTTTCTGCGGGACTCCACTTCTCTTTTCCCGGGCAATCAGAGCAGCTCCTATTGCACCGGTAACATTGTGATTCTCGGGGACTATTATCTGTTTACCCAGGATATTTTCAAAAGCAGCCGCTACGCTCTTGTTCGATGCCACCCCACCCTGGAAATATATTCTTTTGCCTATTTTCTTGTTTCCGATTACCTTTTCTATGTAGTTATTGGCTACCGAATACGACAGCCCGGCGACGAGGTCGCCCTTGGGCAAACCTACCTGCTGATGATGTATCAGGTCCGACTCCATGAAAACAGTACAACGCGTGCCCAAATCAGCGGGTTTAGTTGAGTCGAAAGCGAGGCCGCTGAACTCCTCAATTTTTATGCCCAGTCTGGCGGCCTGTTCCTGAAGAAAAGAGCCGGTTCCTGCGGCACAAACCTTGTTCATCTCAAAATCTACCACCGAGCCGTTCTTCAATCGGATGAACTTCGAATCCTGGCCGCCTATCTCAAATATGGTATCAACAGTTTTGTCAATCTCTATAGTGGCTCTGGCCTGGGCCGTAATCTCGTTGATTACCACATCAGCTCCCACGAAATCGCCTACAAAATAGCGTCCGCTGCCCGTGACACCCACCCCCTGAACTTCTACCAGGTCTTCCAGTCCCCGGGCAATATCGAGAAGTCCCTTCTTGACCGATTCAATCGGTTCGCCCTCGGTCATCAGGTATATTTTGCGCAACAGTTTCTTATTCTCATCCAGGACAACTATGTTGGTGCTCGCCGCCCCTACGTCGATTCCCAGAAATACCTTTTCCTTTTGGCGCTCAGGGCTTTGTATATAGTCTGGGGTGGGCTTAAGGCCATCACCTCTCCAGATCAATTTCTTCAAATAGCCCTGCTTCGATTCGCTGGCCGTCTTGAATAAATACTGCCTTAGGATTTCTATCGCTTTGCCAATCTCCAGCGGGGCTTCGATACCACTTTCCAGAGCCATTATTGCGGAGCCCAGAGCGCCCATGATAAGGTAATGCTCAGGGATAATCAGCTCTCCCGGCTCAAGACCCAGCAGGTCTTCGAAGGCTTTGACCACGCCTTTATTGGCAGCCACACCTCCCTGGAATGCTATGGGCTTCCTGAACTTCCTTCCTTTGCCCAGGTTGCTGATGTAGTTTCTCGCCAGGGCGTGGCAGAGACCCGCCACTATATCCTCTTTAGGACTCCCCTCCTGCTGGAGGTGGACCATATCCGATTTGGCAAAAACGCTGCACCTGCCAGCTATAGTCGCCGGCCTTCGGGATTTTACGGCGAGGTCGCCGAACTCCTTGTCAATGGAAATACCCAGGCGATATGCCTGTTGGTCGAGGAAAGAACCGGTGCCGGCAGCGCATATCTCATTCAGAGCGTGGTCGATGATAACCGGCCTCCCTTTTTTCTCATCGAAATCCAGGAAAATCAGTTTAGAATCCTGCCCCCCGATCTCAATAACTGTCCTTACCTCCGGATGGTAATAGGTTACAGCCCTCGCCTGGGTTATAATCTCGTTCTCTTTATTGACACCCAGAATATCGGCCAGCAGGTCGCGCCCGCTTCCGGTGGCTAAGACCCCGCTCACCCTCGGAAAATCGCCGACAAGCCTGTTGAAGGCATCAAGCAGAACCGGGACCGGCTGCCCCTTAGTACGTTCGTACACGCTGGCAAGCAGGCGCACCTGTGCGTCGATAATAGCTATATTCAGGCTAACCGAACCTACGTCTATCCCCATATAAAGTTTGTCTCGGTCTGCCATTTTGCCCCTCTAGGCCAATCCTTTGCCAGATGTGCTTCTATTCGCCGTCGCCGTGCACATAATTGAAATAAGCGCTCATCGCCTCCAGAAACTCAGCAGGAATAGGCGTAACCTTCTTGCGTATGCTCAAGACACAGATGTATATCTTGGCAGTCTTCTCCAGCATCTCAAGGTTAGTGAACGCTTCTCGCAGGTCTTTCCCCACGCAGACTGCGCCATGATTTGCCAGGATAACCGCATTCCTGGGACCCAGAGCAGCGAGCGCGTGCTTGACCAGGTCCTCGCTGCCGGAGAGGGCATATTCGGCCACCTTTATGGCGCCGCCGAGATAGGTTACCTGGTCATCAATGATAGGGGGTATCTCCATGCCGGCAACAGCAAAGGCGCTGCTGAGAACAGGGTGGCTGTGAATAACAGCATTCACTTTTTTACGCGCTTTATAGACCCCTATATGCAGCATTGTCTCGACAGAGGGGCTGAACTCTCCCTCAACACGTTGTCCATCGAAATCAACGACTGCTATATCGTCCACGCCGATTGTGTCGTAATAGCGGCTGGTAGGGGTGATAGCCATTACTTCCCTTCCATCCGAATCCCTGAGACGCATGCTGATATTACCCGCTGTACCCACCACGAAGCCTCTTTCGGACATTCGCCGTCCGGCTTCAAGCACTGCCTGTCGCTCTGCGCTCCAAATGGTCATCTTATCTCCTCTGTTGAAACTCAAATCTACTTAACGAAACACAATCCTTACTACATTTTTTAAGAGAGAGTATCAGAATCAGCATTAGCCGAGTCCGGCGGAGAAAGGAGACGACCCGGCAACTATAGACAGAAGTCGAAGACAATACCCCCATCCAATTCCGGCAAGATTATATTATACCACAGATTAGCATCAGCATAAACTCGGAATCTGTACGGGGTAGCTATGTGTAGAGGGCGACCCGCCTGGGGCGGGTCGCCACAATGTGAAGACGCAGAATCTGAGCGTGGTTTTTCTAAGGCTGCCGGGCTGGCATAGCGAAGCCGTTTTCGGCTATCACTTTTTTGTACCAGAGTGCACTGTCTTTAAGAATGCGCCGCTGGCTTTCGTAATCTATCCAGATGAGGCCAAAGCGCTGCCCGTAGCCGAAGCTCCATTCGAAGTTGTCCATCAAAGACCAAACGAAATAACCGGCCAGGGGCACACCGCACTCGATAGCCCGATGAGCAGCTAAAAGGTGGTCGCGCAGAAATTTCACTCGCCTTTGGTCACGAACTCGCCCTTTCGGGTCGGGGCCGTCGGAATAGCTTGCGCCGTTTTCGGTGATGTATATCTTTTCCGGCCGGTAATCGAAATACAGCCGGTTCAATAGATGGCGCAGACCGTCCGCATAGACCATCATGCCGATATCGGTGTACTCATAGTCGGAACCGTGGTAAAGCAGAGTCAGAGGCTCGTTCTCGTTCTCGGAGGTTAGTTTTCGGCGCGTTATCACCGGGGTGTAATAGTTAACGCCCAGAAAATCAGTCCGGACAGCAATGGCTTCCAAATCACCCTGTCTGACGAAATTCAGGCCCTCTTTCGGCAGATGACCGGCATCGATATACTCAGCCACCATATCGGCGGGGTAGTGGCGACCATAAAGCGGATCGAGATACCAGCGATTGAAGTAACCGTCACACCTGCGAAAAATCGGCAGAGAGGCGGTATTCGATGGGCCGGGCACAATAGGAAACATGACGAGAGTAATGCCGACTTCAGCATCAGGACTGTTGCGGCGCAGCACCGGCACAGCCCAGCCGTGAGAGAGCAGCAGATGGTGGCTGACTTTAAGTGCGGTAGAGAAGTCTTTCTGGCCGGGAGCGTGCATGCCGAGCTTATGGCCCATAACTACTGTCGACCACGGCTCATTGTGAGTTATCCAGTGCTTGATGCGGTCTCCCAGTTTACGGCTGACGGTATCGGCATACTCGACGAAGGCCTCGGCTGTGGAACGTTCAGCCCAGCCGCCCTCATCTTGCAGGCTCTGAGGTAAATCCCAATGGTATAAAGTCGGGAAGGGCTCAATGCCAGCTTCCAGTAAGCCATCTACAAGACGGCTGTAAAAATCCAGCCCGGCCTTGTTCACTTTGCCACGACCGGCGGGCAGGATGCGGGGCCAGGATATTGAGAAGCGATAGGCCTGGAGCCCCAGCCCCTTCATTAGTACGATATCTTCGCGCCAGCGATGGTAATGGTCGCAGGCCACGTCACCGGTGCTGTTGTCCAGAATGTTGCCGGGAGTATGAGAGAAGCGGTCCCAGATGGATTCGCCTTTGCCGTCCTCGTTCCAGGCGCCCTCTAACTGATAAGCAGATGTGGCCGCACCCCAGAGGAAATCTTCAGGAAAAGCTAGGCGTCGAGAGGGCATCCAGTCTCCTTATATTTATATTTTAATGACGGACAACAGCCACATTAGCTGGCTTAGCTGCTATTTCTTCTTGCTCTTTTCGCTATTGTATATCTCTTCAGCCTCTTCAGGAGTAGCTTTTTTGTGTATGACGGCGCGCAGGGCTTTAATCATGGCCACGGGATACTCGTCCTGCCAGATGTTTCTCCCCAGATTCACCCCCACGGCGCCCTTCTGCATGCCATCGTAGACAAAATCGAACACCTGGCGCTGAGTGTCTACCTTGGGCCCGCCTGCCATAACCACCGGTACGGGACAGCCTCTGGTAACCTTGTCGAAATTCTCACACCAGTATGTTTTCACCACGCGCGCGCCCAACTCAGCCGCAATTCGGCTGGCCAGAGCCAGATAACGGGCCTCTCGCTTTTCCAACTCCTTACCTACTGCGGTTACCGCCATCACGGGAACGCCATATCTCTCGCCATCGTCTACCAGCTTCGACAGATTCAACAGCGATTCTTTCTCATACTCGGTGCCCACAAAGATAGAAATACCCACCGCCGCTACATTGAGGCGGATAGCTTCCTCCATAGAGGTGGTGATACCCTCATTGGCCAGGTCTTTGCCCACCACGCTGGCTCCGCCTGACACCCTGAGAATAATCGGCTTGGCTTTGCCCGGTTCCACCGATGAGCGCAGGACACCCCGGGTGATGAATACTGCGTCGGCATAGGGAAGAAGAGGCTCCAGCGTCTTACGCGGCTCCTCCAATTTTCTGGTAGGCCCCTGAAAATAACCGTGGTCGACCGGCAAAAACAAGCAATGCCCGTCGGGCTGGATGAGCTGCGCCAGTCGATTCGCCATTCCCCATTCCATATTAGAATTCCTCCTCATTTGCCATGCTGCTCATAGTGTACGGATGCGGCTACGGTTAGTCAAGACACGTTAAGCCGCTGCTAGCTGTCTGATAACCCCGATAACCTTCCCCTGAACCGCCACATTCTTCGGCTTAGCATAGATGGGTTTCATCTGAGAGTTAGCAGGCTGGAGCCGGATTCGGTTAGGCTCTCGGTAGAGCTTCTTCAGGGTTGTCTCACCCTCCGCCTTGAGCCAGGCAGCAACCATATCACCATTATCAGCGGTCTCCGCCTGCTGCATCAGCACGATGTCACCATCGCTGATTAATGCGTCAACCATCGAGTTTCCCTTCACTCTCAGGGCATAAACATCGCTTCTGCCCTTAACAAGCTCGCCGCTCACCTCTACAGTATCTATCGGCTCCATCTCCCAGGTATCGGATGACGGCACCGGTATCGGCTCACCGGCAGCGATATAGCCCAGGACCGGCACACGCACCAGGCGGTTCCTTGCCCCACCCAGCAGCTCAATGCCCCTGGAAACCTCACGCTCGCGGCGTATGTAGCCCTCTTTCTCCAGTATCTTCAGGTTGTAGTCCACTACCGAGGTCGAGCTAATTTTGCACGCCTTGACTATATCCCTGATGGTGGGCGGATAGTCCTTCTCCTCCCGGAATCTCCGCAGGAAAGCGAGGATCTCTTTCTGTTTTGAGGAAAGTGTTTTCATGTCTCCCCTCCCGGTTTCTGTCGAACTCTTGTTCTACTGGGCAAAGCTTATCACGACAAAATACCGTTGTCAATGGGATTAAGGAGGACGAGAAAAGGAAAAGCTGCTCTTGCGAGCAGCTTTAAATCTATTTTACTGAAGGCTACCTGACAGCGCCAACTCTACGCCTTGGCAGGAGGGAAAGCCGCATTGTACTTCTTCATAAGGCGGGACTTATGGCGGGCAGCATTATTAGGATGGATAATGCCCTTGTGAGATGCCTTGTCCAGAGCTACCGATGCCTGCAGAACAGCCTCTTTAGCCGGTTCCGGTTCTTTGCCTGAGATAAGCTCTTCAGCCTTGTCGATATTTGTCTTCACGGCGCTCTTAATAGCCCTGTTGTGGCCTCGTTGCCTCTTCGTAACATGTATCATTTTTTTTGCTGATTTAGTATGTGCCAACTCCTCAACCTCCGAATGCACATATTACACTATCCTGTAGATTTTGTCTACAGGGTGAAGTATAATCGCATCACCGATTTCGAAGACGAGGTAAGCATGTCAGTTCTGGAGAGAATGGCAGCTTTACTGCCCGACACCGCCGGTGTGAACGAAAAGGGGCACCTCACCCTGGGAGGCTGCGACGTAGTAAAGCTCGCTGCTGAGTTCGGCACGCCGCTTTACATCTTTGACGAAGCTACCCTGCGTCATAACTGCGCCGAGTTCCGTAACGAGTTCGGCGGGCAGCGTTACGCTGATACGCTGGTAATCTATGCAGCCAAGGCATTTATTAATCGG
>Ga0172363_10000741_pt1 | contig 25518 bp, 23 predicted proteins | sample LakKivs2_kivu2a2_FD_114541 | JGI IMG/M metagenome (GOLD analysis project Ga0172363, IMG submission 114541) | Sediment microbial communities from Lake Kivu, Rwanda - Sediment s2_kivu2a2 | ecosystem: Environmental > Aquatic > Freshwater > Lake > Sediment | place: Rwanda: Western Province, Lake... | reverse complement strand
ACCTGAATTCAGTAGGGCCACCCCACCCAACACCGGCCATCTGCCCCACCCAGCCGGCTTTGACCTTATCCATATATTCATCGGTGGCTATCCTGAGATAACTGGTTCTGGTGCACGCAGAGAACAGGAGCGTAGTAGCCAGCAGATAATAAATAAATGTTCTTTTCATGAGAATTAATTTTGATTATTAATATTAATAAATTCTGTTATCTGTCAATCAGTTGGTCAGATATCCGGTCATTCCTGTCAGGAAACATGTGAATCCTTCAAAAACCAGGAGATTCATATCAATACAGCTAACGGTTAACGTCTGCCCGGATAATACTGACCACGATATTTTCTTATCCCCGTACGCTTGCTGCGGGTATTCTTTCTATAAGTTCTTTAAGCTGTTCCCGGCTCTCCACACCAATAGTGAAGCAGCTGATAAAATCATGCGCCATCTGGAACTGAAAGCTTTCATCCATCTTATCAACCAGCTGGCCTGCACCGAGTACTTTCATTGCCATTATCACTTTGCCGTCCTTGTGCATTTTTTCCAGTACTCCTTTCACTACATCAACATGGTCATCCATGTGTACCCCGGCAGGATTAAAGCGGGCCAGGTCAATCTCTACCCAGGGATCATCCGCTGCAGCTCTTAACGCTCCGATGGAATGGCAGGAAACGCCATGCATTTTAATGATTCCTTTTTCTTTTGCTTCCGCAAGCACTTCTTTTACGCTCTTTTTGTCTTTTATCCAGGAAGAATCAGACTGAGCGTGAAGAAGTACTATATCCAGGTAATCAGTGCCGATTTCCTGCCTGAACCTTTCTATATCCGACCTGGCCTCCTGGGCGTTATCGGCAGCGGTTTTTGTAAGGATAACCACTTTTTCACGGGGTACAAACTTAAGTGTTTCTTTGAGGGAAGGGTGCGTACCATACATATCTGCTGAATCCCAAAAAGTTATTCCCTGATCATAGGCTGCATGAAGAAGGTCAGATAATCCTTTGATGCCCATCTTGCGTGTCTGGTTCGAACTCCTGTTGTAACCGTCAGTACCTGTACCCATAGCCATTCGGGATACTTCAAGCCCTGTGGAACCCAGCTTTACCCGGTCATACGGGTATTTTTTCATGGTACCGGCATATAATTGATAAGGAAAGGTGCCGAGACCGATCACTCCAGTACCTAACAGAACTGAATGCACGAACTGCCTTCTTTTCATTTTATTAATATTGATTTATAAAGTATTTTGCAAGTTAAAGTAATATATATAATTAAATATCATTCATTTATATTTAAAAAAATTTATTATTGATACCTTATAATGCCGATGACGCCCTTGTTTATCTTTCCATTATTATTTCCAAAAGAATATTAAATCAATAAATCAAATTTTCAAAATGATAAAACGGGAAAATTATGGAAGCCGGAAGTCGGAAGTCGTAAGTCAGAAGTAAGAAGTCGGAAGTCGGAAGAATTGTTTACCCTTTGTTCGGCGTCATCGAGAAGGTTTCTGCAACTCATCGGATGACGAGGAGTCATCCGATGAGAGCTGAGTGCAGAATGGGTAGTGAAGGGAATAACGAGTAAGGACGCTCGTCAGAAACAAGCCACGGCATAGGAAAAGTAAATCGTGAGTCGGAAGAAGAAAGTGAGAAGTGAGTAAAAAGAAGGTTATTAGGCTGAAGGCTGTCAGACTGTCAGGAAGAACCAGGGAACGGGATGGTACCCAGGAAAACGAATGCTATCAGAAGATAAGGTCACGTGTTAGGAAACGCGCGCCTCAGCGTCGTAAGTCAGAAGTCGGAAGCCGGGTGAAGAAAGTGAGAAGTGAGTAATGAGTAGTGAGTCGATGAACTGCTGTTATATTAAGTGTTTGCGTGTTACGAGTTGAAGAGATAAAGCGAATAAGGGAATAAGGGGATCAAAGGGAAAAACCTGGATCTAACATTTTCCGCTAATACCTTTCTCCACTTAACTCCTTGCACGCTTTTCCGCATTAACGCTTCAACGCATCAAAGACTCAACGACTCAACAGCTCAACGGATTAACGCTTCTCCCCTTATTCCCTTTTTCCACTTCAACCTTTGTGCTCTTGTACCCTTATCCCCTTTTCCCCTTCTACGCTTATACCCTTATCTTTTCTCCTCTTAAACGCATTGACTTTAAACTCCACTCCCAAATCCCCTTTCTTCCGATTCACGACTCACGACTCACGATTCACGTTCCTTTGAACCTTGAACAGTTTTTTCTTACTTTAGCCGATATAATAAACAGTAGTTATGAATATACCAGTTCTCCACATAACCGAGAAATCACTGGCGATGGCTTATGAAAATGCCCTGGTGAGCCTGTACAGGGAAGGCACAGGTTTCAGGACACAATATGATAAACCGGGTGATCCGTTAAGCCTCGATTGTACAATGGATATTACCATTCTTGATCCGGAGAGTGATCCGATGATACACCAGGCATTTCCTGGAGGATTAGAGGATCTGAAGGAATATGTTTTGGAGCTAAAGGGATTCAAGGATCATTGGGTAAAAAATATGAATGATCCGGGTGACACACGCTGGGAATACACTTATCATGGGAGGTTAAAGAAATATGGCTCCTGGAAGGAGCTGGTTTCAGAAAATGGGCGACAGGTACGGAAGGATGTGGGATTCCAGGTGGACCAGATAAAACATGTAATAAGCAAACTGGCTGAACAGCCGTTCACCCGGCAGGCACAGATGATCACCTGGATGCCGAATGTTGACCTGACCGTTTATGACCCACCCTGCCTTCAGTCACTATGGTACAGGATCATGGAAGATGAGGAAGGGGTTTACTGGCTCAACTGTAATGTACGTTTCAGAAGCAATGATGCCTGGGGTGCGAGCTTTATGAATATGTTCGGATTTATTCAGTTTAACAGGGAAGTTATCGCTGACGAAGTTGCCAACCGTACAGGCAGGAAGGTTCAACTGGGAAGATTGAACTGGCATGCTGATTCGTATCACATATATGGAAAAGATATCAAACAGGCCAAGGAGATGCTTTTCGACAGGATCGACAGCATGCCCTTTGAACTGAGGATATTCAATTTCCATGATAAGTTCATTCACGAAATGTATGAAAGCGCTGAAGCTGTCATAATTGAAAAAATTGGAAGGTACGATACCAGCCATAGAACTGAGACCTGACAAATGTCAGTCTTGTATCCTTCCAAAATGGCATCGAAGAGAAGATTACCAGGTAACAACAGATAAATATTTCCAGATGAAACAATTAAAAAGTTACATTATTTTATTTGTACTTACTTGTTTAGTAAGTTCCTGTGATAAACCGGATGATAATTCAACTTATAAGCATATTGAGATTTCAACATCCAGTTTTGAAGGAGGATATCCTGCAGTCTGGTTCAATTCTACTTCAGGAATCATTAAGCCTGTTGGTGCAGAGCCGGTTGTACACTATTCCGGGACTTCAGATTTTAAATTCTGGATTGAACCACGTGATCCCGAATTTACTTATCAGGTAGATGAAGTTCCGGGTACTAATGGGATAAAGCTTATCGGATCAGGGGACGAAGTATTTAATTCTACCCAGAAATCCGGGCAAATTATCGGACTCGCACGTTATATCCAGGAGGCTGATTTTGTGTTATCAAATGTCTTTTATATTCGCGTGGGAAATGGTGATTGCGTAATTCAAATTACGGATTTTAATCAGACTAATTCTGTTCTGGAATTTAAATGGAAATTGCTTTAACAACCAGTATTAGTTAAAGCAGAAAGATTTTGTCAGGTAAAAACCAAGTGTGCCAGACATAATTCTCAAAAGAAACGGCCGTGAATCAGTTAAATCCTCCAACCGGCGGAGGAGGCGGTACCCTGGGGTAAATGCCATATTATTTATCATTCTTTCTGGTACATATTATTTATATCAATCCTGGCTAATTCAATCATAAGGGTACTGATTTTTTTAGTGAGATCAGCAAAGTACCTGCGCCCTTTAGCAACTGTTGCTCCTGAGGGATCACCAATACCTGTATCTTCTGTCACCAGGGGCCATTTCCGTTCGGCCCAGGCCCATCCTTCCCGGAAGGCAGCCAGGCGATGCTTTTTTTCTTTTCCCCTGCCTGCATCGCTGAGAGGCCTCACCAGCTCCGGAGCCATATATAATATCAGGCTCGTTTCCATTTCACCTGCATGTTCTCCTTCGACCTCAAAATAATCAGTTGTCCGGAGTACCTGATACCAGCTGCATAAACTGATCGACATCTCAGGATACCTGTAGCCTGTTTCCCTGATCAACGGCCGGAACTCATTACCTCCATGTCCATTAAGGATCAATAACTTATATATCTTCTGATGATTCAATACTTCAACTATATCATTAAGTACAACAAGCTGGGTAGAAGGCTTTATATTAAGATCAAGAAGAACATCTTTTTGTCCGGTATTAACCCCATAAGGAACCACGGGCAGGATAATTACCCTGGCACCAGCTTCCCATGCCAGCCTTCCTGCTTCGGAGGCTATCTTTTCAGTTTCAATATTGTCTGTCCCATAAGGAAGATGCATATTATGTGCTTCGGTAGCACCCCAGGGCAGAACAGCAAGATCGAATTGCTGGTCTTTTGCAGACTTATAATTGGTTTCAGATAAAATATATGGTTTCATGGTTTCAGTTTTTTGTCACAATTGAAGATTGAAAATTAATAATAAAAAAGTTAAAAAAAAAGAGTTGTACAAATTTATTCCCTGCTTCATTATATTTGCATAAACCAGATATATCCCGGCAGATTTAATAAACAATCCTTCAGGATAAATGAATTCTGAGAACAACACGGCTATATTATTATTGTCCTGTCCTGACAGGGTGGGACTGGTATCGCGTATATCCAACTTTATTTTTGAACGGGGAGGGAATATCCTGGACCTTGATGAACATGTGGATGTAGACACCCATACTTTTTTTATCAGGGTTTCCTGGGATCTATCGGGCTTTTCCATTCCCCGCACAGAGTTGTCTGAAGCCCTGGCACCAATGGCAAAGGAATTCCAGGCACTATGGGACATCAGTTTTGCTGACCAGAGACTGAGAGTAGCTTTATTTGTTTCGAAGTATGATCACTGCCTTCAGGAACTCCTATGGAGGCAGAAACAGGGAGAATACCCGGTTGATTTTCCGCTGATAATATCCAATCATCCGGATCTTCTTCCCCTGGCAGAGCAGTATGCGATACCATTCCACCTGTTCCCGATAACCCATGAAAATAAACTGGAACAAGAGCAGAAAGAACTGAAATTATTGAGGGATGAAAATATTGATACACTGGTACTTGCCAGGTACATGCAGATGCTTTCATCAGGATTTATCAAGGAGTATCCTGACAGGATAATCAACATACACCATTCATTCCTGCCTTCTTTCACCGGAGGTGATCCTTACCAGCAGGCATACCAGAGAGGCGTAAAAATCATTGGTGCCACCAGCCATTATGTTACCGAGGATCTTGACCAGGGTCCGATCATTGAGCAGGATGTCGTGCGCATTTCCCATAAGGATACGGTCGAAGACTTGAAAAGGAAAGGCAGGGATCTTGAAAGACTCGTACTGGCAAGGGCGCTTAAATATCATGCCGAGCACCGGATACTCGCGCATGGGAAAAGGACCATTGTATTTGCCTGATTAATAATTTTTTTAAACTATGAATTTTTCAGAGAAAGTTAGTTTAGGGATGACTGATCTGCGCGTCGGAAGACTCGGTATAGCAGGTAATTACGGAGTGTCATCTGTTGCAATGGAAGAGGCTTTTGAAAAAGGTTGCAATTATTTTACCCTGGGGTATATGATGGCAGGCCGGGCTGCTGAGACCATTAAAGCTGTCAGGAATATTGTCAGGAAAGGTAAAAGGGATGATCTGGTCATGGCAGTATTCAGTTATTCCCATACTAACCTGATAACTGATATTATGCTGTCGAGAAGGTTAAGAATGATGGGGCTGGATCATGCAGATGCCCTGATCCTGGGCTTTTACTATAATCATCCGGCTGACAGGCTTATCAGGGGAGCACTACGTCTGAAGGAGAAAGGGCTGGTAAGATATTTGGGGGTTTCCAGTCATAACAGGAAGATCTTTCCCCGACTGGCCGCCGAGGATGTTTTCCAGGTCTTCCATGTCCGTTACAATGCAGCCAACAGGGGAGCTGAACAGGACGTCTTTCCATTTATGAATAAGGACAACAGGCCCGGGATAATCTCATTCACTGCCACGAAGTGGGGACAGCTGACAGATCCCGGGAAGATACCACAGGGGGAGAAAGTACCATCTGCAGTCGATTGTTACCGTTTTGTGCTGTCCAGTCCTTTTGTGGATGTATGTATGACAGGAACAAGGAATGATGCACAACTCAGGGAAAACCTCAGACTGCTTGAATCAGGACCAATGATTCCGGAAGAATTGGATTGGATAAGAAGGGTGGGGGATCATGTGTACAAAAGTTGAAGGATTGGTCTTTTGGTCTGACCTGACCAGGCGTACCTGCATCACTTAAAAAAGCCACTTGAAAAAAGGAACTATTGCTGACCAGACCGGCAGTTCAAGGTATAACTGGTAGTCACGGCTAAAGAGAATCTCCAGCTTATAATATTGTTTCATGAGAGGCCGGAACAGACGGTAGGAGATAAATCTCAGGCTGGCCTCAATAAAAGGATCAAAAAAGAGCATTAACAGGGCGTATGATTTGAATATTAAAATCACAGTTGCCCAGATGAAAAGTTTGATCAGCATGCCATAACTAAGCAGATAAGAAACTTTCGACCGGGTGTGGGTGACAAGGAGCACAATGGTTGATAAAAATCCGCCTGTCAGCAGACCCAGGAAGAGGGCATAATCTTTCAACAGGTTGAACCTGAGAAAAAAAACACTTAATACAGCGGAGGTGATTTTTATAAAAGGCAGAATAGTGTGAACAATCAGTGCTTTTCTGGAACGTGGAATATTGATCGTCTCCATTTTACGGTTCATGCCAACCTTCCTGCCATACATTGCACCATAGGTTTTCAGCTCCAGGTTTTTGATCTTGAAAAGTATGATTTTGTAAGGTAAGGAGTTCGCTTTTATGCCTTTGCAGTAATAACATTCCTCAGTTGCATCCTCCCGCACTTCAGTAAACAGTGATTTAAGATGTCTGAACGTATAATAAAACCTGCCCAGTTTGAAATACCCTTTTCGGTTATTCAGGAAATAAAAAACAAGGATCAATGCCAGTATCCAGAATGCAACATACCCGCTGGGATGTTGTGACACCTCCTCACTGACAAGAGGCATGAGGATGAAAAAAATGATCAGGGGGAAAACAATTATTCTGAATGCATAATGGAGAAAAAGACCCAGATCATACCAGCCGCTTTTCTTAAAGGCTTCCTGCTCCTCGACGAACTGCTCATATTTCATCCTGGCGAAGCGCTGTGCACTTTCTTTAGCTGCCTGTCTGGCTTTTTCCCAGGCTGCTTTACGGGTTTCTTCGTCCATCTCAGTTCTTACATACCTGTAATGTGGATGAAGATCAGGATTGGTAAGAACCTCGTAAGCTTCGGTGATCTCAATAAACCTTTCCTGGGCATCAGGAGATTTGTTCAGGTCAGGGTGGAATTTTTTTGCCAGCTTGCGGTACCCACTTTTTATTTCGTCGATAGTAGCATCGCGGTTTATTTCTAATATCTTAAAATAATCCTTGTTCACAGAATTTTATTTCCACCTTCTCCGCCGATTGGCGGATTGTGCCTCCGCTAAAGCTTCAGCAACACGCGGACGGCGGACGGGAAGATTTAGTTTAATTCACCGAGGCTTACCTTGTAAAGTAGGGTTCAGGACCTGCTCTGAGGTTAATGCCTTTTATTAAGGACTTTTCTGAAGCACCCTTGTCAGTTTGCTGACATCATAGCCTCTCATGGCGGCTTTTTCCACCAGCATCTGATAGACATCATCAGGCATGACAGGATTGCGTCCGAGGAGCCACAGGTACCCTGGTGAGGAACTGCCCACAAGTGCATACTGGTAATGTTCCTGGTCGAGTTCGAGTATGTTATATGCTGCCCCGAAAAGCGGGAAAAAATATACCTTGAGCCTGCCGGGCTGACTCTTATCGGGAATCTTTGCCATTGCCCTGGCTTTTTTCAGTTTACCTGAAAGGGAATTCTTATATCCCTGGTTAAGAACGTTTACACGCCCGTCATCACGCAGGGTGTAGGTGGCGGTCACACCTTGCAGGTTTTTCTCGAATGAGTGCGGAAACCGGGCAATTTCATACCAGGTACCCATATAACGGTTAATATCCACATCTTTAACTGCATCCATCTGTGCTTTTGTTTTATTGCCTGTTCCTGCACAGGCTGTTATTACCAGCAAACTTATATAAAAAGTGATTCTCATATTAATTAATTTCCTCCGTAAGATATCCGGAAATCATAACGGTTTTTTTCCCAAACCAGGCCGCAAAATTTACAATAAACAGGACAGGATATTTCCGCTCAGAGCTCCCTGATAAAAATATTCCTGAACTGGACCAACGCGGGAGGGCTTTCCCATTCACCATTCGCATTCTTGTTCCCATGATGCTGCAGGCCGATCGGTCCTTCTTCAGGAAGATCGGGTAACCATGCATTATCTATTACTTTTTCCCCGTTAAGGACCACTGTCAGGTGATCTTTTATGAGTGTGATCATGAAGGTGTTCCATTCGCCAATGTTATGATCAGCATTCATTTTGGGAGTCACTCCCCTTCTCACTTCAGGAGGCATTGATTCATCCATCCTGTAACCATAGACTTCTCCCGATCCGACAGGCCAGCACCAGATATTGGTCTGGGATTTGCCTTTACCGCGCAAGAGGATACCTGAATCTGAATCGGGTACTACCATCTGTATCTCTTTTCCGTTTTCATCCAGTTTATGCAGCCCGCTTGGCAGGATAATCGGCACATGGGTATTTTTCCAGGGAGTGGCTTTTATACGCCAGTCAACATAAAGAATAAAATTCCTGTAGGATTTTTCAGTCCATAAACTCTTATCACCCCTGGCTTCACTTTCTGCATCATAATCAATTACTCCATCAAGTACTTTCCAGTGGCCATTATCACCTTCAGGAATTTTCCAGTTTGTCAGATCCTTACCGTTAAAAAGACTGACAAAGCCCTCCGGTAATTTTTGAACTTTTTCTTTTTCCTGTGCATATGAAGAAAAAGATAAAAATAGTGCTGCAAGGATAAGGTAAATTGGTTTCATATCAGTTTGATTTAAGATTGTATAAAAGTAAGGATTATCGGCAAAATAACAGACATTAAAAGCATTAAAGAAATCCCTCTGGTCACCTACCGGTCTGAATGGGGGAGAATATACAAAACAGGATTCCCACATAAAAAAAAGGACCACATAAAACAGATAACTCTCTGAATTATGCCAGTCCTTTAAGTTTTAAGCACAAGGGCAAATATATCTATGAATGCTCCGGGATATATTTTTCCCCGTAGTGAACTGCCCGCGTATAATCTATCCTGACAAATAACGATGTTCTGTCAGCAGATAAAAGTTCAGTTTGCAGGTGAACCCTGGTATTTATAAACCAGGTAATCAGGTCTGGTTCTGTAGTGCAAAAAGTAATTTTTGCGAATTACATTTTCTGCCTGCCGCCCTGACCTCTCCTGCTATCGTTTTCCCTTTCCCTGGCCTGGTTAACTTTCATTGCTCTTCCGCTAACATCTTTGCCATTAAGATTTTCAATAGCTTCGTTAGCTTCACTGTCAGACTCCATTTCTACGAAACCAAAACCCTTGCTTCTTCCGGTATATTTATCAGAAATGATTTTCACGGAGGTTACATGTCCATAGACTTCAAATAGTTCCTTCAATTCATCTTCAGTGAGATCGAAATTCAGATTTCCAACATAAATGTTCATAACAAAAAAATTTGATTAATAAATAATTGAATAAAAAAAATTAAAAATTTGACAATAAAGACTGGATTGGTGAATTAGAATAATAAAATTTCAAGGATTATTTAATGTATTTTCCTGCACGAAAGTAATTAAGAGGCTTGCACAAAGATAATTGTTTTCTGATGCAAAAATACAGTTTATTATTAAAACAAAATAATTTAAAGGAAATTCTTATTGTAAAAATGTATCATTTCTGATATATCAGGCTTTAAATAACGATGATTTTGAGTGTTGGATTCATCTGCATCCGTACAGAGATCTTATGGCAGACCGGTATAAAGGTCTCATATTTAATAACATGCAATATTATTCAACAGGACAGGCTTATTTGGAAGATTTCAGGGATGGCAGATAGTCTGAGCCCGGTGTTTTTTTAGTATTTTTATCACCTGTCATTGTCCGGTATGAAAATCAATCTCCTGGTATTATCGTGCATATTATATTTTTCCGGTGTTTACAGTCAGACATTTGAGCAGACTGTCAGCGGGTATTATTATAACCAGGACTTCCCGGGAAGAAATGTACTGATCACACAGGTGGGTGATTATTTAATGGTTGGAAAAAGTTTGGCAATCAATGGGTTGAGTTCTATCCTTCTGAGCAGGTTTCACAAGGACGGGCCAAGACTCTGGACAAATAATTTTGAAACCGGGGAATATGCAAATTACCGGCTCAGTATTAATGCCGCACAAGGGAACGGTTATTTTGTCATTGCTTCCGGTCCGTACCTTTCACGTATCATCCAGACGGATCAGAATGGAACAAGGTTGTGGACAAAAAACATCAGTTACGGGAAATACGAGGATAATGGTCCCCTTCTTCTGGGCACCGATTCTGCAGGATTCCTTCTTTGTGGGACAAGGGAACTCGGTGCTGAGGAAAACTATCAGAGGGTTATTTCAATGAGTTTAGTCGATACCAGCGGGATCATCCGGGACGGAAAAATTATTCGGGGTACCAGGCATCTTACTCTTCAGTCTATAATTAAAACTTCAGAGGAAGGATGGTTTATCAGCGGACGTTGCGGCTATGTTTATCCTGAAGGGAGCGATCTGTTCCTTGCAAAAACAGGCATGGAAGGAGATACCATTTGGATAAAGGAATATCCGGAGATCAGGAATATCAAAAACTCATCCGCCTGCCAGTTAAAAAACAATCAGTTCATGATCACTGGTACTTATATTTCAGAGACCAGTTTTCAGGACAGGATATTTATTTTATGGCTTGATAAGAATGGGAACAAAATTCTTCTGAAACAGTTTGAGGATGACCGTTACCAGGCATTTTCCGTCATTCAGACCTTTGATAACGGATTTGCTTTAACCGGTTCTACTGAAGCCATTGGGAATGGCCAGAAAGATCTGATGATCCTCAAAACTGATATACTCGGACAAACGCAATGGATGGTCACCTATGGCGGGGAATACGATGATTGCGGGTTTGAGATACATCAGACCACAGATTCGGGATATATTGTAGCAGGTGCAACTGAAAGTTATGGACAGGATAATACCTGTCTTATCAGGACGAACGCTGCAGGTGATGTTGCCTGCCGGCTGGATCACAGCAGGTTTTTCTCACCGGTAATTTATTCTGTGAGCGCAGACAGCCAGACAGGAACAGTAGTGATAAATTATAAGCCCGTTACAGGAAGCTCAACAATTCTTCTTTACAAGGAATCGGCTGTTCCAGGCAGTTTTTTACTGGTGAATAAAAAGGAAAATAATGAACCGGGAATTATTTATGATTCTACAGCTCTTTCAGGGAAAAGGTCTTATAAGTATCTTATGCGGATTATCAATGAATGTGGTGACACCTCCCTCACCAGTACATTGCATGGCACCATGTTTCTCGAAGCTTTTGCAGGTGGGAATAACAGCAGGAACCTGATCTGGAATCAATATACAGGAGCTGAGGTTCAGACATACGTTATCCTGAGAGGCACCTTACAGAATTCGTTAACAGAACTTGATTTTGTACCCGGGATGGTTACCAGTTATTCAGACCTTAATCCCCCGTCAGGCATTGTTTATTACCAGATCAAGGCCCTCCTGTTGGGTGAAGGCTCTGATCAGGCACACACTCAGCCTATAAGCTACTCAAATATAGCCTCCCTGTTTGTCTTTGATAATTCCGGGGTTCCGTTCCGTGAACCGATTATACTATACCCCAATCCTGCATTTTCAGATATGACGGTCGATTTTCCCAATCAGGGGAACGACAAGTTTACTGTTTCTCTTCTGGATCTTTCCGGAAGGATTGTCAGGTTAATCGACGGAATATATACAAACAGATTTGTCTTTAAGAGAAACAACCTGCCTTCAGGCTTTTATATTTTCCAGTTAAAGGGCCCCGGAGTTCTATACAGGACGAATGTAATTATGGAATAAATACTACTTTGCAGGATTATCACCCATGGTCGCAATCGTTCCGGAAGATAAGGATAACCGGTATGCAATGCTGCGGGCAATGCAGTAGCTTAATGTTGGCACACTTTCTTTTAACTTTTTATTCAAAGTTTTATCTTAAAGAATAGTTAAGTTTGTTTTATATTCCATCCCATTACCATGAATTATATAGACATCATTATCCTTATTGCTTTTGCCTGGGCTGCATACAGAGGGATAACAAAAGGATTTATCATCATGGCAGCTTCCCTGCTGGCACTCATTTTGGGCATATGGGGAGCCATCAGGTTCTCTGATTTAACAACAAACCTGCTGGTTGAAAGATTGAACATGCAGACAAAATATATTTCCATCATAAGCTTTGCACTGACCTTCATTGTTATCGTCATAGTTGTCCATCTGTTAGGCCGTTTGTTTGACCGGCTGGCTCAGGCTGCAGCGCTGGGGTTGGTGAACAGGATTGCAGGACTTATTTTTTCCCTTGTTAAAGCGTCTTTTTTAATAAGCATCCTTCTGGTGGTTCTCAACACCATTGACAAGCATATACCTTTTATTCCCGAAAAACATAAACAAGGCTCTTTTTTATACGCTCCTTTATCAAAACTTGCTCCTGCTGTCTTCCCCTATCTGAATTTTGAAGCAATACAGGAAGAAAAAGAAGGGGGAGAAATGAAAGAATATACCCTCTAGCAAAGTAACTTTATTATATTTGGAAAAATTTTTCCTGATGGATTTCATTGAAGAGCTCAGCTGGCGGGGGATGATACATGATATCATGCCTGGCACAAAAGAACAGCTCCAAAAGGAGATGACAACGGCTTATGTCGGGATTGATCCAACGGCAAACTCGTTGCATATCGGACATCTTGTGTCCATCATGCTCCTCAAGCACTTTCAGCTGGCAGGACACCGGCCGGTTATACTTGTCGGAGGTGCCACAGGTATGATTGGGGATCCTTCAGGAAAATCACAGGAAAGAAGTCTTCTCGATGAGCATACACTCCGGTACAATCAGGAGTGTATTAAAAACCAGGTAAAAAAATTTCTTGATTTCGACGAAAAGAAGCCGAATGCAGCCATCATGGTGAATAATTATGACTGGATGAAAAATTATTCCTTCCTTGATTTTATCCGTGATATAGGCAAGCATATCACAGTCAATTACATGATGGCGAAAGAATCTGTCAAAAAGAGGCTGGATCCTGAAAACGGTACTGGTATGTCATTCACGGAGTTCTCTTACCAGCTGGTACAGGGATATGATTTTCTTTTCCTGCATCAGAATTATTCCTGTAAGCTGCAGATGGGAGGATCAGATCAATGGGGGAATATTATCACAGGGACAGAACTGATAAGAAGGAAGATCGGTGGAGAAGCATTTGCACTCACCTGTCCGCTGATCACTAAAAGTGATGGGGGAAAATTCGGCAAAACCGAAGAAGGCAATGTATGGCTGGATCCGTCTCAGACCTCTCCCTATAAGTTATACCAGTTCTGGTTAAATGTTTCGGATGATGATGCGGAAAAATATATAAAGATTTTTACACTGTTGGGTAAGAATGAGATAGAAAAACTCGTTATTGAACAAAGAAAAGCACCTGAATCGCGGGTACTTCAAAAAACTCTTGCAAAAGAAGTATGCATAATGATCCATTCTGAAGAAGATTACCACGCTGCGGTTGAAGCATCAGGAATCCTGTTCGGATCCACCACGTTTGAGGCTATAACAAAATTAAATGAGGACATTCTGCTGGCTGTTTTTGAAGGTGTGCCCCGTTTCATTCTCAACAGTGATATCCTGGGATCATCCCTGGCTGATCTTCTTGTGGCACATACGGGGATCTTTTCTTCGAAGGGTGAATTCAGGCGAATGATCGAAGGCGGAGGATTGTTTATCAACAGGAAAAAGATCACTGATCCCGGGGAAATGATATCCTCTGCAAATTTGATAAAAGGTAAATACCTGCTTGTGCAGAAAGGCAAAAAAAATCACTATCTGGTTATCTTCCGCTAATACCCGGATGTTTAAGATAATCCTACTTTGCAATCCAACAGATCAAAATTTAAATACATAAAATATGTCAGCAGAAAAGAATGAATTCCGGTTTGATACAATGGATATCATGGTTTATATATGGAAAAGGAAGATCCCGTTGCTGATCATAACGGTCGCCGCAGGCATTATTTCGATCCTTGGTTCGCTGATGATCACTCCCAAGTTTAAGTCTACCGTTGTGCTTTTTGCTACTGCTGAAGCATCTGCAGGCAAGGTGATGATACAGGAAAATTATCAGAAGGATATGCAGGATATTGGTGATGAAGAGCAGGTTGAACCTGTACTGCAGGTGCTTAAGTCAGAAAAAATAAGGGATAGGATTATAAAGAAATACGATCTGATGAAACATTATAACATAGACAGCACGGCTCCGCATCCATTATTCAAACTATACAAATATTATCAATCGAATGTACAGATAAAGCGTACCGAATATAATTCAATTGTCATTACTGTGCTGGATGCTGATCCGGTGATTGCAGCCGCTATTGCGAATGATATAGCTGATCTGGCAGATCCTATCATCTGGGAGATGAAAGCTGATCGCGCACGGATTGCGATGGATTATCTTAATAATGAGATACAGTCGGTGGATAAGCTTGTAAGGGCCCTGAGAGACACGCTTAAAACCTTTAACCGCAAGGGTGTGATCAGTTTTGAACGTCAGATTGAACGATACACCGAATACTACGGTGCTGCTATCCTGAGTAATAATATTTCCGGAGCCAGGGAGATAGAGCGACAGATACAGGAATTGGGTGAAAATTCAAGTGAATTTGTCTACTACTGGGGATTGTATAACGATGAGCTTAACAGGATCAACAAGCTGAGGTACCAGTATCTGCAGGCAAAGGCAGAATTGGATAGTAATCTTCCGAATGTCTTTATACTTGACAGGGCACAGGTAGCTGATAAGAAGGCCTATCCCAAAAAATCTGTCATTGTAATAGTGTCCACATTATCAGCTTTCATCCTTTCACTGATGATATTTATCTTTTTTGAAAATTTCCTGAAAAGGCTAAGAGCTTCGTGACCTCCTGGGGGTTGCTCCCGGAAAAGGGCAGGCTGTCCAAACAGCTTCAGGATAAAACGATTCAAAAACCCATGATTGCCTGGTTGAAATATCACAAGGATCTGGTCTGGATATTATTCTTTTCTTTGTTTTACATCCTGCTTGATGGCTTCCTCATTTCAAAAGAATTTTATTACCTGAACCTCATCCCGCTGATTGTCCTGGCAGTCATGATAGCAATATATTCGATTGATACATTACTGTTGCTCATTGTCTTTTTTACCCCTTTGTCGATAAAGCTATCATACCTGGCTCCCACTTTGAATATAGACGCTCATTTGCCGACAGAGCCGTTAATGGCAGGTTTGCTGTTGATCACCATTCTGAAGTATTTTCATGGGCAGAGCATCGACAGGTCATTCCTGAGACATCCGGTGAGTATCGCTATATATATTAACCTGTTTTGGTTGCTGGTCACTTCGATAACCAGCACAATGCCCCTGGTGTCATTCAAATTCCTGCTTGCCCGTATATGGTTCCTGGTGGCCTTTTACTTTGTTATAAGTGGTTTTTTCTGTTCGATCACTAATGTTCAGAAATTTATCTGGACATATACCATACCCCTGGTCCTGGTAATAGGTATCATACTTTACAAATTATCGGGCTATGGTTTTTTTAACCAGAAAGCTGCTCATTTTGTCGTGCAGCCTTTCTTTAATGATCATACTTCATACGGGGCCATACTGGCGTTTCTCATGCCTGTTCTTGCAGGTTTGCTGTTAGCTTACAGCGGATTACGTGGCTGGCTGAGGTTTCTTCTCGCGGGGATTCTTGGATTATTCACTGTTGCGATGATTTTTTCCTATTGCCGTGCGGCGTGGGTCAGTATTGCAGGCTCTGCACTGATCATGGTTTTTATCCTGCTGAGGGTCAGGTTTTCTGTGATGGCAATGCTGGGTCTGGCTTTAGCTCTGACAATATATTCCTACCGGTCTGATATCGTTTTAAAGCTTCAACAGAACCGGGTGGAATCCTCAAAACAATTATCAGAGCATATCAAATCAATTTCCAATGTAGCTACCGATGCTTCCAACCTGGAGCGGTTGAACAGGTGGAGCTGTGCATGGAGGATGTTTAAGGAGAAGCCTGTGTTCGGATGGGGCCCCGGCACCTATATGTTTAAATATTCACCTTTCCAGATTGCCAGGGAAAGGACGATTATCAGCACCGATTTTGCAAATATGGGGAATGCTCACAGTGAATATATTGGTCCATTGGCTGAATCAGGTATACCTGGTTCCCTGTCCTTTCTGGCAGTGGTCGTTGCTGCTTTATTGACAGGATACCGGGTGTACCGGCAGACCAAAGACAGGAATAAAAGAGTGCTGGGACTGAGCATTCTGCTTGGCCTGATAACCTATATTATTCACGGGGTTATGAATAACTTTCTGGATACAGATAAGGCATCAGTATTATTCTGGGGATACCTGTCCATCCTTGTGGTTTTTGATATTCAGAACAGAAAGGAAGCAGGAAAGGAAGCTGTTACTATGAAACAGTGAATTCAAATCCCATAATCGAGATATCGTCAAAGATAGCTTTGCTCCCTTCAAGAATCTTCTCACTTGAGATTATTTCAGAGATATTCTGGTCTACTGATCTTTTGTTAGCAAGATGCTTTTCAACGCGTTTCATACCAAACTCAACACCATTTTCATCAAGCATCTCCACGAGTCCGTCAGTATAGGTTAATAACTTTGTTGGTTCATTGATCTGGTAGAAGCCTTTCCTTATGGCAGGGATTTCATCGAGCATACCCATTCCCACGCACCCGCTGTCAAGATGGTGGAGCTTTTCCGATTGCTTCTCAAAAAGAATGGGAGGATTGTGACCGGCATTGATGTATTCAAGCTGCTGGCTCACGAAATTGTATTTGGCCACAAAAAGAGTAATGAACTTTTCACCGTTTGCACTGCTCATAACTCTCTCGTTCAATTTCTCCACCAGCTTGTCGAGAGGTATCTCATGGGTGAACAGTGCTCTCAGGTTAGCCTGGAAATTTGACATAAGTATGGCGGCTGAAATTCCTTTCCCGGATACATCGGCTATACAAAAACCAATTTCCTTCTTACTAAGATTAAGGCAGTCATAATAATCTCCTCCTACATCATAATGGGGATGATAGAATGCAGTAACCATAACATGCTCATTTTTAGGCAATTTGTCCTTATCTGGGATAAGCATGAACTGCATTCTTTTGGCCAGCTCGAGCTCTTTCTTCATTGCTTCCTGGCGCAGGCTTTCGTTAAAGAGCCGGATATTTTCAATCGCAACCATGATCACATTGGATATGGTCTGGATAAAATTAAGGTGCTTGATGGTCGGACTGACTCCTTCGGCTTCCTCGTCAATATCTCCTATAAGAATGAATGCCAGTGCGGTTTCCTGCGTGATGACAGGTATGATGATATCAAATTTATCCAGCTGTGAATTTCCGGCTGATGTCAGGAAGGTGATCTCTTTGTAGGGCAATAGATCTTTTTGAACATCGATGTCAATAATCTCATCCTCACCGAATCCTGACACAAGAATCTGCTCCCAGTCGTTGCTGTCATACTTATAGATTACGATACGGCCTATATTAAGATCGTCCTGGAGTATCTGTTTGTATTTCGCAAGCAGTTCCTGTACGGAGGGATTTGCATTAATAACCTGGGTAATTTCAAGAAGAGAATTCAGCTTAAAGGAGAAAAGTTTAAGCCTTTTAAAGGATGCTTTGCTTGACATGGGAAACGGTTACTCAGATTATCCGTAAAGATAATAAATTTAAAGGTTAGGTGAGAGTTTTACTATTTAATCCTTTCAACATACTCCAGGGTGCGGGTATCGATTTTTATCCTGTCCCCGGTACTTACAAATAAAGGGACATTGATGGTCGATCCTGTTTCGAGTGTTGCCGGTTTCATAGCGGTTGTCGATGAAGTATCCCCCCTGATGCCCGGTTCAGTATAGGTGACTTCCATTTCAATGAAAGGAGGAAGATAACATGCCAGGGGTGTTTCAGTATCTGCGTGGTACACAATTTCCACTACCTGTCCTTCCTTAAGAAATTCCGGGTTATTGATAAGTTTCTCTTCAAGGGTTATCTGCTCAAAAGTTTCCAGATGCATAAAGTGGTAGCCCAGATCGTCACTATAAATAAACTGGTAAGGTCTTCTTTCCACCCTTGCTATTTCAATCTTAACACCGGCATTAAAGGTATTTTCGATCACCCTTCCTGTTGTAAGACTTTTCAGCCTGGTACGAACGAATGCAGGACCCTTACCGGGCTTCACATGCTGAAACTGTACGATGGTATAAAGATCCCCGTTAAATTCAAGGCATAATCCATTCTTGAAATCTGCAGTAGTCACCATAAATTAAGCATTAGTTATTAACTCTGAATCAGTTATTTTCATTTCCTCCCGTTTGAATATTTCTTTACATCCATGTCTCAGGCAGTAAATCCGAAGAGCGGTTATGAAAACAAGTACTTTCAGTCATTAAAAAAAATAATCGTGCAAATATAGAATTAATACTTTAATCCGGAACTAAATAAGAGATCACATTTGAAGGCACCAACTATCAGGTCGAATCTGACACATATGGGGATATGGTTTGAGTCATCCGTAAGCCAGACAGTCATATCATCTTCCGATTCAAATATACGTCCGGGTTCCACATAAGGAACGAGCTTAAGGCACGAGTATGCTTGACCTCTTACTTTTACCTGGTCTTTGCCAATATACCTTATGTCAAAGGGAAACAGTTCATCATCAAAAAAGGTGGTTATCTTTATTACCTGTCCCGGCGACATGGTATCAAAATCAATATTCCTGATATAGTAAAAAACCGCTGTCATGTCCATGATATTCTCAGGTACATCATGTGCCCCCGAACGGATACTGGTGGCTTTACGGTTTTTATGATCATAGATGACTTCATCATTTCTCCTGTATCTTCCTTCTGTGATATTCCTGAGAGATTTCACGGGCAGCAGGGATATACTGTCGAAATATCCTTCATAAATGTCGGTGACTTTAAATAATTTATCAGCAAGGCCCGTAGTTTGAGCTATTGCCTTTGCATGATAAAAATATTTTCCCTCATATTCTGACCGGACAAGTTCCGCGATAGCTATACCTGCATTCAATGGCCCGTAATGGATCAGGTATTCAAGTTTTTCTCCTGGCTGGAAGTTATTCTGCGGATAAGTATATGCAGAAAGCAGGCAGAAAACAGGGATCAGAGATATAATTTTACTCTTCATCATCTAAGTATGAATGATCAGCCGGGAATAATCTTATTCTTTGGAGTGGTAGGGATAAAATCCTTCAGGTAAAAAGGTTCAAAATAAGCAACATCTTCGAAAATACCTGACCGGTAAGATGTTGCTGCCAGGGGGATCATGAAGCGTGCCGATGTTTCAATATTATCCAGAAAAAACGCATTTGGATGCCTGATGATGTCCCTGCATTTGCTGGAGCCGTTACCGAAAAAAAGCATATTATGTGTGTTAAGAAGACTTGCATAGGACCCGGGAGTGATTATTTCTGCAGAAACGTTTTTAAACACTTTATTATCAGGTGTATAAATTGCTGAATATACTTCCATACGTCTTGCATCAAGCATAGGGCACAGCAAGTCTATCCTTGTCGTTTTGTTCAGCACAGTAAAGGCGGATGAATGGATCACTCCTGATGCCAGGGCATCCATGGTATTTATGGCAATAAGTTTGCCATTCGTGGCATAGACCATTCCTTTGGCAGTAGACACACCAATACGTAAGCCTGTGTAGGATCCGGGACCTTTGCTGACAGCAACTGCATCGAGCTGCCCTGGTCCCAGGTGGTTCTGGTCAAGGATGTCTTTGATCAATGGACCAAGCAGGCTGGCGTGCGCCATTATTTCCTTACCTTCAAGGCAGGCGAGGCATCTGTCATCTGTACCGAGTGCAACCGAACAGACCTGACTGGATGTCTCAAGATTTAAGATCAGGGCCATTTTTATGGTCCGCTAAACAGGTGAAAGGGTTATTTTTTCTTCTTTTCGGTTTTGAACAGATCAGCATAAGGTACCACTTCAACAGGACTGCCATCCTTAAGTTTCTTGGAAACGGCCGCATAGGGAGCGATGATGATATCTTCTCCCTCAGTTACACCTTCAAGAATCTCAATATAATTATTATCCTGTATACCGGATTTCACCTCTTTTACGACAGCAGTTCCATCCTTGATGGTAAAGACAAGTTCATGCAATTTCTCCTCTTCAGGTTTTTTATCCGGGGATTGAGATACCTGTGTTTCATCTGTCTCCTCTTTAAAATCGGTGATCTCACTTTCTTTCAATGTCGAATCGCTGCGTGTTGTCACTGCCTGGATAGGCACAGTGAGGATAGCATATTTGGAATCTGTCTGAATGTCTACAGTGCCCGACATGCCCGGTCTGAAAGGATTTTTTATACCCTGCTCATTAATGTGCCGGTAGGATTCCTGGAGGATAAAGATCTTAACATTGAAATTTGTTACCTGGTCGGTAGAGAGGCCAGTGGTATTGGCTGCATTAGAGATCTCGGTAACCACTCCCTTGAATTTATCACCCAGGTATGCATCCACCTCAATAGAGGCTGTATCAGCCATGTTAACACGTACGATATCATTTTCATTCACTTCCACCTCCACTTCCATACGTGTCAGGTCAGCAATCCGCATCAGCTCTGTACCAGTCATCATCTGTGTCCCGAGCACACGTTCACCCTTTTCAACCTTTAAGTTGAAAATGGTACCTGTCAAAGGTGCATAAATAGATGTTTTGATAAGATTCTCCTCTGCCTCAACAAGAGCAGCTTCGGCACTCTTAACCGAATACTGGGCAGCATCGAGCTCTGCACCGGCAATCTTATAGGATGCCAGGGCATTTTCATATTCAGATTCAGAAATCGCCTGCTGATCCCAGAGCTTCTTGCTCCTGTTATAGGAAAGTTCACTCTGGACATATGAGGCCTGTGCCTGGGCAAGCCGCGCCTTGGCGGAATTAACATATGCTTTTGATTGATCACGGATAGATTTATAAGTATCAGGCTTGATAAGGACAAGTAATTTGCCTTTTTCAACCATGTCACCTTCCTTGACATTGAGTTCAACAATCTCGCCGGATACTTCAGGGGTAATGATCACCTCGGTTTCAGGTTGTACTTTCCCGTTGGCTGTGATTGTTTCTGTTATATCCCTCTTCTGCACTTTTTCAACAGCCACTTTTGTGACTTCTTCCTTGCCGAACCAGCCAACCTTTTTACCGACAACAAGAAGGACAATTAATAATACGACAACAATAATTATATAAGGCAGTAACTTCTTTGCTCTCACAAGAAAATATTTAAGTTAGATAAAAGGTTATTTAACAAACATTCGACATCCTTACAGGTCATAAGATAATTGTTCGAACAGTTTAACTATTTCAACGACAAGGGGATGCCCATATAAAAATCCAATATCTTTGTTTTAAAAATATAATCATACTTAGCCTGAAGTAATTCAGATTCTGTCTGTGTAAGACGGTTTTTTTCCGCATTATAATCAACCGTATTCACCAGCCCAACTTCAAATTTCTGTTCGGTGTACCTGAATGACTCTTCCATGGAGATGAGTGCCTGTTCTGTGGCAAAATATTTTTTCCTGGCTGCAACAGCATCAGTGTAAGCCTTTTGTATATCTTTAAATAACAGGTTTTCAGTATTTTCGAGCTGCAGCTTCGAGTTTATTATGCCAAGCTTGGCATTACTGACGTAGGTATTAATCATCCACCCATTAAAAATAGGCACATTTAATCCGAAGCTGACGACGGTGTTAGCATTATCCTTTAATTGATCGCTGAATGGATACTCTTTACCTGCCGGATTCTCTACAGTATATAACTTGCGGATGTCGGAATAATATGATCCGTATGAACCTGACAGGGTGAGCCTGGGACTCCTTGCACCACGGGCAATATCAAGATTCTTTTTTGCACTTTCCAGCTGGAATTCAGCACTTTTCACCTGTGGAAGAGTCGATCTGGCTTCATCAAAAATATTTCCGATGCTCATTGTAATCGGGCGGTCAACAATGGCACCCAGCTCTGGCACCTCGATGCTGAAACCACCTGTTGAATCAAGGTCAAGAAACTGTGTAAGGGTAAGATAGGATATGTCAAGAGCGTTCTGTGAATTAATTACCATCAGCTCTTCGGAAGCAGCCTGTGACTGGATCTCAAGGAGGGATCCTTTGGCCAGGCTGCCTGCTTCCACCAGCTTGCTGGTACGGTCGACCTGTAACTTGGTGATACCAAGCTGATTCTCTGCAACGGCGAGCAACTCCATATCCATCAGTATCTGCAGGTAGGCACCAGCGATCATTAAAGAAATATCATTTTTAAGTTTTTCGGTCTCCTGGATGCTGGCAAGAAGATTGAATTTATTCTGTTGTATGGTGTTGTATTGCTGCAGACCGTTAAATAAAGTGACAGAGGAATTAATAGAAAAACTGGAAGATTTAATCTGCTGGTTGGAGAATTCATAGGTGGAAGCATCCAATCCACGCCCGAATGACTGGCTGGCACTGGCACCGGCATTGAGGTCCGGAAACAGGGTTGCCTTCAGCTGGAAAAGGTCATTCTTGTATATTTCAGAGTTTAGTTTTTGTTGCTTGATCTGGATATTATTTTCAAAGGCATACATGATGCAATCTTCAAGAGACCAGGTTTTCTGCGCGTACAGGGAAGGAGAGATGATTCCGGTAAATAATACCGCGAGAATAAATAAATATTTCTTTATTTGCTGAGGATTTGCATGCATATGCCGAATATTTGAAGTTTTAAAGATAATTATTTATCATTTTAAAAAACCTGTTAAAAGTAGGTTTATTGTTTTATATGTCTGAAAAAGTACAAACTATTCATACCCGTTTTGGCGAAGTCAGGCTCGTCAGAAAGGAAAATGTTAAAAGACTGACAATAAAAGTCAAACCTTTCAGCGGTGTGGAGGTATCTGTCCCCTTTTACCTGACTTTTCGGCAGGCTGAAGATTTTGTGAATGAAAGAAAGGATTGGATCGGGAGACAGCTGAACAGGATGAGGCAGGTTGAAAAAGCACTGACGGTCTTCACAGCGGGAACACTATATAACACGCGCAGGCACAACCTGAAAATAATGAAATCTTCGGGAAACACCGCTATGTATTCAATCAGCACGGGAGAGGTAAAGGTGTTTTATCCTGCCGGAGATAATATTACCGATGAGAGAACGCAAAGGTTGATCAGGACTGCCCTCGAGGTTACCTGGAAACTTGAAGCAAGTGAATATCTTCCCGGAAGAATAAGTGAACTGGCGAAAAAACACGGATTTAAGTATAACAGGGTTTTTATAAGAAATAACAAATCCAGGTGGGGGAGCTGTTCTGTGAGGAACAACATCAACCTGAACCTTCATCTCATGAGGCTGCCCGACGAGCTTATCGATTATGTCCTGGTGCATGAACTGGTCCATACAAGATACAGGAATCACAGCAGCCAGTTCTGGGCATCACTTGAAAACTGCATTCCCGGTGCAAGAGAGAGAAACAGGCAGTTAAAGAATTTCAGGACAGATATTTACTGATGAAAAGACAGTTAAAAGTTTCAGGAAGTACCAGTTATTTTCCTGGTCAGGATATTATCAAGGCTCCTGATGTATTCGGTGGCCTTCTTTTTCCCGAAGATCTTAATAAATTCCTTTAAAATAAAATCCTTTATTTCCGTGATCCAGTCGAGGTAAGATACCGTTGATATCTTCCCATGTTCTTTTTTCTCAAGATACCTTTTAAGAATATTGACCTTGGAATGATATGCGAGATATGCTTTAATGGAGGTCTGGAGATCCTTTTTCAGATAATTTTCCAGGTATTTCAGCTCACTGGGGATCACTTCATAGGTGACTTCATAGAAGTTGCTGAAAGTAAAATCCCAGTTCAGGTAATGAATAAAATAATTACATATGTTAAATGCTTTCCTTTCCTGTTTTTTATCAACGGTTTCATGAAAAATCCTGTTCAGGTTGGCCCTGTATTCCTGCTTGATTGACTGGTCGAGAATGTCGGTGATCTCTGTAATGTAACGCTGGTAATCAGCAGAAAAATCTTTCAGTGAATAGTTGGTGCGGTCGAAGGGCTTCTGAAGGGTAATGATCCTGGTTATGACATCAACCTCATCATTCAGCAGCTGGAAGAGGGGGAAGGTTTCTTTATTAAGTATCTCTTCCATCTGTTCCTCTGTAAAGTATCCTGAATGCATCAGTTCAGCCAGTTCCTTATTTTTTTTGGTCATCTTTTCAATCTCGGCCTGGTAAAGGGCAAGATGTTCATTGATCCTGCTTTTTATCTGGGCCTTCCTGGCAGAAGCGATCAGCTGGATATAAAGCGGGTAGTATGACTCTTTATTATATATCTTAGGCTTGGCCCTTGTATTAAGATAATGCTTTACTGTTATTTTCCTGCTTCCCATGATCCTTGATGAACTGATACAGCTTTGTAAAATTAGTAAAAAAGAAATCGTTTTATACTCCTTATACTGTAATTAAATCTCTGCAAGCTGCCGGTCAGTGACTGCCTTTCCGTTACCTCCATGGCTGATATCGAAATTCTGGCAGAAAAGACACAGCAGGTTACAGTGGGTAAAAAAAATGGTTCCCGATCCATGCCTCCCCACAAGGGGAGACTCTTCGCCAAAATGTGGCATACAGCTCGAAACAACTGCAAATTCACCGGTATTGCAATAGCCGCTTTCTCCCGAAAGACGGTTTGCATAACACCGGCGTGGACAGAGATCACATGACCTCAGCCTTTCCTTCAACAGACTAACTCTGTCTTTAAGTATCCCTGACTGATGGGTTTTGATATATACTGGAATATAACTACTGGCCATGATATATTAAATATGAATCGCGAATTGTAAGCTGGAAGATGGGTAATTTGTCAATCAGGAACCCAGGCCTTACTATTTCTTCCGACTCACGATT
>Ga0172363_10000740_pt1 | contig 25541 bp, 29 predicted proteins | sample LakKivs2_kivu2a2_FD_114541 | JGI IMG/M metagenome (GOLD analysis project Ga0172363, IMG submission 114541) | Sediment microbial communities from Lake Kivu, Rwanda - Sediment s2_kivu2a2 | ecosystem: Environmental > Aquatic > Freshwater > Lake > Sediment | place: Rwanda: Western Province, Lake... | reverse complement strand
GGAAGAGCCGGACAGGGTTCCCTGGTGCGCGTACTTCGGGTTCGCCCCTTCCCTGCACGAAAAACTTTGCGACCACTTTAGTGTACCGCACGAACCTGTCGATCCAGATTTTCCAGAAGAAAAACCTACTGTGCCATATTTGATGGACACTGTTATAGTTCCATTGCTTGGGCGGTCTTCATATTTGAAGCATCCTTTAATTTCCAATGGAAGCGGAGAAACAGTTACATTATTTCCAAATGCTGAAGGAACCATATGTGGGTCTGGGCTTTTGCCATCAATAAGAACTAAGACCACTGTAGAGTTAGCATGTCCCAAATTCTCTAAGGTCACTGAGATGTTCCATTGACCATTTACGTCATCCTCAATGATTTCAGTGCCTAAACACCATAGATTTTCAGCTTGACCATACTCGTATTCACTTACTGAACGATTGAGAGCACCTGACCAATAGCCTCCGCTGAAAGCAACACCAATAGAAACGGCTAAAAGAATTATCAGAGGTATAGACTGATTCCTTTTCATCCAATGCTCATCCTTCTATTATGTTCTTTGGAGAAGATTATCTCTTAAGTTCTTTATCATCTCATCCGTATGTGCAACGTTCATAGTGGGAATATTCCCCTTACAAGATTTCTTAATTTATATTTTGCCACAGCTACACAAAATGCTCCAATTATTAGGCTAGAGAAAAATAGTGTTGTACCTAAGATGTTAGATAATAACGTCTCAGGTGTGTAATATAAGAAAGGTAATCTCCATCCTTGGATCAAAGGCTTTGCAATTATGAATACTTCAATGAAAAATACAGATGATAGTCCCATAACAAATAATAGATTAAACCATTTGAGGCTTGGAACTTTCTCTTCTCTCAAAGGTTTAACAAGTTTCTGTTGGGTTAGCCAAGCGAAGAACAAAGGTAGAAAGATTGAGGCTGTAATGAATGCAATATCAGTAGGATGACTACCAACATAACTAGGGTAAAGGAATATGTCATGATATACCATATACGATTGAAGGCTCCCTTCAAGAGCCATCTGCACTATAGGATAATAGGTAATACCAATTATGAAGATAGATTGACCTATGAAAAGAATTTTTCCAACTTCTGACCATCGAAGTGCTTGTTTGAATTTGGTTTCTCTGAAGAGGTTTCGAGGTCTATTATAGCAAAGAAGCAATATCGGTAAACCGATTAAGAAGACTATCAATATTTTCAATTCATGAAAAGATAATCAGAAAAGGTATAAACAACTTATGAATTTGAAATATATTTCTTAGCCACCTATATGCCATGAAACTATTCAGAAGAACATCTCCCGTTTTTACAATACGCTGTATTGAGGCTCTGTTCGTTGTTCGTGTAGATCCTGTATGAGGGGTTATCGGAATGGTTATCAAGAGTGCCCGTATCGTGATGGGCCCTAAGTGATATTAAGGGGGGAACAACTACATTGCATAGTTGAGAGATGAACTTGTATGTAGTTTCATCAGGTGAGGTATAAGCCCTCTGAAGAGGGACTTATGAAGGTTCTAGGCGACTTGGAGGTAGATGTTGCAGAGGTTCTTTGGATGCTTGGGCCTTCCTCTGTCAAGAAGATACATTTTGAAGTCAGTAAGAGGAGGGAAGTTGCGGTCACAACTGTGGCAACTGTGCTTGACCGGCTCTATGAAAAGGGAGTTGTTGAGAGAGAGTTGAAGAAGGGCAGAGGAGTGTATTATGAGTACCGTCCAGCCCTGACGAGGAGGCAATTTGAAAGATCAGTAATTGAGGAGGTTCTGTCGAGTTTGCTGGGAACGTTTGGTGACTCAGCCATATCATACATGCTTGAAAGTATGGAACTTAGTGAGAAGGAGAAGACGGAGCTAAAGAGGCGTCTGGAAAGGTTAAAAAAGCCAGAGAGGAGAAGTGACGATGCCACCCTCTAACACAATATTTTTCTCAATGTTCCAACCATACGTGGAGATCATTTTTGCTTCTGTCTTAACCTCCATCGGTATTTATGTTCCTTCGTCTCGTGAACAAATCAGATTATCACATGAGGACAATCTTGCTCATGCTTCCTCTGGCAGGAGCGTCCATGTTCCTAACAATGTGGTTCGTAAAGGTTGCCCCCATATGGGTGAGGTTTATGTTTTTTACACCCGTTCTTTCTCAGCAGGGTCTTAATAGTATCAAGCTTGGTTTCAGGGTTTCCAACGGGGTAATCGTCATCGCCCTTGTGATGGCTGTACTAATTTGGTTCTTACAAGGTAATCTAGGCAGGATTATCCTGCGGTTGTATAGAGTAAAGCCGTTGGAAGAGCTGGAAGCATGTGAGTTTTCTGCGTCCTTGAAGAAGGTTGCGGAAAAGGCAGGAGTTAAGCTGCCGAAAGCCTATTTGATCAGTAGCGGCGTGCCCCTGATCGCCATAATAGGCAAAGCTAGTAATGCGAAATTGTTGGTTTCTGTAGGCCTGTTGGAAAGTCTTTCTCAAGATGAAGTTGAGGCCTGTTTAGGTCACGAGATAGCGCACGTGAAGGACAATGACGAAAGGATTAGGACGCTGGCCATTAGCATGAAGATTGCTACATTTTTCAGCCCCCTCAGTCACTTTCTGGAGCCCGCAATATGTCGGGAAAGGGAGTTTCTAGCTGATAAGAAGGGTGCGGAGCTAACTGGTAGAAGGAAGGAACTTGCTTCCGCCTTGATTAAACTGGATGAAGCCTACAGTGTAAATCCTATGAGGGGTCTTCTGTACAGAATTACGACGGGAATTTTTGTGGCTACGCCCTTCAAACAAGCGATGTGGTTGAGAATGTTTTGTAGGCATCCTTCAGTTGAGGAGCGAGTTAAACGACTGCTTGAAGAAACGTAGTTTACAGTATAGCATCGAAAGCCTTAAGTAACTTGGTAAACTACGTACCGTAGTTGTGAGTGAACTACATATCATAGTTTAGATACTTTAGCCAAACAATTGATCGGCGGTTCAACCATGAGTTACCTGGAAAAATTGGTCGATACTTCGGTTTACATTCTGAGGGAAACGGAAGCGCAATTCAAAAAACCATGTATTCTGTGGAGCACTGGGAAGGATTCTACCACCATGCTAAGTCTTATCCGTGAAAGCTTCTTCGGCGAAGTCCCTTGGGATGTTGTTCACATAGATACTGGTTGGAAGTTTCCCGAGATCTATGAGTTCAGAGACAAAACAGCTAAGGAGTGGAACTTGCCCCTGGTGATTGCGAAGAGCCCTTTAGCTGGAAGAATGAAACCTGAATTCAATGGTATTACGCATGCCAAATGTTGTCAAAAACTGAAAACAGAAGTGTTAAGGCGCATAATAGAGCGAAAAGGTTACGATGCTGTTATAGTCTCGATAAGACGCGACGAGCATTACATGCGGAACCTTGAGCGTATATCTTCTCCGAGAGATAAAAAGTTCAGGTGGAACTTCTTACGCACAAAAAAGAGGAGTGAAAAAGGCGATGCGCCGTTCGAACCGTTACAAGACACGGAGTTGTGGGATCTCTACGCTTCAGACTTTGGCGAAGTACACCACGTTAGGAGACACCCGATGTTGCACTGGTCCGAACTCGACGTTTGGGAATACATCAAAAGTAGGGGATTACCCTATAATCCTCTTTATCGTGCGGACTATGTTGCAGAAGCCTATCCTGAATTCAAGGGCAAAAGGTTCCGCAGTCTGGGATGCAAAACCTGTACTTTTCCTATTTGTTCAGAGGCGTCTCAAATTGACGAGATAATCGCTGAAATCCAGACAACTAGAGTTCCTGAAAGAAGTGGAAGAGCCCAAGACAAAGAGAAAGAGCAAGTTATGCGGAAACTGAGAGCCTTAGGATATCCGTGAGAATACCGGTGCTATGAAGTGTATCCTAAATAACTGAAAAGGGTTGAAATGTCAGTGTGTCTCGACCTGTTGAAAGAAGATTGGGATATTGCAGTAGTCTTAGACGCCTGTAGATATGACACTTTCAAAGAAATCCACAGACAGTATTTGCCTTCGGGTAGGCTTGAAAAAAGGGTTGGCGCTTCTGATACATTGGACTGGTTGCTCTCCGTATTTAACGAAGAAACAGGGTATGATAACATAATATACGTTAGTGCCCATCCAGGGATAAATGGCAGGGATGTTGCCTGGTTATCTTTCAATGCGAATGGAAGATTCTGCAAGGTGTATGATGCTTGGGTCAGTGGATGGGACTGGGAGATAGGTACAACTTCACCTAGTGAAGTCGTTAAAATCGCAGTTCAAGCTAGAAAGGAATACCCAGATAAAAAGATGCTGATCCACTTTATGCAGCCTCACTTTCCTTACAGAAAAGCACCACGCCCGTCAACGTATTCCGATTTGAAAGGTGTGAAAGGAAATCCGAAGTTAGATTATTTAGCTCAGAAACTCTTTAGGGATTTAGGTCTCAACCTTTCAAGATTTAGAACACGGTACTGGACTGCGAGGAAAATTCTCAATCTAAGATGCGAAGATCTAAATGAGTTTTATTGGAGGGAGTACGCTGTTGAAGGCCTCAGAGGTCTATATAGAGACAATCTGGAGTGGGTGCTTGGGTATGTGAAAAAGATAATAAAAGAGTTTGACTATGCTAGAATCGTCGTTACATCTGATCACGGCGAAGCTTTAGGCGAGCACGGAGAATTCTTTCATCTGTACAAAACTGAAAACCCTGCAGTAAGGCTGGTTCCGTTCTGGTCATATGAAGCAGCATAAACAACCAATCCAGAAATGTTAAGAGGTTCTCCCGCAGCCCTACCCTTACACGCAATAACTTTAAAACGCAAGAAACATGAAGTGGGGGCTTTGGCGAAGGGTGAAACTATATATGGATCGAGGTCTGCCGCTTAAGAAATCTGTAGCTTTAGTGATAATCGGGGTTATAGCCTTCATTGTCTACCTGTACTTCTTTGTCGGATTTGAGGGACTCTTAGAAGTCCTTAAGGATGTTAACCTAAGTGAGTGCCTTCGCCAGCCTCTAATCATAGACTATGTTGGAAAACCAGCAGTCAGGTTCCTTTTGTCATCCATAAAAATCACCACTTATACGGTTCCCTACGGCCCCGCAATTTTTGCAACACTATTTGAACATTGTCAATAAAACTATTAGCTGCATGAGGAAGACCACCGGAGCGAAGACCTTTACAGGCATGATGGCTTCAGGCCGTTCAAATTTTTCCAGTATTCTTTCTCGGAGGCCGTTCACAACGCCGCTCGGAATCGAACCCGCAGCGATCTCCTTTAGAATACCTGACTCGTTCAGCTTATATGCGAAGGGCCCGTATATTTTCACTCTTCGCCTATATTGGGTCCTGAGCACGTAGACGGCAACGATTATCGCTGTGTTGATTAATGACAGTACTACTGCTTCAGTTAGTTCCATCTTAATCCCCCACAACATCTGACCCCGTCGCTGATAGCCATTGTATGTTTCGTTTCATTCGAGCGAAGCCTATGTAACCGACAACCGAGAAGAGGGCTAGTTCTACTACATCTATCGTTAGAACGGCCGTTCTGGGTATTTGCAGTGTCCATAGAAGGAGGAAGGAGGTGGCAAAGAAGATGGCCGCGACAACGGACGAGTATAGCCCAATGGCGCACAAAAGCGCAAATAGGCGTCCTGATGGGGATGGAGATTTCTGCATCCTTCCAAAAATGTTAACGGAGAAAACGTAATGTGCGGCAAAGGCCGTGGCGGTGACGCCCAACAATGGAGACACCCAACAATGGAGACACAATGAGAGACATGGATTGATAAAAGTCACCGGTGAACGCCCAAAGAGCAATCCCGACAGCCAACACAACGAGGTAGAGGGATAGGACGACGACTCGCCACACGCGAGCAATCCTCCAATACCGCCTCCAAAATCTCATCTTTACCCCTCCTTTGTAAACCTCAACAACACTTAGGTTATAAGATTTCCTCTCCTTTAACCTTTACCGCGAAACCTGTTCCGTTAAAAGGCACTTGAAGACCCTTTATCTTCGCTAACCCTGCTTCGGTGAGTTTCATAGGAGGTCCTATTGCAAGAGTTTGTGTGGAGTTCGTGTAAAGTCTTAGCGAGAGGTACGTCGTGGTTTATCTTTCTATTTTCGTTTTAAAGTAGTAGGAGCAACGAGATGAGATGCTATTTCACTTCTTGCCTTGTGAATGTTATGTATGAGACTACGAAGAGTAGCGTGGTCACTATGACTAGGACGAGTATGTTTGGTCCGGCGTACATGAGGCTGCTCGTTATTGAGGTTTCTTCTTGGGCTGGTGTGGCGGCGTATAGGCTTAGGAGGTATTGGCCTATTTTGTTGAAGTGGTAGTTTGGTGTGATCGATGAGATTGTCTCAACTATTGCTGTATATCTTCTCATGCTTTCCTCTAAGCCCTGCTGCCCTGGTAGGAAAGTTAGAGGTGCAATGGTAATGGCGATGAGTGATGCGATGATGGGTACGACGAAAGTGAATATCGCCCACATGGTGACGCTGAGTATCACGCTGTGTGAAGTCTTTTTCAGGATCGTTGATAAGAAGGTGGCTATGCTGTAGTATGTCATTGTGAAGAGAATGGAAAAGAGCAAAAACAACGTCATCCTAAGAGCTTCTTCAGCTGTGGGTGTCACTCCAGCATTATCGTTGAAGCTCCTATGCTCGCCAGTGAAGTGATAAGGACCGCGAGAGATACGGCTGATGTGGCTGCCAAGAATTTCCCGTTTATCACCGTATCTCTATAGACGGGCTGCGCCAATATTATCTTTAAGGTTCCTTTCTCCCTGTCGCCTGATATGGCGTCACATCCTAAAGCTAGGCCCATCACGGGCGCAAAAGTAGAAAGTGTGCTGCTCAGCATGAAAGCCATCATCCCCAAAAACCCTCCAGGCATTGGAACTCCTGGTAGGTTGGGCGCTGTATGAATTACTTGTACGTAAATGGTGGCCATGGGGATGATCATAACTAAGCCGAAGATTATTATGAGGATGATGAACCGTTTGCTTCTAACTATATCCGAAAACTCTCTTGATGCAACGGTGAATATGTCCGCCATGACTGTTTCCTCACGGTCTTCTTCTTGATAGTTGTTTCATGAATATGTCTTCAAGTGATGGTTCCAATCTCCTGATGGACAATATCTCAATACCTTTCTTAGATGCAACTCTCACGATGTCGGTTCTTATGTCATTAGATGCTCTCACAGAAACATTCTTTCCATTCACTTCTACGCTGACTATTTCAGGGGAACCCTTCAATTCTTTGGCTAATGCCTCCGGGTCTCCCTTCACTTCAACTATGATCCTGTACCCTTCTTCAGATATCATTCTCTCTACAGTAGTAGGGTCTCGGATCATACGCGGTAGTTATGGTGTATGCGGGCTTGCCTACGTGCCACGCGTAAACATGGTCGAAAGCAAAGAGCCTCCATGGCAGATACTGAGCGTCCCAGGCAGGATCTGCGTCGGATGCATAGAATACGCAGGAGTAATATGCATTATCGGAACCTATATGTGGATTAGAAAAGGGGTAGGCAAGGGAACTGGCACTTTGCTGAGCATATATTTACTTCACATACTTTTCATAGTGTATAATCTGTGTTAGTAGTTTTCTTCTCTGCCGTATTATTTGATTTGCTGGTTTTTCTGCTGGATAGCCTAGGGTTAGTAGGGACACTACTCTAAGATTCTCAGGAATGCCCAGGAGCTCTTTTACCTTCTCCTCGTCGTAGGCTCCAATCCAACAACTCCCCAAACCCAGCTCCCACGATACCAACGCCATATTCTCAACTGCTATCGCCACATCAACGAGGAAACTGTCCAAGGAGCCAACATGTCCGCAGTTCTCAGGATGAGCAATACACACGATAGCCGCTGTTGCTTCAGCCACGAAACTCTCAGAGGCCGATGCGAGTTTCTTCTTCATTTCTTTTTCTCGGACAATTACGAACTCCCATGGCTGTCTATTTCCAGCTGACTGCGCTAGTCTAGCTGCTTCGAAAATCTCTTTCATAATATCTTCGGCGATAGGTCGATCTTCATACTGCCTTACACTGCCTCTTTCTCTTATGACATCCAAGACAGCCAAATCTGTACACCCTCAATAGGATGAAGGCGTCTACACTTTTAAGTTTTCTTTTCTGCTCCGAAAACACTGATTAACAGAACATACCTTCAGCATGCCTATCGCAATCGTCAGAATGTGAGAAGGGGTCCTTGATGGTGATTCGTCATTCACAAGAGCTTTACTCGTTAGGATTCTTACACGGCTGGATAATGAGCAGGGAACACGAAAAGAGTTTAAATCAAAAGACGGTGATATCTTGATGTTTGAGGGTTTGATCTTATGATAGTAAGTGACCCGTTATGTGGGATGCCTGTAGATCCTGAAAAAGCGAATTTTGAGGCAGAGGTTTGGGGCGGAACATACTACTTTTGCAGTGAATACTGCAAACGTCATTTCTTAGAGAGGCCAAGAATCGCGTATTTTTCCATGGAAGTAGGTATCAAGAGCGAAATCCCGACTTACAGCGGTGGCCTAGGAGCACTAGCGGGAGACACCGTAAGATCCAGCGCCGATCTGAGAACTCCGCTGGTAGCTGTAACACTGGTAAGCAGAAAAGGGTACTTTAAACAAAAAATAACTGACGAAGGCGAACAACTCGAATATCCAGATGAATGGGACCCAGCGAAGTATACGAGTTCCTTACACAAAACGGTTAATGTACAGATAGCGGGTAGAGATGTTATAGTTAGAGCTTGGCTCTATGAACAGAAAAGTCCAACTGGCGGAATCGTTCCCATACTGTTTCTGGACACTGATGTTGAAGGAAACTCTGCGAAGGACAGAGAAATCACTGACTTCCTCTACGGAGGCGACGATAGATACCGGTTGAAGCAGGAAATTGTGCTTGGAATTGGTGGAACAAAGATGCTCAAGGCACAAGACTTTCGGATTGGCAACTATCACATGAACGAGGGCCACTCTAGTCTGCTGACCCTCGAATTGCTGAAAGAGAATGAAATGGATGTTGAGAGGGTGAGGAATCTCTGCATTTTCACCACGCACACACCTGTTGAATCTGCTTTCGACAAGTTTTCTTACGATCTTGTTCGTGAACTTCTCGATGAGGAGTTTCCTTTAGACGTTCTGAAGGAATATAGTGGAAAAGACCGATTGAACATGACCCTTCTAGCTATGAACCTCAGCAAATATGAGAATGGTGTAACCGAAGCCCACATGAAATATTCAAGGAGACTATTTCCAGGACACCACATTCGATCGATAACAAACGGGGTTCACTCTTACACATGGACATGCAAACACTTCAGAGAGCTATTTGACAAATATATCCTTGGATGGGCAAATGAGCCGGAGCTGCTAGTCAGGGTCGGGCCGATCCCGGATGAAGAAATATGGGAGGCTCACATGAAGGCTAAGAGGACATTGTTTGAATACATCAAAGAGAAGAAGGGTGTGGAGATGGATGCTGACACGTTGACTATGGGATTTGCTAGGAGAGCCACCGCATACAAAAGGGCTACTTTGGTCTTCTCAGACTTGAATAGGCTCAGGGAATTGGATAAACAGAGAAGAATCCAATTAGTCTTCGCAGGAAAAGCTCATCCCCGAGATGTGGCGGGAAAGATGATAATAAAAGAGATTCATAAATACATAGCTCAGTTAAGAGACGAGATTAAAATAGTCTACCTCGAAAACTACAACTTGGAATTAGCTGCCAAACTTACATCAGGAGTTGACGTTTGGCTAAACACTCCTCTACCACCACTGGAGGCTTCAGGAACAAGTGGGATGAAGGCGGCACATAATGGTGTAGTAAACTTCAGCGTTTTGGACGGATGGTGGGTTGAGGGATGTGTAGAAGGTGTTACCGGATGGTCGATAGGTCCTCCTCCCGACGAATCTCTCGCAGACTATGAGAGGCAAAGAAGAGAACTGGAAGACCTATACAATAAACTCAAGTATCTTATCATACCCACCTATTATGACAGAAGGGACGAATGGATAAAAATGATGAATAACTCAATCGGACAAGTCGCATACTACTTCAACAGCCACAGAATGATGAGAAGATACATCACAGATGCGTACATACTATAATTGCTTAGATGACCATAGAATCTAAAGATATAGATGACTTATGAAATGTGTTACAGTCTTATCCTTCAAACAGTGTGCTGATAATTGGCATTTATCGGAGCTTCTTTATCAAATAAATTCAAATATCTGGTGCTGTGCAGTCATAGGATAGCTTTGTGCTGTGTCTATTTAGTGAATGGTTTGTTGTGAATATAAGCGTTCTCGAAATGGTTGTAGAGTTTTCTGTTGGTGTATCTGATGAGCATTATGGTGAGCAGGTTCCTTAGTCCGTTGGTTGACCAGTGCATCCATTTGTGTTTACATCTCTTCGAGATCTCGCCCATCAGTCTTTCTATCTTGTTTGTAGTGTAGGGTATTTCTACGTCTTCTAGTGCTAGTTCAGCAAATGTCACCATGAACCTTGCGTTCCTTATGATAAATGCAGATGCCTTAGTGTAGCCGCGTTCTTCCAGTTCATCTGCGATGTTGTAGAGTTCTCTGAGTGTCATGTCTATTCTGGCTTTCAACCGTTCTTTATCCTTGTCTTTCCGGTGTTTCTTTGTTGAGTTTACGAGTGTGAATAGGGTCTGTTTTACCGCTTTCTCCGCTTCCATTCTGTCGTCTTTGCTCATCCCTTCTCCCCACAAAGTGAATAGGAGGTATTTCAGGGCGTGGAGTATGCAGAGTTGTCTTCTCTCAGCGTTGACTGCGTTTGTTAATCCCGGTTCGTTGTCTGAGATCAGTATGCCCGCCTCGGAGACGGGCCATTCGCTGTTTACTCCCAGATGGAGAAGCTGTCCTCCTTCGGATAGTAGGATGTGAACGTTGTTCATCGCTCTGCTCTCTAACCCTCTAACCTCTGTTGAGTCTCCCATTACTATGTTAGGTTCATCCGCCGCCTTGTTTGCTTCTAGAAGCGGCGGCGCTATCTCTTGGACGAAGCTGAGTATGGTTCTCTTTGGGACATGGATCCCTGTAGCCGTCTCAAACTCTAGACCAGCATCCCCATAGGTCATTTTGGAAGCGAATTCTGCAAGTTTCATGCGTACATCTCTAGAGTACCTACGGCGTTTGACGTCTAACGCTTCGAGGATAGGTGCACTGACCGAGTTGTCGATCCTGCTGATAACCCGTTTCACCTTTAAACTAATGGTCCCCACTCCCGTAACTAGGGTTTTGGCGTATGAGCTGCCTCTCCTATAAGGATGGCTGCGAGAATACTTTGGACCGCAGAGTTTCTGTACGATCCTTTCCTGCCTTTCCTCAATCAACCTTACAAGCTCAGACCGCGAATGTCCATTGGAACGTTCAATCAGGTCAGTTAAGTCTATATGCGATCTTGGTGCAGTTTTATTCAGGCTTACCTTCACCTCCACTGTGTTGTTGTCGCACAGCACAAAGGAGGCCGAGGGCAGGCCTAAAATCCTATCCTACAACTGCACGCCACGAAATATCTCCTCAATCATCAGCTATTGGTTAACGAATTTCCTCTGTGACATTCTTCTCTCAAAAAAGTAAATACGTCTGCATGAGTTCTACAATAAAGATTTTTGAGGATCGTGTTTTATCTTTGCTTAGTGTGACTAATAGTCCTCAACCGAAGCAAAGAATTGAGATTTAAGGTGATGCAGAATGAGCTGGGAGGAAACATTGGATCATTACGGTGTACTGATTGAAGATAGTCTGAAAGACTATTTTATTAAGGTCTTACAAGAAGCTGGAGCACACCATCCTTTCATAGAAAAGGTGTATTCGAGGCTTGAAGAGTTTACCTTTAGGAAGGGGAAAAGACTTGCCTCTTGCAGCACCCTTCTAACATACAGCGGCTATACTAATATGATAGATGATCGAATTCTTAATGTTGCTGTAGGGATTGAGGTCTATCGTCACTGCATACTGATTCACGATGACCTAGTGGATCGAGACGACCTTAGAAGAGGAGAAAAGACAGTTCACAAGATGTTTAGTGAAAGGCTGGACGAAAGGTTCGGTGAAGGAGTAGCCGTCTTTCTAGGCGACATAGCTTACACGCTGGCTACTAGAGCCATCTTAGACTCAAGTTTCGAAGAAGATAAACTCACCAAGGTTCTACGCATACTTTCTCAAGGATATAGAGAGGTTAATGAGAGTCAGATTCTCGACCTGCTCTTTGAATGTGAGGAGGAGGTGGATGTGGACGAGTGGTATGTCATGGCGTCTAAGAGAGCTGCTTCTCTCTTCAAGATTACGATGCTCATTGGCGCCGTATTGGCTGGTGCGCCTGAAGGAGACTTGAGGCTTTTGGAGGAAGCTGCAGTAAACATTGGATATGCCTTTGACATTCAAGATGACATAATCGACACTTATGCCTCGGAAGATCAGTATGGTAGACATCCGTGCAGAGACTTGATATTGAGTAAGAAACCTCTGCATGTTATTTGTGCGTTACGCTCAAAGAACAAGGAGAAATCTGAAGCCTTAAGAAAACTCTTGGGCAAGAAGCTTGATCCAGAAGAGATTGAGATTGCAAGGCTGTCAATTAAGGAGAGTGGGGGCTTGGAGAAATCTAAGGAGATTTCTAAGAAACATGCTGAAAAGGCAAAGGAATTAATCCTCAAGACAATGCTAAACGAAGAAACAAAAGAGTTCTTCAGTTCCTTCATCAACTACATAGAAGAAAGCTTAGAATGGTACAAGTAAATCCTAGTTCTGATATTCACCATTATCAGTACCCCCATAGTCTCTTCACTTAAGCACCCTCCAACAAGTCAAGAGAAGAAAGCCCGAGGTGGAAGTACATATCGCCTAACATAGGCGATTAGGATGAGCAAGAAAGCCTCGTCTTCTGATGGTTGAGGTTATCAGGAGCTAAATGGCAGCTTACCCGTGTCAACTCGTTTCTGTTCTTATAAGTGTTCCGTCTAAGGAGTTGACTATCTTTTTCGCATCTCTCAGGTATATTTTCGGTCCCCACATACCTATATCTAGAACCCATGCGTCTCTCCTCTTAGCTAAGGCCAAAAGTTCGTCAGCTATGTATTTGACAAGTTCGTTGTAATCGCAAATTTTTCGGGTTGTTACGCCGGCGTGGACGATTTCCCCGATTTCTGTTTTAGGGCTTCTTCCGGGGATGAGAACAACCCTTCCTCCTCTTTTCATTGTGCTCATCCTCGGTTTTTCTATGTCTTGTGGGTTGAGTTGCGTCGTCTACACTTCAGTGTTGAGACGGAGGTGATTATGTTGGTTAGGATGATTATGTTCGTGATGGTGAGAGTGTAGAGATAGGCGTTTGGCAAGTTGTATTGGAGGGGTAGCAGGCTGAGCAATGCCGGCGTCAGACCGAGCGCACACATGCCCGTAATCGTCCCTTTGTCTGAGGCCATAGAGCTTTTCCATGTTGAGACTGACGTAACAAAATAACGTATAATTATCAGAATGCCGACAATGGGTATGCCATAACTCAATGCAACGAAAAGACTTGAGTGCGACACGTCAAACATCAAGCCTAACAGCACAAAGAAGAATGTTCTCAGTATAAAGGAGATTTCTCCTTGAAAACGTACCAAATACGTCTTTGCCTCTGAAAAAGATGGAGTGGGCGGACTCATTCTTAATATGCGGGAAAACGCTTCGTCGTTTCCTATCACTATGCCGAGGACAAGGACTGTGAGGGCGCCGCTTCCACGCAGAGTTTCCGAAATAATGTAACTTATGAGGATATATCCCATGGTAGCCATATAAGTGAACTCTTCTTTTTCAACCAGTAAGAGAACTCTCACCCAGAGTATGCCCATAATTGCTCCCGTAACAATCCCTACAGAGAATCTTGCAGCTATGAAAGTTAGAGCTTCTGCCAAATCCAGAATTTCGCCTAGACGAGTTTCGAGAAAGGCGAAGAAGAAAACTATGTTGAAGATGCTTGTTACAGTCGCTTCGATAGACAACAGTGTAGCTGTCTCGGTTCGTACGCCAAGTTTCTTAGCCATCGGTACAATGACTACAGCGCCGGTTTGGCTGACTATGGATCCAAGCATGAAGCTGTCAATCCATTCCCAACCCATCATAAAATGAAGAAAAAATGCTATGCTTAGCATGCCAATAGTGAAGTAGGCGCTCGTTTGAAAGAGCGCGCGGAAACTTCCTGATACGACTTCAAAAAGGTTTAAGTCTATGCCTCCACGAAATAGTATCATTAAGAGGGTAAAGGTTGAGATGAGGGGTAACGCGGGAAGAAACTCTTCTTTCGAGAAGATGTTTAGAACGGGACCCACTATTATCCCCATAGCTATGAGGAAGAGAAGTTCAGGCCAGCCTGTTCTTTTAAAGAAAACGTTTCCCAAGAAACCGATAATCATTATCCCTGCGACAATAAAGAAGACAGTAAGAGGCTCAATCAAGTCATACAGCACCTCCTAATAACGGGCGAAGAGGCCCTAAAATGTTGGTAAACTATTCTACAGCGATGTTTTTCTCTGAATTTCATCCAGCCTCCTTTTAGCTTTCTTTAGAACCTCTGACGTGATGAGCCTCTCCTTTGCTGGATTATTGATTTTCAAAAGAAGTGCCAGTTCAATGGAGCTATTATTTATGTTGGTGATGCTAACTTCTGGTTTAGATCCAGGAATAAGCTCTTCACTAAGTTCTGTGCCAATCTCTAGCAGACTTTTCTCGACAAGAGAAATATCTAACGCTTTATCAACAGTCAGTGGCACGGAAATGCGAATTCCTCCTGGGACTGTTCTGTTTATAACAATACTTTTAGTCATTTTCGAGTTAGGTACGTATATCATTTCATTGTCGGGCGTTATCAAGATTGTGTCCATCCAAGTTATGTCTACAACTCGTCCGAAACACTTGCCTACTTGAACCCAATCTCCAATCTTGAATGGGGTGTAAGCGGTGATTGCTTCGTGAGAAGCCATGTTTGACATTACGTCTCTGAGAGCAATCGCTACTATTATTCCACCCAGTACAAGTATCACCAGCAGTATGGTTAACTCTAGGCCGAGCTGATGTAATCCTACTAGGATGCCGATCAACCAAATCAGCCATGTTGCGAAACGACTTGCTTGCGAGGCTACGTTTTTGCTAATCTTGCCTATGGCTTTTGAAATAAATCTTCGGAGGGCTATTGAGATTATCCAGGTTGCGATGAGGACCAAACCTAACGTAGCTAGTTTCCACAGAAACTCTATGGGAACTTGTACGCTTATTTGAGAAATAATTGAAATCCATGATACAGTTTGTCTCATTAGTGAGGTTCTACTCCTTAAGTAAGTTCAATGTTCCTGAGCTTCTCCGCAATTTTTCCAACATGTTCCCGTGAACCTAATAACAACACTCTATCTCCACCTTTGAACCTGAAAGACGCTGTTGGAAACACAAACGTGTCGTTGCGAAATACGTTCGTTATTTTACAGTTTTTTGGAATGCCTAATTGATCTACGGTTTTACCTATTATGCTTCCATTGTGTGGGATTGTGACTATAATAATTTTGAAATTGATCGTCGTATCATCAAACAAAGTCTCTGCAGTAAGACTTTCTAAAGCATTTAGGAAGATATGTCGAGTTTCTTGAGATGGACAAATTACAATGTCTGCACCTGCCTCCTTCATTTTGGCCATATTTTCAGGCTGGTGCACCCTCGCAATAACATATGGTATACCAAATTGTTTCTTGGCAATCTCACAGACTTTTATGTTGATTTCATCATCATTCGTCAGTGTCAGTAATGCATCCATTTTGTCAGCCTCCGTGCTTTTCCAAATTTCTGGATCTGTACCGCTTCCTTGGAATATGACAGCGTCAGAGTGACCAGTTATTTCCTTGCATCTTTTCTCATCCTTCTCGATGACTGTGACTAGTTGACCAGCCTCTGAGAGGTGATGGATAATAGGCATACCAATATCGCCAGCGCCAACTATCATTATTCGCATGGGCACATGCTCCTGTTATTGAAGCGAGTTTATGCTCTTTTAAAGATTTTGCGACGTTGAGAACATCGATTCATAAAGGTTTAACCATTTTGTGTCTTGCGATTTTTTTGGCGGCGTTCAACAAACCGATTCCGATAAGCCCGAAGACTAATCCTAGAATGAGTGACTCGACGCTTATTGTTAGAAGCATGAAGACCAAAGCGAAAATAGCTAAAATTGGTATGTATGGATATAGCGGAACTTTGAAAGGACGGAAAAGATAGGGTTCAGTCTTCCTTAAACGCATCAAAGCCAAGGTTACTATAATGGCAGTGACGGTGTAACCAAGTTCAATTGCGTACACTATAAAATCGACAGCCTTTGTTAACACAAAAATGATAGCCAACAAAGCAGTAAGCGCCAACGAAGCATAAGGAGACCGATATTTGGGATGAACCCTATTAAAGAAAGATGGTAGAAGGTTGCTTCTGCTCAAAGCATAGGCTATGCGTGTTCCTCCAGCCATGCTACCATTGATGGTAGATAAAGTTGCGATTATACTTGCTAGAGAAACGACAATTCCTCCTATTGGTCCCATGAAATAGTTTGCAGCATCCTGCAAGGGCGTGTCTGATCCGATATATACCTCTGGTGGGGCACCGACAACTGTTGCAAAAGCTGTACCCGTGAAAAGTATGGTAATGAATATCAGTGTTAAGAAAAGGGCTCTTGGAATCGTTTTGCCCGCGGTTTTCACCTCTTCAGAAAGCTGAGTGATTGTTTCATATCCTGCATACGTTGGGAAGATGTAACTCACCGTGAATACTGTCGGCAAAAATCCCTTGGGAAATAAGGGTTCAAGCCTTCTTAGTTCAAAACTTGATGAGGAACCTATCATGTATAAGCCAAGCGAAAAAATCAGAATGGCGGTAAAAATGAACTGTGCTGTACCCGTGGTTCCAGCTCCTTTAAAGTTAATCAGAGCAAAGAAAATCAGAGTGATAACCGCCAAAGTAAACGGCTCAACCCAGCTCAAGAAGTAATGAATGGAAAAAGCGAAAACTATGGCGCCTAAAGTACAGTCTGTGATGCTTCCCATCCAATCAAACCATCCCGCCAAGAAGGTTGGAATTCTTTCACCGAATGCTCTTCTGACAAAGCTTACAGCACCACCAGCACCGCTTGGTACAGCTGCTCCAAGCTCAGCATAGGAAATCCCGACAAGCAGAGCAAAGAAGGCCCCAATCAAGAAGGTTATTACTATGCTGGGTCCAGCTGCCTCCACCGCTCTTCCCATTATGGCGAACATAGTGCCACATATCGCGGTGCCTACTCCAAAAAATGTTGTTTGAATTAGATTCAAAGATCGTAACAGAGGGATTTCGCGGCTTTTCATAGGCGATCCCTTGCCTGTAGGACGCCCCTTAATGTTCGGTTCTTTTTTCACAATAATTCGCCTCTACTACGTATAACGTCAGGTCACCATCCGACTCTAGTTTTCTTTATTAAAATGAATTTAATTAGATCGTTAACTATCAGTGAGAATATGAAGGAGTAAGCTATTACGGAGAGTGTTACAGTTAGGGGTATAGCCTTAAGGCCTGGGATTCCAACGATTGATATTATGGTGGCGATTATCAGATCGGCCATTAGTGCTGTCAATAAAGTTTTGCTGGGCATAGAGTTCCAGAAATGTCTTCTCTCCCTTACTACGAATATTGAGAATATGGCAAAGTAAAATAGTGTTTCGAAGCTGAATGTGAAAAGGGCTTGATCATCTGCCATTAAGTTGAAATATTTAAGCCCTATGCATAATAATCCAAATGCCTCTACGACCATGGTTAGGCCAAGTATTACGGCTACTTTTACTAGGCCAGTTATGTTCCAGACGTCTGGCTTTCTTGACCATCTTACGTTGTCCGTGGATAGGGATATCTTTACAAAATCGGTCATAAACATCATTAGCAACATGGCGGATGCTGACACAACATACTTGCCAAAGAGAAGAAACGCTAACACAACAAAGGTAGTCTTTAGGATAGTTCTGGTTATCTTATTAAGTATCCAGGTGTTTATTCTCTGAAACATCATTCTTCCAATCTTAATCAGGTCTACAATGTTGGATAATCCTTCATTAGTTAATACAGCGCTTGCTGCGCCTTTGGCTACATCAGTAGCGTTACTAACGGCTATTCCGACTTCTGCTTGCCTCAATGCCGGTGCATCGTTTACACCGTCACCCGTCATACCCACCATATGCCCTCTAACTTGAAGATTCTTCACAATCGTATACTTGTCTTCAGGGTATATCTCAGCAAATCCATCACTCTTTTCAGCTACTTCTGCCGCCTTTGCCAAATCTTCTTTGCCGAGTCCCTTTAGATCCGACATCCTAACTATGTTTTCTCCGAGCGCCACATCTTTCGCTATCTCCCTAGCTATTGGCAGTGCGTCTCCGGTTAACATCTTGACTGAAACCCCTAACTCCCTGAGCTCTCTTACCAATTTTTTGGAGTCAGGTCGCGGCATGTCACATAAAGTTACCAGACCTACAAGTTTAGGTTGATTTTGACTCTCAGTCTTAGCTACCGCCAAACTCCTGTGTCCCCTTTTGGCAGACTCATCTATTCTAGCCTCTAATTCACTTGTCGCTCCTTCATCAAGTCCACAGGCTTGAGCTATGACATTAACAGCTCCCTTTATTACTCGAAACTCTTGGCTTTCTTTCTGAACTAAAGCTTCGGTTCTTCGCGTCTTTGGGTCGAAGGGAATGAAATCTTTCTGGACGAATGGATTGTCCGTTAAGTTGTTCCGCTTGGCGGCAGTTATGAAAGCTAGATCGATAGGATCTTGATTTGCTTCTTGTGAAGCTAAGGCTCCATACAATATTACCTCATGTTCGCTGAATCCGTTCAATGGTATTACATCTGCTATCGAGAGCTTATTCATCGTTATTGTGCCTGTCTTGTCAACGGAAAGAACGTCCATGCTAGCGGCGTCTTCCGAGGCGCTTAGCCTCGTCACTAAAACGCCTCTCTTCACCAGTTCTATGGACCCTATTGCCATACTAACAGTAAACATCGCAGGTAAAGCAACAGGTATGGCTCCTAACAACAGTACCAACATTAGAGGCAGTATTTCTAGTAAATCTATCTCTTTATATAATGAAAAGGTGATAGCTACTCCTAATGATGTAAGAACTATGATTAATAACCATTTCACAACCTTCGAGATGATCTCTTCCATGTGTAATTTCGGGCGAGCTATCTGGACTAACTGTGTCGTTCTACCAAAATAAGTCTCAACCCCCGTCAGGATAACAATGCCATTGGCCTCTCCTCGCCTAACGACCGAACCAGAATAGAGTATGTCATTGGGGTTCTTCTCGATCTCCATCGATTCTCCAGTCAACGCCGATTGATCAACCCCTAGTTCTCCCGATGATATCTTGACATCAGCTGGCACGAAATCTCCAGACCTAACCCTAACTATATCTCCAGGTACCAGCTCCCTAGCAGGCACTATTTTCCATGCGCTGTCCCTGAACACTCTCGCATTAACTTGTAGCCTCTTCTTCAACACCTCTACGGCGTTTGATGCCCTTTGTTCCTCTACAAAACCTAGTATAGAGTTAAGAAAAAGTAATGCTGCAACGATGTAAAGGTCCGAGTATTTTTGTAACATCCATGAGAGAAGGATTATGACCTCAAGCATCCACGCGCTGAGACCCCAAAACCTCTTAGCAAACCTAACTACTGGATTAACTTCTTCTTCTGGGGCCTCATTATATCCATACTGCTTTAATCTATCTTCGACCTCAGCCTGTCTTAGTCCTAAATTCAAGTCAGACCTCAGTAATTTTATGACCTCTTCAGACTTCATCCCCCGGAAGTCTGTGATTTCTTTCCTGTCATCCGCGGTTATTCCAATTCCCAACTTTTCTCATCAACGCCCCATAATCTGCCCTTCATCATAGAAGGATTGCTAAGATTCCTGTTCGGCTTCTGGAAGAAGTTTGGCAATTGCGAAGAATTTTTGCCACTTGCTTTCTGCCATTATTGATCTAAGCGTTTCGCTGTAGATTTTTATAAGTAGGTTTTCCCTGCCGATCTCTGTCTCAACCTGTTCATACTTTTGTCCAATGCTGATCATCCGTCTTGCAATCTCTTGAGCCAACTCCTTAAGTTCGTCTGGACTGATCTCAACGGCCTGTTCCTGTATCCTCCCCATTATTTGGAAGGCGCTGAGCATGCCTCTTAAACGCTCTATGTGCCCGTGGATGAAGTATCTCTGCAGTTCAGGGGGTATTTCGTCGAAATCCTCCAAGAACAATGTTGAAGTCGATTCATAATACTTTTCAAGTATACCGTAAGACCCTATTCTTGTACTTGCGATCTTTATCAGCCCCACTTTAAGTAATATTTGCAAATGGTACCCTGTTGATGGTTTAGATAAGTTCAGTTTTTTCGCGAGCTCTGTTTCAGTCTGAGGCTGAGCCGCGATGAGCCGTAGCATCTCTCGACGTACAGGGTCAGCTAACACTTTAATGATTTCTGGGTCACGGACTATCTTGACGGCTTTTCTCGCCATCAAACTGTCTGATTCAGATGCAAACATAATCTTTAAGTAATGCTAACCAGTTATATAAATCTTACAGCAGAAGAACAGATACAGTTTGGGGAATTGTTTTGACCTACATAATTAAGAATGTGATGACGAAGGAAGTTGTGACAGTCGATTCTGAGAACACTATTGAAGAGGCTTCTAGGGTTATGGCTGAAAAGCGTAGAGGATACGCAGTGGTTCTCGGGGCTGGAAAGCCGGTGGGCATGGTGACCGAGAGAGACTTCGTCTGGAAAGTTATTGCAGACGGGAAAAGCCCATCCAAGGTTAAGGTGTCAGAGGTTATGTCGGCGCCCCTCATAGCCGTTGATCCCGACGCCGATTTAAGCGCCGCCGTAGAGATGATGGAGAAACATCAAATCCGCAGACTACCCGTCATTAAAGACGAAATAATGTACGGCATAATAACAAGCCGGGACATCGTAAACCACTTCAACCAATATGTTAAAAAAGCCGTAATGGACATCACACGATACTCATTTCCAATATTCTACTGATTCCCACTTCCCTTCTTAATGGAGAAAGAAAAAGGTGAATTTTGGCTTTCTCAGAAAGTGGTTAAAAGACCAAGACCTCGATCCTGCTTTTCGCAGGTTTTTCATAAATACACTTTTCGACTCAACTTTTATGCTGCTCGGCGTAATAGTTGGGTCTGCTTTCAGTGAAAATCCTGATGCCAGAATGATCTTGGCTACAATGGTAACCAGCAGCCTTGCCTTGGGCATATCCACAGGAGTGAGTGTGTACGAGGCTGAAAGCTTAGAGAGAGATAGGAAAATCGTCGAGTTAGAAAGGGCGTTATTCAGAAAATTGGACGAAACAACCATTGCGAGGTCAGCGAGAACTGCTACTGCCTTGACATCTTTGTTCAACTTCTTGACCCCATTAGCTTCTTGTACTGTAACAGCCTTTCCCTTTCTGATCACTTTCCTAGGGATACTTGAGGTTAAGTCAGCAGCCTTGCTTTCTATCGCAATAGCCTTGGGCACCCTTTTCCTCGCAGGAACCTATCTTGGAAGGCTTGGAAAGAGAAACCCTTGGATCAAGGGATCAAGGATGCTGGCCTTTGGGATCCTCGCCTTCATCATAGGTTACTGGATAGAAAAGATCATCTAAAGATGCTTTGAAACACCGTTCTGAAGAGCTTTTCACTAAGCCAACTATAAGAGGGTTCAGGCTATTTGGCTGGTGGTTTTGGCGGAGGCTTCGCCTTCGCTACGTTTACTTCGTCGACGCCTTTGATAGATACAGCCTGTTCCTCCATGATCTTGGATATAGCCTCATAGTCTACGCTTGGCCCTCTTATTGTAACTTTAATGGTCTCCGTCTTAACATCAACGTCTACGACCACAATGTCGCATTCCTCAACGCCCTCAACCGAACATAGGACTTGAGACAGGTCTACAATGGAGGTTTCCCGAGGCTTAAGCGCGTCGAACAAAATCCTTCTAATATGCACAGACATGAAACTTCACACCTAAAACTACAGGATACCACCTTAAAACTTTTCTTATGACTTGCGTGGCGACTAATCACAATTAACGGTGCATAATTCTATATATAGTTCAAGCGTAGTCGACTGATTTTGAGCGAAAAATTCTCATCTTCAGCTCTCACGGTTCTCCAAGAACCTCAGTGACAACTAAAGATTTTCGGGAGAAAAAAATTAGATTCGCTGATGATGTACTGCACTGCGCCGGGAATATAAGTCCCTAAACGGTGAAAAAGAGGGGATTTGCGGCTTGCTGAAGGGCTTCAAGTCGGAATCCAACGGGGACTGCTGTCGAAAGATTTATATGTCTCTAACTAATAAAGTAAATCTGACCAGTTAGAGGTGTATAAATAACGGAGGAGCTAAATAACGCCTGGACATACATAGATGCGGATGAAAAGTCAGAGGCAAGGGGACGATTAATCAAAAATATTTTAGTCCCAGTAGATGGATCTAAGCGTTCCGGACAAGTTTTGGAGTACGCTGTAGACCTCGCTAAGAGATATTCCGCAGAAATCTACTTGCTCTATGTTATTTCTGTAACGCCCACATATTTCAGTGTACCAACCTTAAGTTCATGGAGCCCCTTCCCACACACTTTGTATATGGCTGAATCAGAAGATGACGGTGAAGAGGTTTTAGCTTCAGCCTTGAATAGGGTTAGGAGGGCCGGCGTCAGGTCTATCGCATGGCTAGAACACGGTTGGCCAGCTGGTAGAATAATTCAAACGGCGAAGGAGGAGAATGTTGACCTAATTGTGATGAGAAACGAGAAGCGCAGCCTAATCGCCAGGCTCTTCTTTGGAAGCGTCAGTGACGAAGTTATACGTAACGCTCCATGCCCAGTTCTTATTGTAAATCGAAAAACTAAATCAAGCGAACCAAATGGGAGGTGAAAATGTGAAAATTCGGGTTGCTATAGCTGGAGTGGGAAACTGCGCCTCAGCGCTGGTTCAGGGAGTAGAATACTACAAGAGTGCCAAAGAGGGCGAAGCTGTTCCGGGGTTGATGCATGTAAACTTTGGGGGATACCACATTAGAGACGTAGGATTCGTGGCAGCCTTCGACGTGAACAGGGTGAAGATTGGGAAGGATCTGAGCGAAGCAATATTTGTAGAACCCAATAGCTGCGCAAAGTTTGCTAACCCCGTGCCTAAGCTAGGTGTCAATGTACTTCCGGGCCCAATCTTAGATGGTGTCGCGCCGCATATGAGGGAGTCGTTTAAAATATACCTTGAGGGCGAAGACCCTGCAGATGTAGCTTCCATTCTTAAGGAGGCTCAAGCCGATATGCTGGTGAGCTTCTTGCCTGTTGGCAGTTATGAGGCTACTCGCTACTATGTTCAGGCCGCGCTTGATGCTGGTTGCGCTTTTGTAAACTGTATTCCAGAGTTTATTGCCAGTGACAAGATGTGGGCTGAAAAGTTTGAGAAGGCAGGTTTACCTATAGCTGGAGATGATGTCAAGAGCCAGCTCGGCGCAACAATTCTGCATCGAACTCTAGTCCGGCTTTTTGTTGAGAGGGGAGTCGTAGTTGATGAGACGTATCAGCTGAACATTGGCGGAAACACGGATTTCCAGAACATGACAGTTGAAGAGAGATTGAAGACGAAGCGGATTAGTAAGACGGAGGCAGTTACAAGTATGATTTCGTATCCTGTTCCAACGAAGATCGGCCCGTCTGACTACGTGCCTTTCCTCGGAGACAAGAAAATATGCTATATACATATTAAGGGAAGAAAGTTCGGAAACCAGCCTGTCACAGTCTCAGCTAAGCTGGAGGTTGAAGATTCCCCGAACAGCGCGGGCATGGTCATAGATGTCTTAAGAGCAGTGAAAATAGCATTGGACAGAAGAGTCTCGGGACCATTAACAAGCATATCCTCCTATGCCTTCAAACATCCACCAATCCAAGTGGAAGATCAAACTGCACGAAGATGGGTTGAAGAATTCATTCAGGGAAAACGAGAACGTTAGAAAACATCAGTTTTTCCCTCAAATTACTTGAAGAAGTGCAGAACGCACTCATTTCACCTAGGCTTGGATGCATCTGAAATGGAATTCTGTCCGAAATGCGGAACACGACTAGTCAATGAGCGAAAAAGCAAAGCACGCTGTTGTCCGAAATGCGGATACATGTCAAAGTTACCTCAAGGGCATCGCTCAGAAAGCATGTTCAACACCCTAAAGCCCTCAGAGCCCTACATAACCGTGGCGGACAAGGACATGTCGAATCTGAGAACCCTTCCAGTGATAGATGCATACTGCGAGAAATGTGGAGGCAATAAGGCTGAAACATGGACCATCACAGTTGGATCTAATGACGTATCCAGCATAACGTTCTACAGATGCATCTCCTGCGGACACACATGGCGTGAAACAGATTAGAGGACGAGTTGAAGGTGCCTAACAGCAACTCGCTCCTTCCTTTTGCTCTTGAAGGGTAAGAAAGATGAAAGGTTTAATAATTGCTGCGGGTCGCGGCGAAAGATTGAGGCCATTCACAGAAGAGAAGCCTAAACCATTGACGCCTCTACTGGGATTAAGATTGATTGAGAGGGTTATCCTCTCTGCTAAAGAAGCTGGAATAAAAGAATTTGTTATAGTTACAGGCTACCTAGGAAGGGACCTAATGAGTTTTCTAGGTGACGGTTCAAGATATGGCGTGAAAATAGAGTATGCAGAGAACAGGATGTGGGAGAAGGGAAATGGCGTCTCCGTATATGAAGCGAGAAAACTCCTGAAAGAGAGATTTATCCTCCTAATGTCAGACCACATATTTAATCCTGAAATTTTGTCCACAATAAGAGAATTTGACATAGACGAGGAGGAGTGTGTTCTATGCGTTGACGTAAGGATGAGATATGTTTTTGATATGGAGGACGCCACAAAGGCTAAGGTTGTTGATGGAAAAATTGTTGATATAGGGAAGAATATAGAGGAATATGACGGTGTAGACATGGGGATCTTTCTCTGTTCGCCTTATATTTTCAAGGTTTTGAAGAAGAATATTGAGAAAAGACGTTACTCATTGACAGAGAGTATAAAGGAAATGGCGAGGCAGGGTAAGATGAAAGCCTATTGTATAGATGACGAAACCCTCTATTGGATTGATATAGACACTTTTGAAAGTCTAAGATTTGCAGAAAAGATACTTTTGTTGCACAAGCTACAGAAAGGTGATACACGTGTCAAACCTCGTTGGGAGCTGCTAACTGCAAACGCTATAAGGAGTATTGAAGAGGTTGAAGATCGAGAAGGATAAGGGTGCATCGGACCTATTAGCCCACTATATTCACAGGCCCATAGAGAACAAAATTGTACTTTACTTGATGAAAACGAGGATAACCCCCAACCAAATCACAGTCCTAACTAATATTGTAGCGTACATCGTTGCAGCCCTCTACTTTTTAGGTTTTCTCTTGCCTGGCTCTATCCTAAG
>Ga0172363_10000739_pt1 | contig 25559 bp, 15 predicted proteins | sample LakKivs2_kivu2a2_FD_114541 | JGI IMG/M metagenome (GOLD analysis project Ga0172363, IMG submission 114541) | Sediment microbial communities from Lake Kivu, Rwanda - Sediment s2_kivu2a2 | ecosystem: Environmental > Aquatic > Freshwater > Lake > Sediment | place: Rwanda: Western Province, Lake... | reverse complement strand
TACCCGTCGGGGTGCCATACCGCTATATCGCCCGAGTGGAACCATCCGCCGCGGAAAGCCTGTTCTGTGGCTTCCGCATCCTTGAAATATTCCTTCATGACGTTGTTACCGCGCATGATGACCTCGCCCGTGGTCATACCGTCCCGGGAAACGTCGTTCATTTGATCATCGACCACACGGACCAGGTCGGCCGTGAGATAGGCCTGTCCCTGCCGCGCTCTTCTGCGGGCCTGCTCGTCGGGCGGCAGGAGGTCCCACTCCCTGTGCCATTCGCAGATGGTGACAGGCCCATATGTTTCGGTCAGGCCATAAACATGTACAGGCCTGAAGTTCAAGGCTTTTATTCTTTCGAGAAGGGTGGGCGACGGAGGAGCGCCCGCAATGGTCACCGTTACCTGGTTGTCGAGGACATGGGCTTTGGGATGGCTCAGCAGCATAGTCTGAACGGTGGGGGCACCGTTGAAGTGGGTCACCCTCTCAGTTTCCAGGATATCCCATATGAGGGCCGGGTCGAGTTTACGGAGGCAGACATGTGTGGCGCCGACGGCCGTCACGGCCCAGGTGAAGCACCACCCGTTGCAGTGGAACATGGGCAGCGTCCACAGGTATACGCTATCGGCATTCATGCCCGTTTCGATCACCTCACCCAGGGCGTTCAGGTAGGCGCCGCGATGGGTGAAGACAACGCCTTTGGGACGGCCCGTGGTGCCCGAGGTGTAATTGATAGCGATGGGTTCTTCTTCGTTTTTAAGCAGCGAATCCAAGGGACGACTTTCGCCCTGTGCTACGAAGATCTCATAGGGATCGCCGGGAAGGCCGGTATCATCAACCATGATGACTGTAAGGTCATCTCCGGGTATGGGTTCGATGAGGGGGTAAAATTCCTTATCGACGAATAGGAAGCGGGCACCGGAGTGATGCAGGATATATTCTATCTCGCTGGTGTTGAGGCGTGTGTTGATGGTCACCAGGACACCGCCGGCAGCAGGCACGGCATAATGAGCCTCGAGCATGGCCGGCGTGTTGGGGCAGAGCATGGCTACGCAGTCATTCTTACAGAGCCCTGCTTTCAGCAAGGCATCTGCGAAACGGTTGACATGTTTCTCAAACTCCCCATATGTCAGCCGGCGGTCGCCATAAACGATGGCCGTTTTTTCAGGGAAAATGGCGGCGCTGCGCCACAGAAAACTCACCGGTGTCAATTCGGTCCGGGAAGCCATTTTATCAATATCGTATTATATTTCAACCTAATAGACTTTTATTCATTCGAACTTTAAATTTAATAAAAATGGAGTTGGTTATCTTTGAAGAATAACAATATTTGGGGAAGAAAATTATTATAGGAAGGGCAATAAACCAACTGCCGTAACCGGTCTGAATTAACGATAATGTTTTGTTTCTTACGGATTAAACAGATGGACACAGATTTATATGGTATGTGGACTGGGATTGTGCGGAATTGAAATTATACCCCTCTCAGGGCTGGTTATAGTCGTTGTCGGGTTAGTTATAATCATGTCACCCCTTCAGGGTTGCTCATGTTGTTCGTCGTTGTCGTGCTATAATCATGGCATCCCTTCGGGATTTTTGTTCAGGTTAAAGCATAAACTTTCAATAAACCCCGAAGGGGTGACATGACTGGTAATAAAAAAGATAAAAATCAGCCATAGAGCACGTTGAATATCCAATAAGGTATATCGAGCACAGAACAAGAATATTCAACTGTGAATAAGAATGAGAACGTTGAAGTATTCGTTATTCACGTTCTCATTCAACATTCATGATTCGCGTTCTGTGGTCTGTATTCGATATTCATTATTTCTTAGAATATGCAGATTTTTTCAATTGTATAATTTATAAACCGGATAAGATACCCTAAATAGTGTTTAATAGAATGTAAATAACAGATAATTATAACGATACATGTGACAATTTATTGAGGGTAAAATTATTTGAAAAGAAATTATATTTAATTTGCTTTTGATAAAATTATTATATATATTTGGGCTGAAAAGTTTAAATAAGAACTTTGGTAACCTGCCTGATCCAATGATGTTGTATAAAACTTAGTTGAAAATTAAAAAAGGTTCTTCAGGTAAATTAGTAAATTTAAAGTAAGAAATCTAAGTTTCACTAAAAACCCAAAGAACCATGGAAGACAAAGTTAGTAAAATTAAAAAGGAAAATCTACAATGGGTAATAGAACAACCCATCGATGTCCAGTTGAGTTTATTGAATCATCATCTTGATTTATGTAAACTGCTGATTAATTATATTTTAGAGCAGAACGTTCTTTCATTTACAGGTGAGCGGTATAAGAATGATCCCGGTCGGCGATATTGGCGATGGGGCTTTAACCCCGGGAGTGTCAGATTAGGGGACCAGCGGTTGCCAATCGATATTCCGAGAATCTATGACAAAGAGTTGGAGAGGAATGTGAGTCTGGAATCTTATGAGAAACTCCGTGAGTTACCGGGGCACGATGATCAAATGGTCCGGTCAATACTTTATGGATTAAGCACACGAGATTATGGTAAAGTAGCCGAACGATTTTTTGACAGCTTTGGATTAAGCGCTTCCCAGGTGAGTCGCAGTTTTATAGAATACAGTAAGGAGGTGCTGGAAGCATTTGAGAGGCGGAAGTATGAGGAAAATGATTTTGTAGCGATTTTCATCGACGGGAAACATCTGGCCAAACAACAGATGATCATCATTTTAGGAGTAACGCTAAATGGGGAAAAAATTCCATTAGGGGTTGCTCAGACAACAACAGAAAATGCAGAAGCTATCAAGGGATTGTTAAGGGATTTACTTGAACGGGGACTTAAAATTGAAAAAGGTTTGTTGTTTGTGATAGACGGGTCAAAGGGCATACGTCGGGCCATCGAAGATTTGATTGGAGATAAGGCAGTGGTTCAACGATGCCAATGGCATAAAAGGGAAAATGTGGTGAGTTACCTGAAAGTAGAGGACCAGGAGACATTTCGTCGTAAATTACAACAAGCCTATAGTGAGGATGATTATGAAATAGCAAAAAGTAAGCTATTGGATATTGGGGAAGAACTTAAAGGGATCAACCGTCAGGCAGCACATTCCCTGGTGGAGGGGTTGGAAGAAACATTGACTATTCAACGGTTAGGTGTCCATAACTTATTATATAGAAGTTTTACCACTACTAACTGTATTGAAAGTGTTAATTCACAATTAGAGAAGTATTTAAGGAAAGTAAAACGCTGGATGACTTCAGATCAAAGATATAGGTGGGTAATATGTGGCTTGATGGAAGTGGAAACCAATCTGAGAAAAGTAAATAATTACCAACATCTTGATCAGCTTCGGGAAGCAATCCTATATGAAGTAAAAAGAAAAGAAGCTGAAAAAAGATGCGAAGAACCTCGACGATTTTCAACTAAGAATGAAACATGATCCTCAGGTAATACAGAAAGATACAGTTTTTATTTGCAGTGGTTTATTTATAACTTCTGATGAAGTAATATATATATCCGAAGCCATCATCGATACAACGATATTAAATTCACCTTTACAGGTTTTTAATCATGTTTTGCATCCAAATTCAAGAGATCCATTCATATTAATAGAAACGTCCGATTATAAAATATTGAACTAAATCCCTCCGCTTCGGCGGAGGGATTTAGTTCAACCCGGCGGAGAATGAAATGACCGTTGTGCTGAAAAACACGGCATATTTTCCGGATATTGTGCTGGCATGCTATGATATGACCGGCCGGAAGGTGTTCCACGCCGGTGTTCTGAAGGGACAGAAAGAGGTGAGGTTGGATATCTCGGGCTGGGTGGCGGGACTGTACATGGCCGTTGTCACCAGCCAGGGGAGAGTTATGGGGGAAAAGCGGTTTGTGGTGATGAGATGAAATAATATAGCGAAGTATCGAAAAATAACGAAGTAACGAGGTAACGAAGTATTTTATGAGCTTGTTTCAGATTTCTTTACAATATTTTTACGTCGTTACTTCTTTACATCGTTATATTATTCAAGATAAAATTTCAGATCCATTATTTTATAAAGTCATTTGTGAATCCACTGTGTATCCTGAATACCCCGCACTTTAGTGCGGGGGTTGGCGGAACAAAATAAATAATCCCTTATGTCAAAACCCGGAAATAGTTTTTCGATTTCAGCTCTCAGGCTGGCAGCAACGCTATCGCTCCTTCCGGTACTATCGCATTCCGCCCCGGCCCAGGATCGCTCCCAATGGCTGACGCCCGTGGCCGACATACAATTCCAGGAAAATAAGGTGATGTATTGTTACCAGGTCAGCGACCCGGTGTACGGCCTCGAACCCCTGTTCATCACAAGTGCCTTCACCGCCATACCTTCAATGAGAAGTGGATCGTCCGTTGCCGATGACATTTCCAAGACCAGGAAGTGGCTGAACGATGAGGTGAGAGCCCTGCACGCCGGCAACGATATCACCTCCAAAGAGACCTTTCTTAAAGCCTGTGCCTTGTATATCATCTGGAACATGCGCGGCGCACAGTTGCCGGATGAGGCGCTGCTAAAGTGCATCGCCTCTCTTGAATCGGATCAGGATGCCGGCATAGCGCATAATGCGGCATTAGTCAGACAGCTTTATGCTTCTGTTTGCAAGGGGATAAAAGAGCGGAAGTGATTTGACGAGATGGGATGTTCGGTGTTCGACGTTTGATGTTAAATGCGATCAGAAGAGGTAGTTTATCCCGGTAAAGATCGACAGCGAATAGGGATAGTACTCGATGGAGTGGTCTTTTCTGACCGACTGAAGGGAATACTTGAACGTCGGTGTCAGGTTCAGCCTTAATTTTTTGGTGACGTAATAATCCATGCCGACACCAACGACGCTGTTGTATATCATGGAATAGAAGTCACCCGACCGGTTGAGGTCATAATGCTGGTTGTCGAATTTGAAGTAGGCGCGGTTGCCCACCATGATGCCGGGGCTCAGCCCTCCCGTCACATTGAGCGAGAAACGGTGCAGCACGACGCTGTACTTGACCAGCAGGGGCAGCTCGAGGTACTCGAAGGTCTGATAGATGTCGGAGTTGATATACAACAGGTTCTCGGAGGTGTCACGCACGGAGGTGCCTTTAATCTGATCGGGCAGGGATTCGAGATCAAAAGGGATGGTGCCGCTGGAGGTGTTGGCATAATAGCGGTATTTGTCGCCGGGGTACTGGAAAGCCAGGATGTCGCGGTTCACCTGTCCTGCCTGCGAGTAGTACAGCCCCGTCTGAAGGCTGAGCTTCTCCCTGAAGAGATACTCCACGTTGATACCGCCGGCATAGGAATAGACGCCGTCTTCGATGCCGTTGTAATAATTTTTATCGGCGACCACGTTGGCCGGCAGGTTATCTTCCAGGATATGGATGTTACGGTATGAATAGACCGGTGAAAACTGTCCGCCGACGATCCATTTATTGCTGATCATTTTGTTGGAGGAAGCTGCCAGGTCATCATAGGTGTATCTCTTTTCTTTTGTCTGAGGTGAAGATTCGAATGACAGCAGAGGCAGAGTTTCATGTTGCACCTTGGTTTTGAAGGCTAACTCATGTGGCAGGCTCCCGGCATGGAGAGGCTGCAGCAGCGACGGCCCCGAAGGGCGGGCGACGGCGGCTATCTCATTCGCCTGAGAAGCGATGACAAGCTCTTCCGCCATAGCTGCATTTTCCTTCACCGTGGCCGGGGTCACCGTCACGGCCATCTGTTCGCCTTGTTTCACGGGCTCCTGCGTTGTCACGGCTTCCGTACTTTGTCCGGCATGGTCCGTTTCGCCGGGCATGACCGGGGCGACGGCCGTCTTTTCCGTCCTTTGCTGCTGTGAGGGCATGCTCTCGGGCTTGGTCTGTGTGACGGCCTGGTTGGCGGTCCGCTGCTCGTTCATCCTGAAGGAGGCATAGAAATACCCGGCCATGAAAGCGAGGATAAAGACAGCGGCGGCAGCCACCCAACGGTACAGGATGACACGGCGCCGTTTGCGCACCGCCAGCAGATCCTCTTTCAGCCTGTCCCAGGCATAGGCAGGAGGGCTCTCGCCATAGTCCTTCAGATGGTGGCGAAACAACTGGTCGATATGTCTGTGGTCATCTGCCATCGTCCCTAAGGTGTACGTCTGTATGAAGTATAAAAATATTTTTTCACGTTACGTTGCAATATGGCCCTGGCCCTGGCCAGATTCGACTTGGAGGTACCCTCCGTAATACCCAGCATCGTGCTGATCTCTTTATGTGAATACCCTTCAATGGCGAACAGGTTGAAGACCAGACGGTATTTGGGTGAGAGAGCCTGTATCATGCTCACCAGGTCACCGGCCGACATGTTATTGACGATATCTTCACCGAGCAGTTCTTCTTCCTTGTCCTCGAGGTCCGTCAGCGGGTGCAGGTGTTTCTCGCGGCGGAATTTTTCCAGTGCCGTGTTGATCATGATGCGCCGCACCCAGCCTTCAAAGGAGCCCTGATAGCGGTAGGAAGAGATGTTGCTGAATATCTTCATGAAGCCGTCATGCAGGAGATCTTCCGCCTCGGTACGGTCCTTCGTATAGTACAGGCATACACCGTACATCTCGCGGGCGAAGAGGTTGTACAACCTTTCCTGGTCTCTCACGCGTCCGTCTTTGCAACCTTTGATGATATCGTCAATTTGTCCGTGGCTCACTCCTGTCTTTTGTCATGGATAGATTCCATTACAAAAGTAGTGTATTTTGAAGCCTTTTGAAAGAACGCTTTTGCAATAGATGATAATTTGGCGGGAATGGTTGCGTTTTTCCGTTTTTAATTTCAATTGGAGGGGAGATGACGGGTCGCAAAATCATTCATTGCGGAGCCGAAAGAAATTTTTTCCCTTACGCAACTTTTAAAGAGCGATAAACATCTTACCACAAAAGAAACATTTTACACGTGTTATGAGAAGCCTGTTGACTAGAGTGAGAAGCAATTTTACGAAGTTCATTCACTCAAAAACCGTTTTTCTGATCCTTCTGGTCGTCTTATTCCTGCTGACCATCGTCGTGAAGGATATCATCGAGAAAACCCTGTTGCAGTAAGCTCACCCGGAGGTCTCTTTGGCCGCCACCAGTTTAAATCCCACGCCGTGTACATTGATCAGTTCGATGCCGGGATCATCCTTGAGGTATTTGCGTAATTTGGCTATGTACACATCCATGCTTCGGGCATTGAAATAGCTGTCGTCATACCATATCTTGTTGAGGGCATAACGGCGGTCGAGGGTGTCGTTGATGTTTTCGCACAGCAGTTTCAACAGGTCGGCTTCCTTGGAGGTAAGCTTTTGCTCCTGATCTTTGAAGAGCAGTACCTGATGGTTGTAATCAAACGTGTACCCGCCGATCTTAAAGATGTCCCTTTCCCCGTCACGTCCTTTAAGCAGGCTGTCGCGCCTGATGATGGCATTCATGCGCGCCAGGAGCTCTTCCATGCTGAACGGCTTGGTGAGATAATCGTCGCCGCCGATGTCGAAACCCTTGAGCTTGTCTTCCTGCATGGACTTGGCTGTCAGAAAAAGGATGGGTATTTTTTTGTCTATCGCCCGGATGTCTTTAGCCAGGCTGAAGCCGTCCTTGACAGGCATCATGACATCGATGATGCAGAAGTTGAAGTCCTCTTTCTTGTAAGCGTTGAACGCTTCCTCGCCGTTGATGCAGAGGCGTGTGGGGTAGCCTTTGGCTTCGAGAAAAACCTTGAGGATGTTGCCCAGGTTGTGATCATCTTCGGCTAACAGGACCTTGGTAACTGGTTTTGTCATCGTAGTAATATTTTATGTTTTCTGGTTGACTGATGTGGCAGGAATATGGTGAATGTGCTGCCTTTACTGACCTCGCTGTCGATGCGTATCCATCCGCCATGCTTTTCGATGATGGCTTTCACATAATTAAGTCCCAGGCCGAAGCCCTTGAAGGTGTGTATATCACCGGTAGGGACGCGGTAGAGCTTGTCGAAGATCTTTTTCTGGTCCACCTTGCTGATGCCGATGCCTTTGTCCCTGACGGCCACCTCTACCCCGCCGGCGACATCCTGTGTAGTGACCGCTATGCATGGCTTTTTGGGTGAATACTTGTTGGCGTTGTCGAGAAGATTGTAAAGAACATTGGTCAGGTGCAGCCGGTCGGCTACGACGACAGGCGAGGTGGCATGGAAATCTTTTGTGATGACGCCGTCGTTGATCTCCACCTGTATCCCGATGTTCTTGACGACCTCTTCTATGATTTCATGCACGTTGACCTGCTCTTTTAATAACTTGAGCTTTCCCTTCTCGATAACGGCCGTCTGAAGTATCTTTTCAGCCATGGTGCCCAACCGCTTATTTTCCTCGTGGATGATGTTGATATATCCGTCCGACACGCCTTCGAGTTTCTGCATGTCTTTATCCATGAGTGCCTCGCAGGCCAGGGCTATCGTCGACACGGGCGTCTTGAACTCATGGGTCATGTTGTTGATAAAGTCGGTTTTGAGCTCGTTCAGACGCCTCTGTTTGATGACCGAATTGATCGAAAGGAAGAATGAGATGATGATCACCAGGATAAGGATGATCGAGATAACCAGCATGCCGGCCATCTGTGTCAGGAGAAAGGTTTTCTCGTGCGGGAAATAGACCATGAGGTAATCGGGCTGCATGAACATATCGCTCGGAAAAAGAGCAAAGGAGTAACTGTCGCCGAAAAGCTCGGGATTGAAGTTACCGGTTTTTTCGATGACCATTCTGTTTTTTGAGGCGCTGTATACACCGAACTCATATTCGGTTTTGATGCCCTTCGATCTCAGCTCATCGGATATCAGTGAATCGAGGACGTTGACGTTGACTCTTTTTTCGATGTCCATGAAATGGTTGAAGGCGAACATATCGGCAAAGACCTCGTTGAACAGGGTGGATTTTTTCTGAAGAAGCTGATCGATCGTGGCGGCGGAGGAATCACCCCTGATGGATTGAAGCTCTTTGTAATGGAGCAGGTTCAACGAATCGAGGTTGCGGAAAATATCCTTGCTGCGGTTAAAAAAGCTGGCTTTCTTTTTGAGCTGATCGGCTATCTCGATTTTTTCCAGCTTATTGACCACATCGATCATCGCCTCGCTCACATTCCTGTGGAAAGCGGATTCCTTCACCTTGATGGCATTGTTGATCCAGTACACCTGTATGCTCACCAGTCCGATCAGGGCAAGGGCGATAATGACAACGATGGCGATGATATATTTTTTTTCCATTCACACAAAATTATTGAATGGCAGCGTATTATTCTTACTTTTAACAATTATTAACGGTTTTTGCGCACTATTGGAGAAGTCTTAATTAAAACCGTTTTCCTGGCGTCACGTCATGATGGCAAAACAATAACGCATATCTTTCCTACTTTTGTATCCTGATATAACAGCAGAGGAGGCAGCCTGTGATGACATTTATGGAGATGATCCTGACGCGGCAGAGCGTGCGGAGGTACAGTCCCCGGGCGGTGGACAGGGGCGTCATCGCACGGTGTATCGAAGCGGCGCGCCTGGCTCCCTCGGCCAGCAATTCGCAGCCGTGGCATTTCATCGTGGTGGATGACCCGGTGCTGAGAGATAAAGTGGCACGGGCCACCTTTAACGCGGTCATACCCTTCAACAGGTTCGTCCTGCAGGCCCCCGTGATGATCGTCATGGTGCTGGAAAAACCTAAACTCATCACTCAGATCGGCATATCGATAAGGAAGAAAGAATGGCCGCTCATGGACATCGGCATAGCTGCCGAGCATTTTTGTCTTCAGGCTGTGGAGGAAGGACTGGGAACCTGCATGATCGGATGGTTCAACGAGAAAAAGGTCATGAAAGCGCTGAATATCCCGTCTCACAAGGCCGTCGCTTTGCTTATCAGCGTCGGTTATCCTGATGAAGGTTACCCTGTCAGGAAGAAAATCAGAAAGAAGTACGATGAAATATGCACCTATAACCGGTATTGAGATCATTATTTTTCCGGCTGTGACGGCCGTATATTCATTGTGTGGGTGCTGAGCCCCCCGGAATAAACCTGACATAAGATGCAGCCACGACGTACCTGCCTGTTATTTATTCTCCTGCTGTTTTTTCTGGTGCCGGTGGCCCAGAACAAGCCTTCTTTTGTAGCCCTGCGTGGTGGTTTGTCGCTGCCTGCCGGCGGTTACCGTTCCCATGATCTGGCCGGCGGTTCCTTTGCCGTTGCCGGCTTCAACGTGACCTTGGAGGGGGCGTGGTTTTTCATGCCCTGGCTGGGTGTGGGTGGCTCCGCGGGCCTCAATTTTCATCCCGTCGATGCCGCGAGCTTAGCCACGGAGACATTGAGGCATGATCCCTTCATGAACAGCCTGACGGTGCGCTCCGATGCTTACCGCGTCATCACATTCATGGCAGGACCCTTTGTGCAGTATGACCTGAAGGGTGATTTCTCGCTCACCGGCAGGTTGCTCGGCGGCGCCATCGAGGCGGAGACACCCTATCAGTTATACAAAACCGATTATTTTATGATCGGTCCCTATTGGTACGAGATAACACGTGCACGGGACTGGGAGCCTTCGTTTATGGCCGGCGCAGGTGTGAAATACCGCGTGATGAGCTGCCTCGCGCTCACCTTGAATGCCGATTTCACATACAACCGGTGCGAATTCGGATTTTACACTTACAACGGCCTCGAGACCGTGCACCACAGGATAGTGTTTGTCAACACGACGCTGGGCATCAGCATTGAGTTATAAACGGCAGGATGGCCTATTGAAGGACAACCTTACGGATGATGTTCACATCATCACCTCTGATTACCAGGAAATAGATGCCCTTGTGGTACCCGGCCAGGTCGAAAGTTTTCCTCACCTGAATGCCGGTACTCACATTGTTCTCTGCCATTATCCGATGACCTGTCATGTCGAACAGCCCGATATCGACCTGTTGATTTTTATCCGGCAGTATAACCAGGTCAAAAATGCTGTTTGTAGGATTAGGTAAAATGCGGACGGTCATCCCTTCCGTCTTGTCGATCCCGACGGTATTGTCAACGGTTATAGTGAGAGCCTCGGAGAAGGGGCCTTCGCCGCAGTCGTTGATACCCTGGAGGCTGAGGGAGGCCTCACCGAGGTATGCCGGGTTCCAGTTTACGGTGCAGGCGGTTCCGTCGGTGTCAAGGGTACCTGCCTCTTCGGGCTCCAGCAGCCAGTGGTAAGAGGTGGCATCGGCGGCTCCTTCGGAAGAATAGGCCGATGTGGCCGTGTAGTAAAGGTCGACATAATAAGGTCCTGAAGGTGTCGACGGGATGCCGGGCAGGGGGTTGAAAGTTAAAACCATATCGTCGCTGACGGTCTGGGAAGGAGTGTACAGGGTGAGCGTCAGGGTGACCGAGCCGGCATTATAATCGTCAGAGCTGGGGAAATAAACGGGATCGGTGACCGTGGGATCGTCGAATGTACCGGTGCCGGAGGTGGTCCACAGCAGGGTGACATAGTTGACGGCTTGTCCCGACAAGCCATAGTCGAGTCCTTCGCAGATGGCGGCATCCTCGCCGGCGTAAACGGAAGGATCGCTCAGCGGCGGGAAGAAGATATAGTCGATCTGCACGCAGTCATCGCCGCTGCTGCCGCTGCCGTCCTTGATATATTTCCACTCCAGGGTATGTAGTCCGGCCGATATCATAAAGGTCACCTTGGTGTATGGTGACAGCCCCGTCCATTCACCTGCCGGGTTTCCGTCGATGATGAACTGCAGTTTATCACCGATGGCGCATTTTACTTTTTTATAGAAAGAGATGGGCACGGTAAAGATGGCATCCACATCCAGTTGCAGCATCAGCGAGCTGGACTGGTTGTCGCCGATCACGCCTGAGCGGGCACAGTAGAGGCCGTTAAACGGATCGGTGTCATCGATGTTCCAGGCGGCGTCACCGCCAAAGGACCAGCCGTGCTGCGAGAAATCGCCCGTCTCGAAGTCCTCATCCGGCGGGCGGACGGTGGTGAAAGCCCAGACGGTGCCTGTGGCGCTGCCATACTGGTTGATGGCATCGACACGCCAGTAGTACTTCGTCAGGTAATCCAGGTTGCCGGGAGGGTTGTACTGCCTGCTGTAAAGGGTATCGCCGTTAACCATGTTGGTCGGAGGATTATCGGTGCCCATGTAAAAGATATAGACCTCCGGCACCCCTCCGGCGCCGTCATCCCATGTCAGTTTGACAAAGGGATCGATGTTGCCCTGGTCCATGGCAGGGAAGGGATTGACCGGCTGACCGGGCACGCCCACGACGGTGAGGGTGCCTATGTAAGGTATGTGGTTGTAAGAGGTCACGGTCATGGTGAGATCATCGAGACTATTCAGGGGGTCGAAGGTCAGGGTGGCGGTGCCGCCCGTGAGGTAAGCCGTGGCGAGGATCTGCCCCTGAAAGGACAAGCAGGCCACACCTTCCGGGGTGCCGGAGGTCACCGTCAGCTGTGTGGTGCCCAGCGACACGGGATTGGCATAGTCTACCGTCAGCGGCAGCGGCATGGCTGTGCGCACCATAACGGAAGGATCGCCGAAGACGGTCCAGGTGTCGGTCATCTGGTAGCCGTCATTGCCGTAAGTGTCGTTCATCTTCATGCAGCCGTTCATCGACAGGCCGCCGAAGGTTCTTTTTATGTTATCCGAATAGCTTTCGACAAGGATGTCAACCATTTCATCCTGGCCTTCCATGGGTGGGTTCCAGCTCTGGTTGATGGTTGACATCAGGGTAGCTACGGCACCCGTGGGTTGCCCGTTCTGGTTGGCACGTAGCCACGCCTCGGCGAAGCAGGTGAAATTGACAAAATTGCCGTTCACACAGGCTACGGACCAGATAAACGGATATTTACCGAAGTTGACGAGATTGTTCACATCCGTGTTGGAGAAACCCGATGTGCTCCATGCCGTCTCACTGCCATGGCCTGTGTAAAGGATGACGGAGGAACCGGTGTTCACCTCGTTGGAGACCATGGAGGGGGTGGGGTTCCCCGGATCATCGTTACCGCCCTGGCTGCCGTCGAACAGTTCGGCGTTATAGGTATAGGTGTAGTTCATCAGGTCACTCTGCATGTTACGGACATGCTCGTAATCGTATTCATTGTCATCGCCGGGGCCCTGGTCGGAGCCTATGCCTGTGCAACGTGTGAACCAGTCAAAGGTGGTGGAAGGGTTCTTCTCGTACTCCAGAGTGCGTTCGACCTGTATGGTCACCTGTGAGGCATCCTCAGCCGAAAAACGGCCGATGAAGAAGTCGGGGTAGTGGTCGTTGCCGGCGACATAGGTGTAGTCGTTGTCCGAGTCGCCACTGTTATAGCTCGGGGGCACCTGGGCCGCATCACCCACCAGCAGGCAGTAAGCCGGTCCCCAGGTGTCGTAGTAATCCTGAAGGTAAGCTTTGATGTCTGACGAATTTCCGATATCGGCGACGTCGACGACCTCCACCTGCCTGCCCGATTGTCTTTTCCAGTCGACAAAGGGCTGGATGCTTCCGATGAAATCACCGTAAGAGATGATCACCATACGGCCTTCCTCTTCGACAGGCGTGTAACGGGTGTTGCCGGCATTAAGGAAATGGTCTTCGTAAAGGGTGTTGAAGTCCCTGTCCACATGGATCAGCGCACCCCGGCGGCGCAACGGGTTCGTGCCGTCGGCTCCGGTGGAATACAGCCGCACCGTTATTTCCGAATACACCCTCAGTGTTTTCGTCACGGGGTCATATTGAAACGGATATACGAGAACAGCCTGTCCGCGGTAATCGCGTAAGATATAAGGGTCGCGCAGAGCGGCCAGGACCCCGGGATAGAAAGCATCCGTCTCATAAGCCTTGGCGTAAACATAAGGGACGGTCGACGGATCGATGTCGCGGGTGAGATTCCCTTTGGAGGGGGCCACTTCAATATCTTTATATTCCTGGTAACGGGAGGAGAGAACCTCAACGGTCATGGCATCTTTGTCTGGGATGATGAGCGATGCGGTCAGCTTGGCCAGGTCAGGGGCGCCGCTGTCCAGAAGAGGAGTGCCGTTATCCACGGTGATGATAAAAGCGGGGCCACGGGGCGTGGTGACCTCCTGCATCAGGAATCCTTCCAGGGTGAAACGGACAACAGAGGCCGTGATTGATGATGACTCCAGCGTCACCACAACAGGTGAGGGATCGGGTGAGGAAAGCGATACCCACCGGTCACTGTGGGCGGCCTGCAGAAGAATGGTAAAAAGCAGTAACAGGGTAAATTTTTTCATGGCGGAAGAATTTTATGATGGTGTAAAGTTAATTATTTCCGGGGAATAATCATAAGATACTTATAAACACTCTTATCCTGAGAGGATTGTACTTTATGTTCCTTTTCTTTAGTCAGTTGAAAGGTTGTTCCAAAACAAGTGTTTTGAATTAACCGCAGAGTGCACAGAGGTAGCGCAAAGAACGCAGAGGAGATTGTATGATATATCTGAAAATGAGATTTCAGGATTTATTATAGAAACACCAATCAAAGTCTATCATAATTAAGGCCCTGGATTAGTCAAATTGGTTTAGAGGTTTGATCATAAATCTCTAAAATCTCTGCGTTCTCGGCGCCATCATTGCGTCCTTTGCGGTTAATTTATAACGCTTGTTTCGATACAATCATGTATCGTTGAGGGGCATAAGAAAAACAATTCACATTATTTGACAATTATTTTCTTGATTACGGTGATGCTGTTACCCCGGACCGAGAGCAGATATATCCCTTCAGATATATCTCCAAAATCAAATACCTTTTTGATCCGATGCCCAGAGGTTTTTTCTTTTCTTTCGAATACCCTTTTTCCCAGAATGTCGGTCAGGCGGATGGTGATGATCTCGTCGCCGGATGATATAACGTTTAGAATAAAATGTCCGTCGGAAGGATTGGGGAATACATCGATATGAATGTCGGGTATGACCTCTCCGACACCGACGGTATTGTCCACCGTCACGTAAAGAGGCTCCGAGAAGGGTCCTTCGCCGCAGTCATTGATTCCTTTGACGCTGACGGCCGCCACTCCGAGGAAGGCGGTATCCCATGTCACGAGGCAGGTGGTGTCGGTACCGCTGAGGCTGCCGGCGGACGGCGGATCTAATTTCCATTCATACGTCGCCGCTCCGGCGGCACCGGCAGAGTGATATTCCGACGCCGGGGTGTAATAAAGATCCACGTAACCCGGACCGTCGGGTATGGCCGGGACACCGGGCAACATCTCGAAACTGAGAAGCATATCATCGCTCAGCATTTGGTCCGGTGCAAAGAGTGTCAGGGTGAGGGTGATGAAGCCGGTGTCATAATCTTGCGTTCCCGGCGTATAGGTGGCGTTGAGGAGGGTGGCGTCATCGAAGGTGCCGGTGCCCGATGTCGACCACAGGATGCTGCTGTAGTTGGTGGCGGTGCCCGACAGGGTGACGGTCGCACCTTCACAGACTGTGGTGTCAGGGCCTGCACAGACCGTGGGGGGAGACAGGGCGGGGAAGTAGATGTAGTCGATGCGGCCACAGTCATCGCCGCCCGACACGTAGGGATTTTTTACATAACGCCATTCAAAGGTATGAAGACCTATCGGCACCATGTAGGTCTCCTGCGTGTATTCCGACAGGCCGCTCCAGGAGTCCATGAGGTCATTATCGATGTAAAATTCAAGCTTGTCGCCTGTGGCCGATGAGATATTTTTAAAGAATGAGATTTTGGGTGTGAGATACCCTGCCACATCCAGCGTGATCTTCAGCGAGCTCGATTGGTTGTCGCCGATGATGCCGGAGCGTGCGGCATGGCTTCCGAAGAAGACATCGGTGGTGTCGATGGTCCAGGGGGCATCGCCGGCGAAAGTCCAGTGGAATGTGGAGAAATTGCCGCTTTCCCAGTCCTCGTCGGGAGGACGTATGGTATGAAAGTACCAGACATTGCCGGAGGTGGTATCATAAGGATTGCAGGCATCGACGCGCCAGAAGTAGACGGTGTCGAATTCAAGGGGGCCGGGAGAAGTGTAAGTGTTTGCCGGGGTCATCTGGCAGTCGATTACGTTCGTAGGCGGATTGTCGGTGCCGAGAGAGACGAGATAATACTGGGTCATGCCGCCGCTGCCCGCCTGCCATGACAGGCTTGTAAACGGTTGTACATTTGGCTGGCCGATAGCGGGGGTGGGGCTGACGGCCTGCCCGGGAGCGCTGATGACCTCTATGGCGTCGAGGTCGAAGCCGGCATCGGGTACGTTGTTCAGGCCGTCGCCGTCGTCGGTTATCTTCAGGTAGCGGGTACCGGTGATGCCGGCCTCGGCGAGGTCGAATGCGGTAGTGCCGAAGCCGTTTCCGAGGTCATACCACGTGCCGTCGACCGTGTCGCTCACGGCAAGGGAGAAGCCCTCGGGGCTGCCGTCACCTTCGATGACACGGATATCGTCGCCGGGACCGTCGGGGACGGCGGTCAGCATGTCGATGACGGCCCAGCCGGCGACACCGATGCTGTAACGGATGTTGTCACCGTTTCCGGTCACGGCCGCCGTATTCCCTTCATCGTAAAAGTTGTTGCCGGGGATCCGGCATGCCGGCATCTTATAGGCATAGTGACCGACGGAGGGTTGCATCTGAATGTTAACCATAGTTGCCGATCCTTCAACGACGACAATATCATTGACTGTCTGGGATATGTAGCCGTTGGCCGTCACCTTCAGGGTATGGGTTCCTGCCGGGACGAATTTATGGTAATCGCCCACCGAGGAGTCGGTGTAGACCGGGTAAAGGTTGTCGACACGGATGACGGCGGCCACAGGCAGCCCCGCCGAGGCATCCGACACGATGCCCTGTATGCCGTGGCCGGCCTGCTCGATCATCGCCATCATGGCGGGTTCGTTGGCATTGTAGTAATAAGGTATTTGCGACGGCGGCGGTTGTTTGTTTGCCGAGATCTCGATGGTGAAGCTTTCACCGCCCATGATGCCGTAATTGCAGTCTTTGGATGACCCGTTGATGGGGTACAGGCTGGTATAGCCTTGGCCATAGGGCAGCGACCCATACCCCGAGGTGCTGCTGTACAGGGCGGCCAGCATGTCGAGCGAGGCATGGTCCGGTGCCGTGTCGGGACGGTAGCTCCAGGGATAAAGCACGTATACGCTGCCGCTGTGGTAAGTGACATAAATGGCAAAGGGATGGTCGAGCAGGCATTGCCGCAGAGCCTTGCTCTCGACCTGCGAGTAAGCGGCGTAGCTGCCACCCCAGTGATCCCACATATAACCGAAATCACGGTTCAGATCCACACCGTTGCAGTTGTCGCGGGTCATGTTGTAACGGCCGTCGGGGTTGACCATGTAATAGATCCATATCTCACGCGTGTTCACAAGGGTGGTGACGGTCGGGTCGGTGCCGTAGCTGAGGCAGAGGTGCCGCGCGAAACGGATGAGGTTCTCCGGACCGCCGATCTCATCGCCGTGGATGCCGCCGTCGAAGAGTATGGCGGCCTCGGCTTCATGGACAGCCACATTGTCGCTGATCTTCAGCGCCGCCAGCTCACGCCCCTGGACGGAGGCGCCGAAAAGGTACTTCTTGCAAAGGGCAGGGAAGTTCTGCGCCAGACTGTCGGCCAGCGCCACGATCTGATCGTAGCTGTGATAATCCTCGCGGTTTTTCCAGAAGTCTTTATAATAAAGATTGAGATCACGGATGATGATCTCATAGTCGAATCCCTCTTCCTTAATTGTTTCCAGCTCGCCGGGTGTCAGGTAAAAGATGCCGTAACCGTTGGGATAGACATCGCCTTCAAAGTGATGCCGGCGGAGGTGGTGCAGCTGCTCCGGGGAATGAAAACAGATTCTGACCTCCATCTCTCCGGGCCGCCAGCCGCCCTGCGCGAAAACAGCCGGTGGGATGAAAAGGAATAAAAGGATGACAATGAGATATATAAGTCTCATGTTCATGGACTTCTAACGACAGCATAAAGATAAGAAAAGGGGGTGTTATACTTTTAGTTTCTCACAGATTATTACAGATTGCAACCCTTTGCGTCCATTGCGCACACTTTGCGCCCATAGCGGTTAAAGCATACACTTCTCACAGTGAAAGCTAATTTTCAAAGGTTTAACGTTTCATTTTAACCGCAATGGGCGCTATGGATTCGCAAAGATCGCAACGCGATGGAAATTGAATCCGTTTAACCTGGAGTTAGCTCCCTGATTCAGCCATTTATAGCTTTTAGAATGAATGGAAATTTGACATGTTATTTTCCCCACAATTTCTGTGAGATGTAGTGCTAACCCGTCATTTCTGTATCACCAGCTTCTGTGCCTGCGTTGTTTTACCGTCATCGGCCAGGATGAAGTAAACACCTTTTTTCAGGTTATCGAGCGTGAGCTTCATGGTGAGCGACGGTGCCACCTGTATGCCGTTTTGTCGGTACACGGTGTTTCCGAGGGCATCCATGATTCTCAGGTTTATGACGGCATTATCCTTTGATGACAATCCAATGATAAACTCACCGTTGTTGGGGTTGGGCATGATGCGAATAGCGATATCCTTATCCTGCACCTCGGCAATGCCGATGGTATTGTCGACGGTGACCATCCAGGCTTCCGAGACTTCTCCTTCACCGCAGGCATTGATCCCTGTGACGGTGATGGCTGCCGTACCCTTAGCGCCGCTCCAGTTGGCCGTGGCCGTCGTCGTGGTGCCGGTGATGGTACCCAGTGAGTCAGGCTGGAGATCCCACGTGTATGAGTCGGCATTTGTTGCGCCGGCTGTTGTGAATTCCGAGGACTGGACATAGGCGTAATCCACGGATGCCGGCCCTTCGGGGGTGGCAGGGATGCCGGGCAACGGATCGATGGTCAGCACCATGTCATCGCTCGCCTGGTTGGACCCGGAATAGGCCGTAAGGGTAAGGGTGACAGAACCCGCCGTAATGTCACCGGTTCCCGGCGTATAAACAGGGGTAAGGATGGTATTATCGTCAAAGGTGCCATCACCGGAAGTGGTCCACTCAACTGAAGTATAATTGGTTGCTGTTCCGTTTAGAGTGTAAGTCTCACCGGCACAGATAGTGGCATCTGCTCCCGCATTGGATGTGACGGTTTCGGGGTGGGGGAAGGGCGTGACAAAATCATCCTGAGTGAGGGTATATCCATTGACAAACATATATGTTACCGGTTGTGTCGGGTCGGCAGGTTCCATATCCTGATAAGTGAACGGGATCGTATAGGTGCTGCCGTCAACAAAGACAAAAGAGGGAGCCGCGAAGAAATAAGCCTGGAGCCATGCCTCGGTGTATTCGGTAACATTGACGGGCGTGTCGGTTTCCATAAAATTCGAGAAATCAAGGGCACGGATGAAAATGTCGGGTTGGAGATTATCGGTGACACTTTCGAAATGTGTGTCGCACCATGATATGAACACCTTAGTACGATCCGGGTCGGTGGAAGCATTCACACGGTTATCATGCGATATTTCGCCATATGTTCCGCGAAAGGTCGTGAGAGAACCGCACATGTAAGCCATCCATGTCTGCCCACCATCGTAAGATGTAAGATCCCAAACAGAAATATAATCGGAAGGGGTATATATATTGTATGTTCCTCCTCCGATTCCTATGGCCACACCAATATGGAGATTATTGAAGGCATCCACCACGATATCGCAGTCGAAGGCGGTGGTGTAAAGGATCTCATCGCGTGCCGGGGCGGGCTCACCGAAAAAGTCGATGATCTGCTGGTCGGTGAGCCAGTCATAGACGATGGCATCGATGCCGTCGGGGCCGCCAATCTCTATGCTGATAGGATCTTCCCATGTCTCACCGGCATCGGTGGTCTTTAAGATAATAGGATAATAGGCCCCCTGTGAGAACGGTACGGAACCGTCATCACCCAGAACAACAATGTACCCCGTCTGACTGTCGGCACTGAAAGCAATCTTCGCATCGGCAGGGGATCCCAAATCAGGTAACATGGGGAGGTCGATCATGTTTATCTCGAAATCAAATTCCTTGGAGGTTTCGTTCCATATGCCACGTGTAGCCAATACAGAACCCACATATACCGGCGAGCCGCTGCTGAGATCGGTATTCTTGTCAGTGAAAAGAGCCACTCCCTGGCGTGTGACATCCATCCCGTCAGGAACATAAAGGTAGAGCCCGGCGCCGGGATCGCTGGATACCAAATGTTTGGTCGTATCGGTGAAATCTGTCAAACTCACTCTGCCCCAGCAATAACCTCCCCAACCGTCAGGTTGGTTGCTTCCGTCCAGAACAGGAGCGGCGAATTCATAATAGGCGTTATCAAGACTGGTATTGCCAACCGGATTGTAGATACCTCCCTGGGGATAACGTGCCGCATCGGTGTTATAGGTTCCACCCGAAATATTGGATGTGTATACTCTGATATCATTGGTGAAACTGGCACCCCGGTCGGTAGAGATGTCTATATTCAGATCTCCTGAATAATTTGGTGAACCTCCGATTTCCCTGTGAAGGTTTATAAATGTATTCAGATCATTGTCGACCCACAGCATGGTTTGGCTCGCTCCTGAATACCCGTAAGCATTGGCCGAATGGCCTATCGCAGTGATGGTCACTTCACGGTTGACGTTGTGGGCAGGCGGAACGAATTTGGCGTTGGTGATGGGAAGGGATTTAACAGGTTCGAGGTCAACCTTTTTATCGGTCAGCGCTTTGGCGACCTTCATCCTGTATTCAGGTTTTACGGTGTAATTCCGCTGGGCATAGACCATCACGGTGAGACCCAGCGCAAGACATAGGAGTAAAAATTTTTTCATGGTTAATTTTTTGTTAATTAGATAATTATAAATAGATCCATAATCAAAATAACGGATCCTGACAAATATAAGAAAAATACCTGTTATTTAAAATTATCTGCAAGAAGATTTTTTATGTGCTCACAGATTATCACAGACTGCAACCCTTTGCGTCCATAACGCAAACTTTGCGCTCATAGCGGTTAAATCAAACACGTCTCACAGGGATAGCTGACTTTGAAAGGCTTAACGTTTCATCATTACCGCAATGGGCGCTATGGATTCGCAAAGATCGCAACGGGATGGAAATGCCATCCATTTTTCCTGAAATTAGCTCACTGATTCAGCCATTTATTGCTATCAGAATGAGAGAGAATTTGAGATATTATTTTCTCTCACCTTTATTGGGGTGAAGTGGTGCCTGTTATTTCTGTATTACCAGCTTCTGTGCCTGCGTTGTTTTACCGTCAGCGACAAGGATGAAGTAAATGCCCTCTCTCAGGTTATTGAGAGAGATTTTCATGTCAAGTGATTGATACACAAGGACATCATTTTGCTTATACACCGCATGACCCAGCAAATCTATGATCCTGAGATTCATGGCTGTCTTTTCTTTTGCGTTCACTTCTATGGTGAACATACCGTTATTCGGATTTGGAATAATGATGAAAGAAAATCCTTTTTCCTGCAATTCCATAATCCCGGAAATGACAACGTTAACATACCAGGCATCAGAAAAGTCACTTTCACCGCAAGCATTGACTCCTTTGACCGTTATTGCGGCTGTACCGATGGTCCAGTCCCATTCGACCGTAGCCGTTGTCCCCGTGCCTGTAATGGTTCCAATGGAATCGGGCTGGATGTTCCAGCTGTATGAATCGGCATTGAGAGCACCTTCGGTTGTAAAATCTGAAGTATGGATGTATTCAAGATCAACAAATTCAGGACCTGTCGGTGTGGCAGGAATGTCCGGTAACGGCTCGATGGTCAGCACCATGTCATCGCTCACCTGGTTGTTGCCGGAGTATGCGGTGAGGGTCAGCGTGACGGAGCCGCCGGCGATATCACCTGGCCCGGGCGTATAGACGGGATTGAGGAGGGTGTTGTCGTTGAAAGTACCGTCGCCGGAGGTGCTCCATTGCAGGGAGGTGTAACCGGAGGCCGTGGCATAGTCAAGGGTGTAAGACTCATCCTGGCAGACCTCCGCGTCGGGTCCGGCCTGGGCCGACAGGATATTGCCGCAATCAATGGGCACAACAAAGTCACCTTCCGCAACCGTGTAATCCTTGATGTACATAAAAGTCACAGGCTGTGTCAGATCGCCGGGATCCATATCCTGGTATGTAAAAGGAATGATGTATGAATTGCCACTGCTGAATACGTCATAGGGTGCCTGGAAGAAAAAGGCTTGCATCCACGCCTGGGACGACTCGGTGACGTTGACGGGTGCTTCGGTCATCAGGCAGTTGACCATATCGATGCCCCGGATGAAGATGTCGGGCTGTGTGTTATCGGTCATCCCTTCAAAGTGTGTGTCGAGCCATGAGACGAACACTTTGGTGCCGTCGGCCGTAACGGATGCACTCACCCGGTTATCGGTCATGACGTCACCGAAGTAACCCCGGTATGTCGTGAGCGAGCCGCACAGGAAAGCGTTCCATGTGAGACCGCCGTCGGGTGAGGTGATGTCGAACACGGCGATATAATCGGCAAAGGCGTAAATATAATACTCGCCGTCGCCGATACCGAGGACCACGGCGATGTGGGGATTGCCAAAGACATCGACGGCCAGGTCGCAGTTGACGTCTGTCGCATAGAGTATCTCATCGCGAGGGGGGACAGGCTCGCCGAAGAAATCGAGCAGCTGCTGGTCGGTGAGCCAGTCATAGACGACCGCGGCGATGCCGTCGGGGCCGCCTATGGGCACGCCGACGGGATCCTCCCACGACTCGCCGCCGTCGGTGGTCTTATACACGATGGGGTAAAAGGCGCCCTGGGAAAAAGGTACGGAGCCGTCATCGCCGAGGACTATAATATAGCCTGTCTGACCGTCGGGGGCAAAAGCACAGCGGGTGCATACCGGCGGGCCTGCACCGGGAAGGGTCTCGCAGGGCAGGGTCAGACCCTCATAGTCAAAGTCGTGGAGGTCGGCATTCCACAGGCCACGGGTGACCATGATCTGGTCGAGCCACATGCCACCGGCATCGATGTTCAGCTCGGTGATCAGCTCCACACCCTGACGGGTGATGTGAAAGCCGCCGGGAGCGTGCCGGTAGAATCCGTTGACAGGGTCACTCGGGAGTATATAGCTGGCCGTGTCGGAAACATCATCCAGGTTCATGTGGCCGGATAGATAGGCCTGGTAACCGAATCCGGCCATGAATGCGTACCAGGCGTCTGCCGGATTGGTGTTGCCTTCAGGATTGTAAATGCCGCCCTGGGGATAGTGAAGGGCATCCTGACTGCCGGGGGTGGTGTACAGGCGGATGTTATTGGTGAAGGTGGCGCCACCGTCGGTCGACATGTCGACGTCGAGGTTGCCTGAAAAGTTGGGTGCACCGCCGATTTCCTTGTGGATATTGATGACGGTGTTCAGCTCATCCTCCACCCACAGGATGGACAACTGGTCACCGGTATAGCTGTATGCATTGGCGGCCTGCCCGATGGGGATGATGGTCAGGTCCCTGCCTCCGGATGGTGAGACCTGAACGGTTCTTTGAGAGTTAGCCACCTTGGCAGCAAAATATCCCTGGGCTGAGGCTGAAAAGGCCAGGCCAAGGAGCAAGCTGAAGAGTAATAATTTTTTCATGATGTGCTTTGGTTGTTAATGAAACGGTATTTTAAAGCCGGTTACCGGTATCAATAGAATCGTACAAATATAAAAAAGATACATTTCTTTTCAAATAGATCGGATTTTTTTATTTCATGAGAGAATGAACGGATTGGGAAAATAATTATGTGTATCGGTGTATTCACCTCAACCCCCTGTCCCCTTCTCCTCAAGGAGAAGGGGGGTAGTCAGATGACATCAGAAACTACCTCTGTTTGATAGAATTTATTATCAGCCCTTCTCCTTTAGGAGTTGGGGTGAGGTGTTAAAAATAATTTTTTTGTATAATCAAAATAATTAATTTAACCTGATTAATTCATAAAATCAAATTTACATACAAAACCTTTCTAAAAGTTTTTCTTTCGTTGAATCATATACTCATTTTATCGATTAGTCACAATTTTTAACCGGATTTTCATATCAATGTGCGCCCGAAAAGATATAGTATACCCATTTGGTCTGTGTTTGTCAAATCCGGAGTCTATAATGTTTATTTGCAACAAGATAAAGAACAGTTCTTAACCTCCATACAAGCTAAGTTCGTAACACCTGTAACATCTCAAAGCATTTTTCAAAGTCCCGCTTGCTGTAAAAATTCACCGGAAGCTCAATTTGGACTTTGGTTTTTAAGATTTTTACCCTGGCAGATACTTTAAATAGTTTAAGTTGTATGGTTTTTATGGTAGCATGATAATATTCTGTTCCTTTAAGCAACGTGTTTTACAAAGTATGGATCAACACATAAGCAGCGGAGTGCAGGAACAATCGGAACCGGTTGGCTAAAAAACTACTACAGGACATCCGGTCTGATAACAGGTATGTTTTATGGTCTTTTAATGCATTATGTAAAGCTTTACATAAAAGAATCAAGGAATCCAAATATTTGCTTGGGTTGGGCAAGTGCCAGTCCAATGACTTTGATGCTCAGATTGCCGATACCACCATTACTATGCTTCAGTACATTTTGCTGACAATGAGATACTGTATCGAAAACTATGAATCCATGCAGGGATTATTCTCGGAATTAACGGAAGAAGTGATTCAAGAACGTTTAGACCGTCGTTTATGGGGCTTGTTTATTGAAATACTGAATATCATAGAATCATTGCTTGATGGGATTGACGAGGACGAATTGATGAAAAAATTGTTCCACAATGACAAGGCATGAAGAAGAATAGCCCTTCTTCTAAAGGAACCGGAAATAATTAATAGTGCTGCTTAAGAAAAATGGAAAATATAACACATTGATTGGTAGAAATATAAAAACACACAAAATCCCTAACAATCTGATTGAGAGAAATTAACCCAACTTGAGCTTTTCACCCCGAAAAGAGACCTAAAAAGAGCAAAATATAGCTAAATTTTCGACTTCAATAAATATATCATATTGATTATGAGATATATAATTTTTAATAATTGATTGGTAGTCCCAGAAAATGATTAAATAATTTGAAAATCAGAAATCGCTATTGTATATTTGCCGCATGTTTTTAAAAGCAGCAGATAAGAAAGATAAAACGACGGGTAAAATATATCGGTATTACAAACTGTGTGAAAGTTACCGCATAGGTGACAAGATACGTCATCAAACGTACCTATCCCTTGGAAAGCTTGAGGAATTGCAGACCAATGAGCAAAGGAAACTGTTAGCCGACCGTATCGAGCAACTGCTGAAGGGTGGGCAAACCTTATTCAGCTCAATGTTACCTGCTTATATTGAGAAACTTGCCCGTCATTATTATGAGCAGATAAAACGTAAGGGGCTGGAAAGTCATCCTATTCAGGAAGCAGAATCCGACAGGAGAAAGCAACAAGAAAGGGAATATCATCAGGTAGATATTTCAGGTGTTACCATGGAAGATGCCCGTGAAATAGGATGTGAGTGGTTATGCAAGCAAACCATAGAAGAATTGGGGATCGGAACATATTTAAAGGATTGTGGATGGGATGATTCACAAATAAAGACCGCCTTGTTACATATAATAAGTAAGGCGACCT
>Ga0172363_10000738_pt1 | contig 25567 bp, 19 predicted proteins | sample LakKivs2_kivu2a2_FD_114541 | JGI IMG/M metagenome (GOLD analysis project Ga0172363, IMG submission 114541) | Sediment microbial communities from Lake Kivu, Rwanda - Sediment s2_kivu2a2 | ecosystem: Environmental > Aquatic > Freshwater > Lake > Sediment | place: Rwanda: Western Province, Lake... | reverse complement strand
GGCCTGCTTTTCCAAATCTATTCCCGGTGCTCTTTCTAAAATCAGTCTACCAACTTTTTCGGTCACTGGCAAGACTTCAAATATCCCAATTCGGCCTAAATATCCAGTGTTATTACAAGCATCACAACCCTTTCCTCTCGCTAATGTCACTTTTTTTCCTGAAGGAAAAAGTTTGCCTAAAACTTTTTTCAAATCAGAAATCACTTCTTCTTCCGGAGCAAACTCTTCTTTGCATTCTTGACAAACTCGGCGACAGATTCTTTGAGCCACAATACAAGTCATCGAGGAGGCAAGCAAAAATGGCTCAGCTCCCATATCCAAAAGCCGAGGAAGAGCCTGGGAAGCACTCTTGGTATGGAGGGTGGAAAAAACCAAATGTCCGGTCAAAGAGGCTTGAATTGCCAAATCAGTTGTCTCTCGATCTCTAATTTCCCCAACCATAATAATATTTGGATCCTGTCTTAAAAAAGCTCGTAATCCCGTGGCAAAAGTCAAACCTGCTTGGGGATTTATCTGAACTTGATTAACGCTGGAAATTTTGTATTCAACTGGATCTTCAATGGTTACTATATTTACTTTAGTCGTGTTAACTTTTGATAAAACCGAATAAAGGGTGGTTGTTTTTCCGCTGCCGGTTGGACCGCAAACCAAAATAATTCCATGTGGTCTTAAAATTGCTTCCTCAAAACTTTTTAAGGCCTGGCCCCTAATTCCCAACTCTATTAAAGTAGGTATCCCTCCTGATTTTTTCAAAAGCCTCATCACTACTTTTTCACCATGAACCGTAGGCAGAGTAGAAACCCGCAAATCCACTTCTTGACTATCGGAGCGAAAATTAAATCGCCCATCTTGAGGTATTCTTTTCTCATCAATCTTCATTTCTGAAAGGATTTTAATTCGGGAAACTAAGGCTTCATGAACCTTTTTGGGTAAAATTAATTTTTCATGCAGGATTCCATCAATTCGGTATCTGACCCTTGTTTTATCATCTTGTGGCTCAATATGAATATCAGAGGCTCGGGATCTTATGGCAAATTCCAATAAAGTGGAAACAATTTTAGCGATTGGCGCCTCTCTAATTACTTCACCAATATTCCTTATATCTACGGCTTTTTCTACTGGAGTAGTTTCTTTTAAAACCGCAGTTACTTCGGCGGCTAAACTCTGGGAATATCTTTCTTCAATCGCTTTTTTAATTTTTTCTTCAGGGGCAATAAAAACTTTTACTTTAGCTCCAGATTTTTTCTCAGCAAATTCTACTGATTCCAAATCTAAAGGATTAGTCATGGCTAAAGAAAGAACATTTTCCTGTCGATCAAAAGCAAAAGGGATAAAAGAAAATCTTTCTGCCACCGGCCGAGGAATAACCTGAAGGGCTTCAGGAGAAACTCCAGTTTCCGTTAAATTGATAAAGGGAATTTTATAGTATTCTGCTTTAGCCTTAGTTAAATCATCTTCGGAAATCAAACCACTATCCTCAACAATTTTTTCAATAGGTCTGCCGGTATTTAGATGTTCAAGTTTGATTTTTTCCAAAACCTCAGCAGAGATTTTTCCTTGGTCTTGAAGTATTTGAATAAGATCTTTTGTATTGGCAGTGGGCATTAAAATAATTATTGTGCAAAATGTCTTGGAATGTCAATATGCTCAACCTTTCATAAAACAAAGTGAAAAGTTAAGCCTTCTTTAATTGACTCTTGAACTCCTTGGAATCGCCATCTCCCATATCTACCGATTTGTCGAATATCATTTTCTTCAAGTTTTTTTAAAGCTTTTTCCCGCCACTTTGAATTGGGAAATGACCAAGTGTAGGCTACTTCGATCCAGGTAGGATCAATTACTTCAACACTCCCAATAAACTGCCAATCTTGAAGTTCTTTAATAATATCTTGACCTAATCTTTTTATCTGCTTATCTTCGGGCTTCTTTCCTCTGAGACAAGCCTTCTCAACATATAAACTAACATTATCGGACCTCGAAGAAGGAAGAAAAGTGTGGTCGACATTACTATAGAAACCAACCCTGTAAAATCCAGAATTACTTTCTGGAATATAGAGCCAATGATATAGAGGACATTTTTTACCTTTTTTTGCTCCAAGATTAAAAACCATAAGAGAAGTATATGGGGGAGGGGACTCATTAAGATTACTTTTTGTTATCCCAATCATCTTATTAAGGGGAAGAGTAGAAATAATTCTCTGGTATTCCAATTTTGTCCCATCTTTAAAAGAAATTTCCTTTTTTTTAAGATCAATCGCTACTACTTTTTTGTTGTAAATAACCCGACATTTATTAGCCATTTTCTCAATTAAATCAGATAAACCATTTCGGGGGTAAACAAAGGTTTGATTATAGCCAAAATTTTTCCTATCAGTAGAGGTTTTAAATTGATCTTGTGGAGAGATTTTGGTAAATAAACCAGCAGTATAAAGTTGGTGAAAGGGAAAGAAAAAAAGCCGGCAGAGAGTTTGTCCAAAATTTATCTCAAGCCAATCTTTAAAAGTTGACTTTTTGAGTAAAGAGGTTTTTCCTTTATCTATTTCTTTTATCGCTTTTTGGACGATTTTTTTGGGAAGAAAAGAAAGATGATTTTGAAAAGGATAGGGAACATAAAGATTTTTTTTTGGAAAAAAAACTGCTGAATTTCTTTGATAATATTTAAGAGGAGAAAGAGAGTTGATGAAACTTAAAGTTGCTCTGTCTGATCCGAAAATCCAATGTCCGCCCCCGACCTCAAATCTATATCCATTCTTAAGATAAGATCGACAAACTCCACCAGGATAAGAATTTGCTTCGTAAATCGGAGCACTGGTTTTAATTCCTGCGGCCAGACCACTTACCCCAGCTCCCAAAATTATTGTTTTATTGGCTGACATTGATAGTATTGTATAATATCTTGGTAATGAGAGAAACGGTTGTTGTTTTTTCCCATCTTCCTTGGAATTTTCCGTGTGACTATGTTAAGCAAACTTGTCTTGAATTAGCCAAAAGGGCTAAAGTAATTCTTTTTAATCCCCAGGTTCCTTTTTCATTCTGGAAATTCTTACTCAACAGAAAAGCAAGAGAAAAATATTACTCTTTTCTTGGAAGAGAGAAAACCCTGAGGATTTACAAATTTTTTCCCTTAGGAATTTTGCCTTTGCAACGATTTAAAATAATTGAAAAAACAAATATTATTTTCGGCTTGCTTTTTTTTAAAATTTTTTATTTGTTTCATTTTGGTTTGCAAAAACCGATTTTATGGACTTTTTCTTCAGAATTAAAAGATCTTATTCCTAAAAAAAGGAAAATTTTAATCTATGATCGTGTTGACCAAATTGCCTCTCTAGACCCCGAAGACAACAAGAGAATGAAAGAACAAGATCACTCTCTTTTGGAAATCGCAGACTATATTTTTGTCAATTCCCCTTATGCTTTTCGCTATGTTAAAAAATATAACCAAGCCTCTTTTTTGGTTCCCTGTGGATGTGCGGTTAATCTCTTCTCTGGTCATAAAATCATCAAACCAAGAGAAATTAAAAAAAATAAAAGACCCATAATAGGCCTAATAGGAAGTCTTGATCACCGCTTAGATTTTGAAATTATTTACCCTCTGGCCCAAAAAAGAAAAGATTGGGATTTTGTCTTTATTGGTACCCCTCTTTCCAACGATCTTGCCCAATTTAAGCTGATCAATCTTAAAAGTTGGCTTAATAAACTTAAAAAGTTGCATAACATTTATTTTTTGGGGAAAAAGCCAAAAGAAAAAATACCAAATTTTATTGCCAATTTTGATGTCTGTCTTATTCCATATAAAACATCCTTAGAATTTGTAAAAGGCTGTAATCCAATGAAACTTTATGAATATTTGGCAATGAGCAAACCAGTAGTCTCCACTCCCATTGAAGCGGTAAAACAATGTTCGCCGACAGTTAAAATAGCCAATGATGCCTCGGGTTTTGAAAAAGCAATAGAAAAATTTTTAAGAACTCAAGATAATAAAGATGAGATTGAAAAAAGAAAAATGATTGCATCAGAAAATAGTTGGGAGGAAAAAGCTCAAAAAATGTGGGAGATAATTTCGGCTTGACAAAAGATTTTGATCTCTTAAAGAGGAAAAGAAATGCTTTAACCTTATTAAATATAATTAAGCTGTTTTTTCATTTCCGTTAAAGAATCTTTAATATTTCTCATTTTAATTCCCAACTTTGTAATTTTTTGATTATCAAAGGCTAGATTTTTAGGCCATGGTCTGGAGTTTTGCTTAAATTTAAGATATTTGTCAATCGTAGTCTTTCTCACAAGATTTTTGTCATATCCAAACGTCTCCGCCACTAACAGGGCAAGGTCATAGGGGGAATAATAATCTGAAGGACAAAGATTATAAATCCCAGTTGGTTTATTTTTAATAAAATATTTAATTCCAAAAACTACATCATCGACAAATGATGGAGTAATAACCTGATCTGAAAACATTGGATTAAGATCTCGATTTTTAAGTCCATTGATTATCTTTCTAACCAGATCAATTTTTTTTGAATATTTTGATCGAAATAAAAATGATAATCTCAGTATACTTGCCGGAATTTTTTCTTTTAATATTATAGTTTCCGCTAAAAATTTAGTCTTGCCATACCAATCTACTGGATCGGGATAATCTTTTTCGGTATATAACCCTTCTTTTTTCCCGTTAAAAACGTAATTGGTCGAAGTAAATATTAGATATTTATCATATTTTTTACACAGTCTAACAATATTCCTGGTTCCTTCAACATTAGTTAAATAACATAGTCCATTTTTATTGCCCCTCTCCATCCAGGCCTTATCAGCATCGACGAAAGCTGCGGTATGAAGAACAATTAACGAATCATTATTTTCCTTAAACGTTTTCTCTAAGGTTAACACATCAAGAATATTTTTATTACCATGAAGAGAAATGTCTATAAAATTAAATTCTCTATTTAATAATTCAATTATTCTTGATCCTAAAAGACCAGTTAAGCCGGTACCAATAATTTTAAATTTATCCATTCATTTTTGTTGATATTTTAATTTTAATTCTGAGAAAATGATTCTTTTGACGTCTTGCGCTTTTTTTTCAAAAGTCTGCTGTCTAACAAAATTAAACATCTTTGTTTTTTCTTTCTGAGAGACTTGTACTTTTTCTGCTTTCTTAACTAAATTTACAAACTGCTGGTAATTATCGGCAAAATAAATTTTAGAAAATCCACAATTATACAAGCCCTCAGCTCTAGTGCTTACAATAGGAATCCCCATTAAAAAATAAAAATAGGATTTTATGGGAATAGTATATTTGTTTAAATCGAAATTAATGTCTAATGGAACGATGCCTACACTGGCTTTTATATTTTTTCTAAACAGATCTTGTAATTCGAACATTTCAATAAATACTAAATTTGGATTATTTTTTAATTTCTGCCATCTGATTTTAGTTTCCTCATTTAATTTATTCCACCATTCTTCATATCCTAAATTTTCAAATGATTCTCTTCCTATCATTATCATTTTATAATCAGGTAATTCTTTTAAAAGGTAATTAATAAGCTTTAGATTTACCCTCCACGTAATATTCCCAATATAAAGGATTGTTTTACTTGATCTCTCGTAATAATTTTTTTGGTATATCTTTCTAATGATGTTTAAAGGGAAATAGCCCGCTCCTATTTGGAAAACCCTGGAATGATATTTTTTGAGCTCATTTTTTAAATTTTGAGCGTTTGTAATTAAGCAGTCCGCAAAACTACTTATTATTCTGGAGTTTTCAGGTGACCAAATATCGATGCAATCTCCTATTGTTAATTTTGGTTCGATAATATTGTAAATATTTTCAGAGATATTAGTTGGGGAGGTGGTAATAAGAATAATTTGTCTTCTTGATAACTTTAAAATATATTTAATTATTCTCAAGTTAAAATTAAAATTAATTCTCTTAATAGTTTTGAATCTCTCAAGGGGAAACAAGCCAAAAAAGGTCCAGTGGACAAAATCTTGTGTTAGGAGCGAAAAATTATCTACCAGCAAGGTTATAAAATGAAAAGGATCAGTAAAAAACGATTTCCATGATAAAGATTTATCGGTTACGCTAAATTGAACAACCTTAGAAAAACTTGAAAATGATTTAGCAGTATTTAAAGACCAATTAATGTTTTTATTTTGCGAGATAGGAGATACATATATAATTGCTATTTTTTGAGTTTTCATTTTTATGCTTCTTCAGTTGGCCTTTAATTAATATCTTCTATTGAAGAAAGTAACTTACTATAGATTTGTTTAAGTTTCAGTCTGGCAATTTTCTCATTAAAATTATCTTTAATCTTATTAACAGCCTTGAAAGAAATACAATTAATTTCTTCATTTGACATCGATATGACTTTATTGAGAGTTTTCTTGATATCTTCAACACAGGGTTTAATAAGAAAGCCGTCAATTTGATTACTGATAATTTCTTTTCCTCCACCATTTTTGCTCGCAATTACTATATATCCTAAGGCCATTGCTTCAATGGTAACAAAACCAAATGGCTCATACCTTGATGGAAAAACTGCTATGCCTTTAAGTTTTTTGAGAACTTCTATTAAGGTTCTCCTTTCATCAATTCTTGGGAGAAAAAAAATTCTGGAAACAATACTTTTAGATAAGCTCATCTTCTTGACCATTGTATATATATCTATGAAGGATTTATTGTGGGGAAAATTAGATGCCGGTTCCCCAATCAACCATAATTTTACGTCTTTTTTTTGGGAGGCAATATCCACAAAAGCCTTAAGTAATAAATCCACCCCTTTTCTATATTCAAGTCGTCCCATATAAATAATATTATCAATATTGATTGGTTCTTTATTAAAATAACAAGAAAAGGTTAGCCAATTGGGCATATAAAATATTTTTTTATTTAACTTAGGCAGTTTTTGAATTATTTTTTGTTCTAAATCTTGACTACAACTAATAACATATTTGGAATACTTTTCCATATATTTATCTTCCATTAAAGATTTAAGTTTATTGTCAAAAGAAACAGGTTCATATTTATTAAAAAAACTTTGAGGACCTTGAGCATGATTGATTATGGGAATTCGTCGATATTTCAGGGCAATAAGAAAAGCTGGGGAATAATATATAGGAGTATGAATAACATCAAAGGGAACTTGTTCATATAATTTCTGAAAAGCCAAAAAACTGAATATGTTCCAATCTAAAGTAAAAATAAACAAAGGATAAAATTTTTTAATAATTTTCCTAATTAAACCAAAGGGAAATCTATAATAAAAAAAATTAATCAATTTGCTATCGGTTTTAAATTTAACATAATGAATATAGAGCCTATTTTCTATTAACGTTTCATCCCAAGAAGCATTACCTTTTGAATCGTAAGTAAGAATATGAACTTTATGTTTAATTTTTGATAAAAGAATCGCCAACTGGTAATTGAAAGTAGCAATCCCTCCCCAATTTGTTAGCGGGGGAAACTCTGGAGAAATTATACAAACATTCATAGTTTTCGATTTAAAAAGTATTGGATGATAACCTTCTAAAATAATAACTCTCAATTACTTTCTTACTTTCTCCAATCATCTTTATTCCGCCTCGTTCTAACAAAGCCACCTTATTGCAAAATTTGGCGATGGTCTCTAAATGATGGGAAACAAAAACAATTGTTCCCTTTTTCCTAAAAAATTCCTGCATTTTTTGAAGGCATTTATTGCCAAATTCTTGATCACCGACTGCCAAAACTTCATCAATTAGGAGAATATCTGGATTAGAATGAATGGCAATAGAAAAACCTAACCGCAGAGCCATACCACTTGAGTAGGTGTAGAATGGTGTGTCAATGAATTTTCCCAAACCGGAAAAATTAATAATATGCTTAAATCTTTTTTTAATTTCTTCTCTACTCATCCCTAAAAGCATGCCGTTAAAAAAAATATTTTCCTCTCCTGTTAGTTCAGGATGAAATCCTGCCTCAAGATCAATTAGGCCGGCAACCCGGCCATTAATTTCGATTTTGCCGGTAGTTGGAATAGTAATACCACTGATAATTTTCAAAAGAGTGGTTTTCCCAGAACCGTTATCACCAATAATTCCAATTTTTTCTCCTTTTTTTATTTCTAAGTTTATATCTTTCAAGGCCCAAATCTCTTCCTTTCTTCTAAAACTAAAGATGTTTTCCACTAAAGTTGGTTTCTCGTGATGGAGAATGTATTTCTTAGAGATGTTTGATAATTTAATTGCTAATTGATGATCAGACATTTCTTACCTGTAATTTATAACCAGTCGCTGAAAGTTCTATTCTCTTTAATAAAGATAAAAATTCCTAAGATAATGATGATTAAGGAGATGATTAAATTAGCAAATAAGATATTTGCCGAAGGTAGGGGAGTAGCAATTAGGCCGTGTTTAAGCATCTCAAAGGGATAGGCAATGGGGTTAAACCGAAATAAAGATAAGTAGTTTTTGGGTAAGATTTTAAGGGAATAAATAACTGGCGTAGCATAGAACCAAAGGACAATAAGTGCTTGAACAAAGAAATTTACATCCCGAAACTTTACATTTAAGGCTGATGTTAAAAGCGAGATTCCGCAAGTGAAAGCCAAAAGCCAAATTAAAGAAAAGATAAAATTTCCAAATTGCCAAACTGTTAAATTATTAAGCTGAAAATCACCTGAGAGGATTAGATAGAAAATAAGCAAAAGAAGAGAAATCAGAAAATGAAAGAAATTAGAAAAAACAATAGAAAGAGGGATTGCTTCCTTTGAAAATTTTGCTTTTTGAATTAAACTCCTTTCGTAAACAATGGATGGGGTTGTCTTAGTAAGAGAGTAAGAAAAGAAATTCCAAGGCAAAAGACCAGCAAAAAGAAAAAGAAAATAGTTAGTAATCGGAACGGTAATAAAATTACTGAAAATAAAACCAATAAACAGCATCTGGAAAAGAGGGTTTAGTAAAATCCACAAGAATCCCAAAACGGCGTTTTTATACCTCGCTTTAATCTCTTTTCCAGTCATCGCTAAAAGAAAGTTTAGATAATTTTTAAAATTCATATCCGGTAATTAACTAACCAGGTCATTATAGTATAATTTAGGTGATGATTGTAGGGTTTTTTCTTTCTTTTTGGGAAAAGTTAAGAAAAATAGTTAAAAAGGATGAGAATTTTGTCTTTTGGTTCTCTTTGTTATTTTATTTTGTTTTATATTTTAATCCCAATAACAAAACTCTTCTTTTATTTTTTGCCCTATTTATTCTTATTCTTTTTATTAAATTTAAGAATTTAGAAGAAGCGTTTTTTTGGGGGTTTATAACTAGTATTCCTATTGTAGTTGGCAAAACCTATTCTTTTAATTTAATCCCAGCTAATGAACTTTCTCAACCAAATCCTAATAATCCAGAGGGTTACAATGTAGAGTTAGTTATTACCACTGGGAATATCATTGCCCTCTTTATGGTTCCCCTGATGTTTAAAACATTAATAATTTTTAAAAAAAAACAAAAGTTGATTTTAGATTTCAGTCTATTTCTCTTGTTTTTGCTGATTGGACTTGTTCTTTTGTCAACACTAAATTCCCAAAACCCGACGATTTCTTTTTTATTTTTTCTAACTTTTTTAGAACCCCCCCTTGTTTTTATTTATGCTCGTTACTTGATAAATTGGCGGAAAGATAAAACAAAAAACATTCTCTATTTTCTTCTTTCCTCTCAGGCAATATTTGAAAGCCTCTGGGTTATTTTGCAGTTTGTCAAGAATGGTCCCCTGGGGAAGTCAATCGAATATTTCACTGGTATTGTTCCTTTTGGTTTGGGAGCAGATGAAGATGTTTGGCGCTATCGTCCAACTGGCACTTTTAATCATGCTAATCTTGTCGCCGTTTTTCTTTTACCAATCATTATTCTTAATTTTTCCTCCTTTTATTCTAAAAGCAAAAAACCCACTCGGAAAATCATCTATTTCTTGTTTCCCCTTATTTTAAGTATCTTAGCCTTAGGGATTACCTTAGGTCGTTCTGCCTGGTTTTCCTTATTTTTAGGCGTAATTATTCTTAGTTATATCTTAGAAAAAAAATATCGTTTTTCAATAGAATATGTCTACGAAAAATGGCTTTTAATCTTAGCCTTTTTAGTTTTGATAATCTCGCCCTTTTTTCTTTTACCTCGGATAACCAGCACCTTTAATAGTTTTGTTGAAGGAGGAGGTTTTACCACCAGAATAGAATTGATAAAGGAATCCTTAGAAGTTATAAAACAAAACCCTCTTTTGGGGGTGGGCATAGGTATGAGTGTCCCAGAAATGTTTAAAAACAATCCTCGGGGAATGATGTATTATTTCCCAACCCCTGTTCATAACTGGTATCTCTTTTTCGCCTCCGAAGCTGGTATTCCAGCTTTACTTACCTTCATTTTTTTGTTAAACTCTTGCTTAAGAAAGATTTTTTTTGTTCGCCAAAAAAATACATTTTTAACAGGAACAGTGATTGCTGTTTTGGCGATATTGATTAATGGCGTTTTCCAACCATTTTTAGGAAGTCAAGACTTATTATTTATCTTTTTGGGAATTTTGGCCTCTGTTAAGACTAAAACATGAAGATAGGTTATTTTATTAAATTTCTGAAGAAGATTAGTAGACGCCTAAGTGTTTTTGACTATCTTTCAATTGCCTTAATCGGAGGAGTAATTATCGCCTTGGGCTTATTTTTCCTCAGGAAAGTTGAGGTGGTAGAGATAGAGGTTAAAATTGCTCCCGATAGTGTTTTTTGGCGGGGAGCAATGGCACCCTTCTGGCTTGCAAACAGTATTAATGTTGGTGATGGTGAATTTGATGGATTCGGAAGAAAAATGGTTGAGGTTTTGGATGTAAGGACTTTTGAGGGAGGCGGAGACGCAAAATATATCTATCTCAAGCTAAACGTAAAGGCGGTTTATGATAAGAAAAAAAGGCAGTTTTCTTTTGGCGGTAAGCCATTGGGAGTAGGTTCACCTATAAAATTGAGACTCTCTGGTGGGGTTATGGATGGCCTAGTGACTTATGTCAAAGGTGTACCAGACACCAGGATATGGGAAGACAAGATTGTTGAAGTAAGGGTGAATCAATGGACAGATGTTTTTCCAGAAACTCTGGGAACAATGCCTTGGCGCGTGGAGGCAATTAAAATTGGTGATCAAATGAAAGACGGTCAAGGTAGGGTAGTAGCCGAGATCTTAGATAAAGAAGTGAAGCCTGCGGAGAAAATTGTTGTCACCAATGACGGTCGAGTCTTGCTTCGTCAGGATCCAATCAAAAAAGATTTGATTCTGAGAATCAAACTAAAGACGTTTAAACAAAAGGGTATTAATTATTTTCTCGATGATCAGAAAGTTAAAGTGAGCTACTCTATTTCTCTTTGTTTGCCCGAGATTGATATTTGGCCGGAAATTACAAGAATTATTGAATAAATCATGGATCCTCTTTTGATTTTATTTATTCACCTCGGTCTTGGAGGTGTCCAAAGAAAGATTGTCGATATTGTCAATTATCTTCGGGATTGCAGACCAAATCAGCCGATTACGATACTTCTGCGGAACAAAGAAGATTTTGATCTCAGTCGAGAAATCAAAAACCCTCAAGTCAAGATTATAGTCTATTCCGATTGGGTGAAAATCAAGATTCCTTTTTTCTTTCCCCTGTTTGTCGTCTATAAAATTTGGCAAATAAGACCAAAAGCAATTTTGGCCTTTTTGGATTTTGTTTCCTTGCCCTGTATCTGGGCAAGGATATTACTTTTCTGGCGTCGATTTAGGTTGATTCTTAGTGAAGATCACTACGCCTCTAAGGTAATCTCTGGATTCAAATTAGGCAAATTACGAAATTTTTTAGTTAAGATGTTTTATCCCTTCGCGGATGTAATTTTTACTTGCAGTCAAGCAACAAAAGAGGACTTAATAAGAAGTTACGGATTACCAAGGAAGAAAATAAAAATTATTCGCAATTGGACCACTTTTACGACCAGAAAGGTTAAAAGAAAGGAGATTTACGACTTAATTTATATCGGCAGAATGTACAAAACTAAAAACCTTGATTTCTTAATAAGAGCTTTAAAGAAAATCAAAAAACTTCGAAAAACTATTAAACTTTGTTTGATGGGAGACGGCCAGGAAAAGAACAAATTGAAAGCTCTGGTCAGAAAGTTAAAACTCCAAAAAAACATCACTTTCTTCAAACCAAGATTGGATGTTGAGAATTTACTAGCCAAAGCAAAGATTTTTGTCTTAGTTTCTCAAAGGACAGTCGAAGGTTTTCCAATTATTATTTTAGAAGCGATGGCAACAAAAACGCCAGTTCTGACCACCGATTTTGCCGGAGCTAGGGAATTTTTAAAAGATAGCGAAAACTGTTATTTATTCAAAAATGAAGGAGAATTTATTAAAAAAGCTATATTGCTCTTGAATAATCACCAGGCAAGGGACAAGATTAGCGAAAAGGCCTATAACTATGTAAAGAGATATCATTCGTCGCAAAATATTCTTGATTATCTCAAAGAACTCAATCTATGAAAATCGGTTTAGTTACTTCCCGCGGGGGTCATCTTTTCCAACTATATCAATTAAAAGGTTGGTGGAAAAATTACAACCATTTTTGGATAACTGGTAAAGGGGGAGATAGTGATTACTTACTTAAAAATGAAAGAATTTACTATGCTTTTTTTCCAGAATCTCGCAACATTTTAAACGCAATAAAAAATTTTTTCTTTGGTTTAAAAATATTATTTAAAGAAAAACCTAAATTACTCGTCAGTTGCGGAGCGGGAATCGCCCCCCCAATTTTCCTTGCCGGTAAAATTTTAGGGTGCAGATTAATTTTCGTTGAACCTTACGATTTTGTTGCTTATCCAAGCTTGAGTGGGAAATTGGTGGCGTCACTAGTTGACAAGCTGTTAGTCCAGCAAAAATCACAAAAAAAATTTTATAAAAATGCAGAATTTTGGGGGTCAACAATATGATCTTTGTGACTGTTGGAACAACAAAATTTAGTTTTGATCGTCTTTTAAAAGCAGTTGATAAAGTAATGCAAAATCTTAAGTCGAAGGAAAAATTGGTTGTCCAAAAGGGGACAAGCCGCTATCTATTTAAGTATCTCAATCTAAAAACTTTCAAAGAAATTCCTTATAATAAAATGATTAGCTACTTCAAAAAAGCAAGAGTCATTGTTACTTCAGGTGGTCCTGCCTCTACCTTCCAGGCTCTTAAATATGGCAAAAATAAACCATTGGTTGTTCCACGAAGCAAAAAATTGGGAGAACATGTTGACGAACACGAAATTTTTTTTGTTCATTTTCTTGAAGAAAGAGGAGATGTCGAAGTGGCTTTTCCTAATGATAACTTACCTGAAAAGCTAAAAGGGTATCTTCTTTCTCCGAGTAGATCTAAAAAAAAGGAAATAATCGTCGCCTCAAAAAACCTGATAAAGAAATTAATTGGTTATACAGAGAGTTAATAAAGCTTTAAACTAGTTTAAAGGCATGATCTTTATGAAAAGGTTAAAAAAAATTTTAACCATTCTTGAGGGAATTTACAATTATAATTTATCAAGACATTTTCGTTCCCTGAAACCAACGGAGCTTCAAATTAATGTTACTTATCTTTGCAATTCCCGTTGTCAAATGTGCCAAATTTGGAAACTTAAACCAAAATGCGAACTAACCGCTGGCGAATGGCAAAGAATAATGGAAGATCCCATTTTTTTAGGAATTAGGCGTCTTAGTATTTGTGGGGGTGAACCAACTCTTCACCCAAATTTAATAACCTTAGTCAAACTTTTCCTTAAGTCTATGCCTAACCTTGAATCATTAAGTTTGGTAACAAATGGTTTGCTTTCCAGTCAGATTGTTTCCACTGTTAAGTCTATGGCTACCTTATTAAAAAAAAGAAAAATTGATTTCTCGGTTAGCGTCTCTTTAGATGGAATCGGTAATATACACAATCTTATTCGCGGCGTGCCTGACGCTTTCGAGAAAACCTCAAAAACAATTAAAACCCTAAAAGGTCTGCAATCAAAATACGATTTCTCATTGGGCGCAGCAGGAGTAATTCTTAGAGAAAACCTCCAATTGATAAGAGATGTCGAGAACTGGTGTAGTAAACTGGAAATCCCTTTTAATTACCAGATAGTTGGTTTTCATGAAACTTATGTTCAGAACATTGAAAGAAAGAAAGAATTGGATTTTGGAGACAAGAATAAAGAAGATTTGTATTCCCTTTTAAAAGAATTATCCTTAAGGTGCTCTTTAAGAAATCCCCGGGCTGTTTTACGATCTTATTATTGGAACGATATGCTTCATTTGTATAAGGGAGGATTGAGAACAACTCCCTGTCCCTTTGTCCTGGACGCTTTTGTTTTGGATAGTCTTGGTGATGTTTATTATTGCCTTTCAGAAAAAAAAATTGGCAATTGTCGGGAAGGGAAATCAATCGGTGAAATTTATTATAATCCCCGAAACCTTGCTTTACGTCGTCAACGAGCCAAAACTATCTGTTTAAAATGTAATAGTGCCTGTTTTATTAGTTCAGCTATTGTTAAAGATTTTAAGAAATTTTTCTGGTTTTATTTAACTGGAAAGCGGGGAACAGTGGGGGTTTACTGAAAAGGGAAATGGTTTTTCTTCAATATTTCATCCTTAATTAATTTCAATCCTAACAAAATAGTTTTTGAAATAACGTCAATGTCGTGGGTAAAACTGCTCTTTTTGATATCTACCAAATCAAAATTCATCCATTCTTTAAAACTAAGTTTATGAGCACCAGAAACAAGCCAAGAACAAACTAATCCTGGTCTAACTTTCCGACGAAACAGACGTATTTCTTTCGAAATTTTTGCTTCTTCGTCAACTGGAAACGGCCGGGGGCCAACTAAACTCATTTCTCCTTTTAAAATGTTAAAGAACTGGGGCAATTCGTCCAAGCCTGTATGAGAGAGCTTTTTGCCAATTTTGGTAAATCGGGGATCATCTTTGATTTTAAAAACAGGTCCGTCAGCCTCATTAGAATGAAGGTATTTCTTCTTGAGTATTTCTGCATTTCCAACCATTGTTCTAAATTTATATAAAGTAAAAACCTTTCCATTTTTCCCAATTCTTTTTTGTTTAAAAAATATTGGCCCAGCTGAGTCTAATTTAACAAGAATGGCACAAACCAGAAAAACAGGAAACAAAAATATAACTCCAAAAATAGACAGGAGAATATCAACCCCTCTTTTGCCGAATTTTTGATAGAATGAAGAAAACATGCTAAGAGAAATAATAACAAATTTTAGTAAATTTTATATAAGAAATCCACTTTACTTCATTATCTTCCTCTTCCTTTCCATATTGCCATTTTTAGACGGAGGAACTCATGTTATAGCTAAATACTTAATTTTGATTTTACCCTTCCCGATTTTTTTATTTAGTTTAGTCTTTGACGGATTCCAATTAAGAAAACTGCCTTCCTTTTTAGTTTTTTCTTGGTTGGTCTTTTTATTTTTCGCTGGCCTTTCAGTATTAAATTCAACCAGTAAAATCCTCTCCATCCCTGCATTTGCTCAGCTAATTGGGATGTTTTTATTTTTGGCCATTTTTTTCCTTTCGGCTGAAAAGGAGAACTTTAAATACGTTGTTGGAGTTATCATTATTATCTCTATATTTTTATGTCTTTTGAGTTTTTATTATCTTTTACCCTGGGTAAAAAAACCCGAAGAAATGAATTTAATTTTTGCTACTTATAATCATAATCATTTAGCTGACTATCTTTTATTGGTAATCCCATTTGTCTTGGCTTTTTTCTTAACTGCCGAAAAAAGATTAAAGACTTTTTTTGGTCTATTATTGGTTTTTTATCTTTTAAGTTTTATCCTGACTTTTTCAAGAGGAGCACTTCTGGCTTTAATACCGATAGTCATTTTATTAATTTTTTTACTAAAACCAGATAATTTGGGTGAAAAAACTTTATCGTGGTTATTTATTTTAATCCCAGCAGGAATTTTTTTATTAATCTTAATTTATTCAAATATTCCTTTAGGGATTAAAGCTAAATCAATCCAACCCAACCACTGGTTAGTAAAACAGTTGGTTAAACAAGAATTTCAAGCCAAAAGATTCAATTACTGGTTGCAAGGGATAAAAGGATTTATGGCTCGGCCCTGGTTTGGTTTTGGTTGGGGAACCTTTGAAATTATTTCCCTTCGATTTCAAAAAGGGCCAGGAGACTGGTCGCGCTTTGCTCACAATTTTTATCTACAGGTCCTCTGTGAAGGAGGAATTTTTACCTTTTTGGCTTTCTTCGGTTTTCTTGGTTGGTCTTTTTGGCAAATTTACTCACAAATCAAGATAAAAAAAGATCCGTTCCTATTTGGAGGTGTTGGGGCAATCTTTGCCTCTTCTCTTCATTCGTTTTTTGATTATGATTGGCACTTTCCGGCAGTTTTTTTAACTTTTTTATTTATCTTGGCTAATTTATTTCTGCTTGCCGAAAATCCTGCCTTCGGTGAGGATGAAGGCAACAAAAAAACATTTCAAAAACTTAAAAAATTAAAGACTACTTTACATTGGTGTTTACTTTTTCTTTCTTTTTTAACCTTTATTTTTGGATTATCCCAAGTTTTAGGAGAGTATTTTCTTCAAAAGGGAAACTATCAAATAGCTTTAACTTTTTCTCCTTGGCCATCAGATAAAGTAGAACAATTGGGAGATAAAATTTTTGAAAAAGATTTTGCTCAAGGCGAAAAAATTGGACAAAAAATTCTTTCTATTTCTTCTCAAGATCCATCAATTTACTACTGGTTGGCTGATAAATATTATTCTTTTGGTAAATTAGAAAAGGCTGCTCCTCTTTATCAAAAAACGATCGAATATAATCCTTTAGAAAATTGTTTTCTTTATCGAAGATTGGGAGGTATTTATGAAAAATTAGGGGAGAAGAACAAAAGAGATTTTCTTTATCAATATTTTGCCAAAAAATTAGAAAGCTCAAACTTGAAAGAAAATAATGCTTTAGCGAAGGAATTTTATTTTTTAGGAGAAGATTATTTAAAAGAAAAAGAAATAGAAAAGGCAATATTTTGGTGGAAAAAATCCATTTCAACCAGTCCTCAATGGTCTTATTTTCATATAGATTTGGCCAATCTTTACTTCAAATTGGGTAAACAAAGTGAAACCAAAGATGTTTTAAGCAACTGTTTAAATTATTATTATCCAAAAGAAAACTGCCAAGAATATCTTAAGAGATTTTCAAAAGGCGAAAGCCTTGATCCTCCCGGTTATTGGCGAGAAAAAATTTTATCTATTCCTGAATAATAATTATCTGAAATATGCTAGAATGTTAATATGCTCAATTTATTGATTGTGGGGGGAGATTTAAATTCAAGACAAGAAAAAGCTTTCTTAAAGATAAAAAATCTTTTCCAGAAAAAAGGTTGGCAGCCCCAAAATAATCCCGATTTTTTTCTTTTAGATTCTCCAATATCTATCGGTATTCAGGATATCCGCCAACTCCAAAATTGGCTTTCTCTAAAACCGTTCAATCAAAAACTAAAAGTGGCTTTCCTAAAAAGAGCAGAAAATCTTACGGTAGAATCCCAAAATGCCTTGTTAAAAACTTTAGAAGAAACCCCACAAGATTCAATTATTATACTTTGCGCCCCTGACTCAACCTGGCTTTTACCAACAATTGTTTCTCGCTGCCAAATTATTCAACTTCCTCCAACAGCTCAAATATCCTTGAGCAAGGAAGAATTTAAGGAATTTCAAGAAATTTTCCAAAAATTTGGATCCCCAAAAATAGGGGAGAGGTGGCAGGCCTTAGAAAAAGCGGGAATTTATCAAGATAGAATTAAGGCTATTGAATGGGTTGATAAAATGATTTTTTTGACCAGAAAGCTTATGATTGAGCAATATTTAGAAAATAAATCCCTCAATTACTCAATTTCTCAATTACTCAATTACTTAAAATCTTTAAATCGCACCAAAACTTACCTTCAGGCTAACACAAATATTCGCCTCACTTTAGAAAATTTTCTTCTTGATTTGCCTTCATCTAATTGTTAAAATTATACTTACAAAGAGGGTAAAATTCCCTCAAGTTTTTTCTTCCCAAAATGCCTAAAAAAATCCTTAAAAAAAAAGTTAAGAAAGTTAAAGAAAAGCCAATAAAAACCAACCAAGAAACTAAATTTGGTGAATATACTGCCAAGGACATCCAGGTTCTTGAAGGCTTAGAACCGGTCAAAAAAAGACCAGGAATGTATATTGGCTCAACTGACGAAAAGGGATTTCATCATCTTCTAACAGAAATCATTGATAATTCTGTAGATGAATCCTTAGCGGGATTTGCTAAAAATATCTGGATTTCTATCTTTCCTGACGGAAAAGCCCAAGTAACTGACGATGGAAGGGGAATTCCTGTAGAAATCGTCCCCCAATATAAAAAAAGTGCTTTAGAGCTTTGTATGACTAAGCTTCATGCGGGTGGTAAGTTTGATGGCAAGGCCTACAAAGTCTCTGGAGGTCTCCATGGAGTAGGAGCAAGTGTTGTTAATGCTCTTTCTGAATGGATGAGGGTTGAAGTAAAAAGAGAAGGGAATATCTATTTTCAAGAATACAAAAGAGGTGATCCTCTTTGGCCAGTTAACCCTTTGCTAGAAAAAGAAAAAAAAGAATCTATTTTAGAAAAATTTGCGCTGGCGACAGGGACTTCTACTATTCTCCTTCCTGACAAAAAGGTTTTCCCCAATCTTGAATGGAACTATGAAAAAATCGAACAGACAATCAGAGAAAGAGCCTATTTAGTGGCAGGAATCAAATACCATCTTGAAGATCAAAGGTCAAAAACCAAAAAAACTTTCTATTTTGAAGGCGGCATTCGCTCTTTAGTAAATCATTTAAATCGCAATAAAAAAACTCTTTGTTATCCAATTTATTTTATGCGCCGAATCGAAGACACGGAAATTGAGGTTGCTATCCAATATAATGACAGCTTCTCCGAAAACGTTTTATCTTTTGTTAATGTCATCAATACCGTTGATGGCGGAACTCATGTGACTGGTTTTAGGATGGCTTTGACTCGTTCCATTAACGACTATGCCACTAAAATTGGGGCGATTAAGGGAGACGGGGATAGTCTCACTGGAGAAGACGTAAAAGAAGGGCTTACGGCGGTTATTTTTGTCAAAAAACCAGCTGATTCTGTTCAATTTGAATCACAAACCAAGGCTAAATTAAATAATCCTGAAGTTCAGGGTTATGTGGCGGCCACTGTAAAAGAGGGCTTAGATACATATTTTGAAGAAAATCCGGCTGATGCCAGAAGAATTGTGGAAAAAGTAATGTTAGCGGCCAAGGCCAGATTGGCGGCCCGGGCGGCCAAGGATGCCGTCATTAGAAAAGGCGCCTTGGAAGGAATGACCTTACCGGGGAAATTAGCTGATTGTCAAGAAAAGGATCCCACTTTGTCTGAACTTTTTATTGTTGAAGGTGATTCTGCCGGGGGGTGTTTTTCTGGTGATACTAAAATTGCTCTGACCGATGGCAGAAATTTAACTTTGAAAGAAATTACAGATGAATGGAAAAAAGGAAAAATAAACTATTGTTATACAATTAGAGCCGATGGAAATATCGGCATAGAGAAAATTCTTAATCCAAGAATTACCCGAAGCAACGCTTCGGTTGTCAAAATTGTCTTAGACAACGACGAAAAAATTGTTTGCACACCCGACCATCTTTTTATGCTTAGAGATGGATCATATCAAAAGGCAGAAACTCTTACTTCAAAAAATGGTTTAATGCCCTTAAGAAAGAAAATTTCTAAAATTGGTGGAAAAATTACTATTGAAGGTTATGAAATGGTCCTCAACCCTAAGACTCATAAATGGATTTTTGCCCATTTGTTGGCTGATAAATATAATTTAGAAAACAAGATTTACACTCAAACTAAAGGTGATCACAAACACCACTTGGACTTTAATAAATTAAATAATAATCCCGATAATCTTACTCGACTATTTAAAAAAACGCATCTTCAACTTCACCAAGACAATGCAGCAAGAACTCTTCATAAAAAGGAGACTATTGAAAAATGTAATTTAATCAAAAGAACCCCGGAATATCGACAAAAAATTTCCAAAACAATGAAAGAAATGAAGGATTTATTAAGCGCTCGAGCTAAAAAACAATGGGAAAATCCTAAATACAAAAGATATATGACTCAAAAATATTTGGAATTTTACAAAAAAAACAAAGATTACAGAGAAAGAATCTTGGAAACAATTAATAAGGCTCAAAAAGAATATTGGAGCAAGGAAGAAAATCGAAAAAAACAAGCTTTTAAAATAGAAGAATACTTTAAACTCTATCCAAATAAAAGGCAAAGACTTTCCCAAATTGCCAGACGTCAATGGGATGACAGAAATCTCTTAGAATGGCGGAGACAAAAGACACAAGAGCAGTGGACGGAGAATTTTCGCCGGCAGAGAAAAAATTCTTATAATCAAACTTACTTGACCAAAAGTTTGGAATTTGCCCGAGAAATTTATGAAAAATCCCAAAACGTAGACTCTTATGATCAAGATAGAAAAAGCCTTCCAAAGAAAAATAATAATTTACTTAAATTAGATACTCTTCTGGCAAGATTTTTTGAAAACGACAAAGAAAAGTTCCTTGAAGCAGTTCGAAATTTTAACCATAGAATCAAACGAATTGAAAAAATTTCAAAGAAAATTGATGTTTATGATATTGAAGTTCCTCACACACATAACTTTGCCATAAGTGCTGGGGTTTTTGTCCATAATAGTGCCAAACAAGGAAGAGACAGGAGATTTCAGGCAATTTTGCCTTTAGGAGGAAAAATTCTTAACACAGAACGGGCTCAACTTGATAGAATTATTGAATTCGAAGAATTGAAAGATTTAATTATCGCCTTAGGTACAGGAATAGGAGAGACCGTTAATCCAGAAAAATTAAGATATCATCGGATAATTATTATGACTGATGCTGATGTTGATGGCGAACATATTGAAACTTTACTTTTGACCTTTTTTTATCGCCATTTACCTCATATCATAAATAATGGACATCTTTATATTGCTCTTCCTCCTTTATACAAAATTCAAATTGGTAAGGAAGTATTTTATGCTTACTCAGATAAGGAAAAAGAGGACATTTTAAGTAAAAATACTTTTAAATCAAGTTCATCTATTATCCAAAGATATAAGGGTTTGGGAGAAATGAACCCTGAGCAACTTTGGGAAACAACGATGAACCCGGAGAAGCGAACCATCAAACAAGTTACTATTGCTGATGCGGCTAAGTCTGATGAAACCTTTAATATGTTAATGGGAGAAGAAGTCCTACCAAGAAAAAGATTTATTCAAACCCATGCAAAGCTTGCGACATTAGATATTTAGTTTTGCACTTTTCGCTTTGAGCTTTAAGCTTTTAATTACATGGATATCGGTAAAGTTCAACCAGTAGAAATATCTTCAGAAATGGAAAAATCCTATTTGGACTATTCCATGAGTGTTATTGTGGCTCGAGCCTTACCAGATGTTAAAGACGGCCTTAAACCAGTTCACCGTCGGATTCTTTATGCCATGCACCAAGTGGGCCTAACTCATACGGCAAAGTATGCCAAAACTGCCAAGGTTGTTGGTGAGGTCTTAGGAAAATACCACCCCCATGGGGATATGGCAGTTTATGATGCCTTGGTAAGAATGGCCCAGGATTTTTCAATGCGTTACCCTTTAATTGAAGGCCAAGGAAATTTTGGTTCAGTTGATGGCGATCCCCCTGCGGCCATGCGTTATACCGAATGCCGACTTTCATCAATTTCTCAAGAAATCCTCTGCGATATTGAAAAAGAAACGGTTGAGACAATTAGAAATTTTGATAACACTTTGGATGAACCAGTTTTCCTGCCTGCTAAACTTCCCAATCTTTTGCTGATGGGTTCAGAGGGAATTGCCGTCGGGATGGCAACTAAAATCCCTCCTCATAACCTCACTGAGGTTTGTGACGCAGTTGTCAAACTAATTGAAAAAGGAAGTATCAAAAAAAATGAGAGAAACGAGATAAGCGAAGCAGAAAAAGAGGAATCGGTTTTAAATATTAAAAAAATCCAACTTCAAGAAACTCTTCCCTTAAAATTAACCCCGGAAATTGAAGTAAAGGAATTCACTTTTGAATCAGAGGCCTCAGTGGATGATCTTTTAGAACATATTAAGGGTCCTGATTTCCCAACCGCTGGGATGATTTTTGATCAAAATCAAATCAGAGAAGTTTACACTGATGGTCGAGGAATTATTTTAGTAAGAGGAAAGGCGGAAATTGAAGAAACAAAGGGAGGCAGATTTCAAATAGTCATTTCTGAAATTCCTTATCAAGTTAATAAAGCTAAATTAGTGGCCAAAATTGCCGATTTGGCTAAGGATAAAAAAATTGAGGGAATTTCTGATATTAGGGACGAATCAGATCGCCATGGAATTAGAGTGGTAATTGAACTAAAAAGAGATGCTAAACCAAAGGCGGTCTTAAATAATCTTTATAAACACACTGAGCTGCAAACGACCTTTCCGGCCAACTTTGTTGCCTTAGTTGATGGAACCCCAATAACTTTGAATTTAAAACAGATTCTGACTGAATACGTTCGTCACCGACACCTAGTGGTTACTCGTCGTTCAGAATTTGAGTTAAAAAATGCTCAAAATCGCGGCCACATTTTGGAAGGACTAAAAATTGCCTTAGATCATTTAGATGAGGTGATTGAAACCATCAAAAAGTCTAAAGATGCTGAGGAAGCAAAAACTAATTTAATCAAGAAGTTTGGTCTAACGGAAATTCAAGCGACCGCTATCTTGGATATGCAACTTCGGCGATTAGCCGCTTTAGAAAGGCAAAAAATTGAGGATGAATATAAGATGGTCATGGAAACTATTGCTTATTTAAAAGATTTACTTGCTCATCCAGAAAAAATTTTGCAAGTTATTAAAGGTGAAGTCCTGAAATTAAAAGAAAAGTACCAAGATGAACGAAAAACTAAAGTTTTTAAGATGCCAGTCGGCGAGTTTTCCGAAGAAGATTTAGTTCCTTCAGAAGAAACTTTAATTACGATTACACAAACAGGATATATCAAAAGAGTGTCAAAAGGCACCTATCGAACTCAAAAACGAGGAGGGAAGGGAGTCATGGGAATGAAAACCAAAGAGGAGGATGAAATCGCTTATATTCTCTCTGGAAATACTCATGATCACATCTTATTTTTTACTAATAAGGGCCGGGTTTTCCAAATTCGAGTTTGGGATATTCCTGAAAGCTCCCGACAGTCAAAAGGCCAAGCCATCATTAACTTAATAAATATTGAACAAGGAGAACTAATTCAATCAATTTTAACCATCTCTAAAGATAAAGATCCGAACAGAAAGTTCCTTTTCTTGGTCACCAAAAAAGGAACAGTCAAAAAAACCGCCATTGAGCATTTTGCTAATATTCGCTCCTCAGGTTTAATCGCCATCAAACTGCCAGTAGGCGATGAGCTTTGCTGGGCAAAAACTACCTCTGGAGCAGATCATATTCTTTTAGTTTCCTATAATGGTAAATCAATTCGTTTCCATGAAAAAAATGTCCGACCGACGGCCAGAGACACCATCGGAGTCAGGGGAATTAAATTACAAAAGGATGATTATGTTATTGGAATGGAAGTTTTACCTGAAAAGAAAGAGGTACCTCAAGACAAAAGAAGGAAAATTTTTAATGATGTTTTGGTCGTCATGGAAAAAGGCTTAGGAAAAAGATCAGATATTTCGGAATTTCCCTTGCAAAAGCGAGGAGGCCAAGGGGTTAAGGTAGCGGAAGTAACAGAAAAAACTGGGAGAGTTGTTTGTTGCCAACTGGTCAGCGAAAAAGTTGAGCAAGTAGTTTTAACCTCCAAAAATGCCCAAATAATTAAATTACCTTTGCGAAATATTCCTCGTTTAGGCCGAGCCACTCAGGGCGTTATCTTAATGCGCTTTGGAAAAGACTCTCCTGACTCTGTTGCCGCCGTCACTTATTTGGAAAAAGAAGAAGAATAATATTCAACCTTACACCTTCGAGGTGTCAAGCTAAATTTCTTAAAATAAACTTAAACTGATCCCGAAAAGAAGCTAAATATTTTTTATATATTTGCACATATTTGATAATTTTGGTTTCTGTTTGTTTATTTTTAAGTGCTGATAAAACATCATCAATGGTTTTGATTTCTTTTTTAAAAACCGTCACCCCTAATCCAATAAAATCTAATGAATGAGAGTCGCTTCCTCCTGTTTGGGTTAAATTTTTTCTCATTTTAAATTCTTTTTGGAAAATTAAGTTTTCTTTTTTAAAACAGGTAGCACTGGCTGTCTCCCAGCCATCTAAGTCAAGATCAAAAACTTTTCTACCTAATGATTTTTTTTCTAAATTCAGCAAAGTAAAGGGATGAGGAGCAACAGCAATTCCTCCTTGTTGGTGAATAAGTTCTATTGTCTTTTCGGCACCCAATTTTTTGGGTATTTCTTTTTTAATACCATAAGCCAAAATATGACCATCTTTGGAGGTCACCTCACAAGCAGGAATAACAATCAATCCAAATTTACCAGCAATTTTTACTGCTTCTCTAAAACCTCCAAGGGAATCGTGATCAGTAATGGCTACCACTTTCAAATTCCTCTCCTTAGCCTTTTTTAAGATTTCTTCTGGGGTGCTAGCTACCCAAGGAGGGAAATTATGAAAATAGCCGTTTGAGTAATAAGAGTGAATATGTAAATCTCCATAACAAATCATCTCTTTAATCATACCCCTTCTTTAGATTAAAGTTAATGGTATAATTTGGACAATTAAATTTATTAAAAAACCGCCTTTGAACTTATAGTTTTTTCCCGTTCCCGAGGTGCCAATAGTATTCCACCTCGGAGGTGGAACAGATATGCCACCTTGGGTATTTCTAAAAAATGCAAGCTCATATTAAACCCAAAATTATTCTTTTTGATATTGATTATGTCTTGATTGACTCTTCCAAGCTTAAAGAGATTTCCTCTGCCAAAGTTGCTAAAATCCTTAAAATCAGCTTAATCAAGATGGAAAAAATAAATGAAGAATTTGGCAAAACTTTAAAAACTTCTAAAGAGTTTTCTCCCAAAAAATATGCCAAATTTTTATCTAATTATTTTAATGATTCTCGGATTTCCAAAAAAATCACCCCCATTTTCCTTAAGTCAAAACTTTATCAGCAAGCCCTTTACTCTGATATCATTCCTTCCTTAAGGAAGTTAAAAGAAAAATATTGGCTGGGAATTTATTCTGAAGGTACAAAAGAATTTCAAATGGCCAAATTAACGCTTTCAGGCATAATTAATTATTTTAAAAAGAATTTGGTTTTTATTTATCCTGATAAAACCGGAAAAGCAACCAAGCTGGTGGAAAAATTAGGAGAAATCTACTTTGTAGATGACAACCCAAGGCACATTAAAGACATTGCCGCCACCTTTGATGCTCATCCAATTTGGCTTAAGCGCGGCCCAAAAGCAGATACCAGCGAAACCCTAACTTGTCCAACAATTTTATCT
>Ga0172363_10000737_pt1 | contig 25586 bp, 24 predicted proteins | sample LakKivs2_kivu2a2_FD_114541 | JGI IMG/M metagenome (GOLD analysis project Ga0172363, IMG submission 114541) | Sediment microbial communities from Lake Kivu, Rwanda - Sediment s2_kivu2a2 | ecosystem: Environmental > Aquatic > Freshwater > Lake > Sediment | place: Rwanda: Western Province, Lake... | reverse complement strand
TTATAGTTTTTTATTCTTAGGTACAGTGTATTTCTTTTCTTGATAAAAGTCGATAGGCATATGTCCCGCGGTGATAGGGACGTATGTCCCGAACAATATGGGCTAGGGAGCCGCGTATGCCTGTGGCGCTTAGTGCGCAATATCCTTTCACATATGCCTCTTAGGGATCGAACGTTGGCGGCCACTGCTCTTTGCAGCATTTATGTCCAAATTAATCAAGAGGCTGGCATGATACAGTTACAAGCGGTGTATGATACCATACTGCCCCGCTGGTAGAATGCAGCCCAGATCTTGATCGAAGCCGAAGATGATATCCTGGCTACGTGAGCTTCCCCGTTGAACAGTGGAAACGCATCTATTCCAACAATGTGCTGGAACGGCTCCACAAAGAGGCGCGAAGAAGGACCAATGTTGTGGGTGTCTTTCAAGATGAGGCTTCGGTGATCCGCTTGGGTGGAGCGATCCTCCAGGAATAAGACGAAAAATGGGAAGTAGCCAAGCGCTACTTTTGCCTGGATTCGATGAGCAGGCTTTATACTCCACTACCGCTGGTAATGGCTGAGCCAATCCCCTTTACCCTGGCCCCGGTGCATTGAACTAAAGGTTGTGTATAAGTGGATGTCGCTCCGCTACATCCACTTATCCACAACTACTACGACGACGAAGTGATTGATCCTTACAAGAAGCATACAAAAGAGTTTACACCATTGACAAAGACGCTAACCGGCAAATTCGAAAGTACAAAGATTTATAAGAATAATGACGATGTGAATCGTTCTTAGTAATTCCCAATTATTTACCGTATATAACCATAGCTACATCAACGCTTGAATCTTGTTCAAAAGTGTACACTTGGATGATCAGATGGTAAGTGCCTTTAACGGGTGTAGTTAGTCCTGATTTTGGATCAGCAATAAAAATTCCTTGTTGAGGTTGCAATCCTGCCAAGCGCCTTCGTAATTTTGTATCTTGGGAAATGTAATAAACGACCTGTTCTTCAATAGCGAAATCGGATATTCGTAAATTTCTATCATCTGGGGTTGAAAGGATTATTGAGGCAAATGGCTTCTTTTCCGTATACGTTGCAATAAAATCCAATTCAATATCCCCAGGAAAATCATCATACATCCAATCGAATGTAAATGTGATCGTGGTTGTATTAAAATTCTCACCCAGTTCTATTGTTTTTATCGCTGTACCATTTATACTGTTTTGTTTGATCAGAATATTTGTTATATTGCTCGTAGACGAAATAAGGTTTAGGGGTTCGGATGCTGAATATTTCGTTAATGTTTCTACCTTCCCCCCAAAACTTGTAGTATAGGTGTATATATTTCCATCGCCCCCGATGAAATACATTATAGCATCACCTGTAAATGGCAAAATTATTTGATAGCCTGTCAATTGAGCATGATGCGTAATCGGATCGATAATATATTGCTTACCGAGATTATCTGGTAAGGAGACTATGCCATATGGCCTAGAAAATGGCGGATACGAATTAAAATAATCATCAGGAGGGGAGGATGTAGAAATATTAGCAATTTTTCCAGTTCTATCGACAATCGCTATTTTTGGTTCTTCATTCCCAATCGCATCATAGCTTTTATACGTGAATGCTAATTTTCCATCATATGATATGACATAGTCAATTATTGGTTCTGTTGTTTTTATTTGCATGCCATCTGGTATTTCTACACTAATAGCGTCAAAAAAAGAATTTACGAACAGAAAATCATTACCTGTAAAAAATAGGAATCCCTCCGGTTGAATCATTTTAGCAATATTGACAGTCATAGCTGCACCTAGTTTCAGAACTTTGGTTAATAAATCAATAATTATTAATCATCTATCTTCAAGTAGGATACCAGAAATTATAATAATCACTTGGATCGTGATTGAGGTTCTCGTTCAATTGTCATGTAGCTTATTCGATTGTCTAGACTACGATTGGTCGCCTATCGATGTTTTTTTTATTGAAGAATTATATTTTATTATAAACAGCTAGCCTTTCGGTAATCTTATCCTTAATAGTGTTAAATCTTAAGACTAATCCTGAACAAAGCCAATATTATTGACATTGTTCAAAATAAAGCATATCCGCCAACCTCAGAAATAATACAAACACCACCCTAATTTTACATAAGACAATCATTTGATTTTACATATTTTATCATGATACTTTTCTTATGTATTTCTCCTTCGAACAAGTTGGGTCTGCAATTCCTTCTTCATGCGTTGTACAATCGTGTGCAACCGTGTGCAACGCAAAGTACTTGGCATGGTAAAAAGCCAACATTTTGATGGTTTTTACCCCATTTTTCCGGATTTTACGATGGTAAAAGCCCCTATAGTAGGCCGTGGAACTGGTGGAAAACACCTACCGCGCCCATCACACTCAAGCGCAGGACCATCTTTGGTAGGCATAGTAGCTCCAAATAAAAAAACTGACTTGAATCCCAACAATTCCAGTCAGTTCCGAGTAATAAACTCATATTCTGATTAAATGACGCGATGGTACATGATTGTTAGCAGGTAGTTATTGTGAATCCCAAAATAACTGATTAAGCTGCTCGACTAAGATATGAACAGTAGTAGATGGATTATCCTCAACAGGATTTCGGGGTTTGTACTGGGCTAGTAATCTTTTGGCATTTCGTATAGCATCCTTTTGCAGAGGATATAATTCGTCGTAAATTGTTTCACAATTTTTTTGATACTTATGCCCTAATTTTCTATCAAGACAAGTTATATAATCACTACGGGTAATGCCTGTGTTCAAGTATTCAAAGTGCAACACATACCACAGCTCAAAGGCTTCGTTTGAATAAGCTACATGAACATTGTTAGCCTCTGCTTTTTGTAAAGCTGCATTGAAAACACCTGGATTAAACGAATTGCGGTCGAAGACACACCAGACTTGGTCGTAATTAGACTTGGACTTCAATTGCAAGGCTTCATTGACTATACTGATAGTATTTGCACCTATTCCCCGAACGTCTACAATCGAATTTTGAGGAATTGGGAAGCATTTAAAGTAATTTGGTTCAGTTTTTTCACCTTCACAGACCACAAGAAATTTATGACGTGGTTCATATCTATTTATTCGCCGGCGACTATAAATAGTTGTTCTTTCTTTTAAAAAACGATGCTCAGGCATGTTTATTTCTCACCGAGTATTATTTGTTGTATATTTCCAATAAAGGGTATTGCTCCATATCGCCCCTCAATATAATCACTTTCGAAGGAAGCATCATTGCGAACTTTTAATTCTGCAAGAGAATATAGATGGCTAGATTCGTAATGATCTTTCTCTATAAACCAAATCTGATCACGTCGGAATAAATTCTTTGACAATAGATTGGTATCATGCGTTGTGAAAATCAATTGGGCACGTTTTGGATTTGTATCTAGTGAGTTGAATAATTCAATTACAGATCGAGTGATTAAAGGGTGCATACGCGCTTCCATCTCGTCAATCACTAACACACGACCAGTCGCAAGTGTGTTGATCAAAGGACCAGTCAGGAAGAATAACTTTTGTGTTCCTTCAGACTCATTTACACCAAGATCAAAAGTCTCCTCTCCCACCGGTGATCCACCAGCGTCATATTTTTTATGAATCGTCTGGATTGACATCGGTTGGATATTTCCTGCTCCAAAGACTTTTTCCAACCTTTCCTGTAATAGCTCTGCGATATTATCATCTGGTACTGCTACAGAAATTGCAATACTAGGTTTGGCGCTTTCTTTAACATCAGCGGGCTTATCAATCCTTACATCTTGGATACCCAGATCAAGTGCCTTAACACGATTTATTATCTCAGCCCGAAAATCATCCTTTTCAAATTGCTGTAGGGTATAACTGCGATAACCAATATCGGATAGACCTGAGATAATACCTAATTTTCGAAACCAGATAAGTATCGATGTAGCTATAGGCCCATTGAATTGTGCTGCAACCGAAAGAAACAATGCATTCGGACGGGTTTTATCCTCTAAGCCTGACCCTTCTTTAAAAACCCGAGCACATTCGATCCTGTCTTTTTGTCGAATAAATAAGCGTGACTCACGCTGTTTTGGGGTAGAGAATAACCATTCGGAAATGATGCGTTCGGTGTTGGCCTCAAAACCGTAACGATACTGTATATCTCCTACAATAAATGTGACCTCAAGTAATGAAGGTGAGTTTACTGTTTCTGTTGAAAGCCTAAATGGTTGAACTTCGATTGCCTCTGCGACCTGTGTCTCCCTAGATGAGCTGAGAACAAAAGAGCGCATGAATCGTAATGCATGAACCAAATTACTTTTACCACTGGCATTTGCACCGTATATTGCTGAGCTGGTAAGCAAGGTGAGTTTATCATTCACACGAATTGTGTTATTTATATTGATTCTTGGATCCCGAGCTTTCAGTTTAGCTGCAACCATACTTAACGTGACCGGCTCTTTGAAGGAACGAAAGTTACCTACAGTAAATTCGATTAGCATATTAAATCCTGTAATATTATATGGTATTTTGTGAAATTATCACAATATTGTGTATTATATAACATAATACAATTATGTCAAGTATATTATTAACTTAATATCCATTATAAATTAATAGGATGCAATATTTGCTACTTGACTGAGCTGGTAAATAGCCCCATTATATCGATGTCGGCTGGTATTTAGTAATTTTTCGACTTGAGATCTATTAACCACCAGGCATGAAAATGGGAGGTACGCGAATTAGAATTAAGATCACCACCAAGGAACCAAGGATTTTTAAGCATTCAATCATCATACCTGACTTTTATTTACAAGGATTAGGGCCTCCCATTTTCAGATCAGATTAGGAATTCTTACTGGATTGTGGTTTGAATTGTTGGAATAGAATCGATCGAAATTACCCATGCAATCAAAGCAAGTTGAACATAAACATTAAGATCATGCTGCTTAGACAATGATGAAAGGAGGAAGTCCATGACTAGGCATGATCGGGGCTGTTGTACGCCGTTAGTCAGATAAACGGATCGCTTGTAATTCAGGATTACACCAACTTTGTTTTGCAGCGTATGATTCATCAAATTGGGTATCAATTTAATAGCTACGGGACATATTTCCTTGGTTCATACTTCGTGAACAATTCGCCCTGTAAAAGATGAGTGTACGTTAATTTCATACTAAAGCCCACAGCCCTCTCATAGAATATTAGCGATTGATCTACAAAAGGGTTGTGGGTATTTTTACAACTCTATTCAAAATATCGGTCCGATGAATATGTATTACTTTCTATGTTTTTTATTAAATCCACTGGTTTATCTCGCCGGCATTTTCTTATCCTGACTGTTGGTATTTCACCTCGAAGCGTCAGGCTGTACGCCATTCCACGGCTTATCTTTAGGATTTCAGCTACCTTCCTTCCATTTAGCAGGGTGTTAATTCTCAAGACATTATCCTCAACTTCCTTATCTTGTAACTTCTTTCCCTTGTACAATTTGATCTCCTTTTTTGTTTAGTTGCATCGAAATTTACTGATATAAATACTAATATACTCCTGCACCATAACGGTGAGGAAGGCATATTGCACCTTGATCCCAATTATTGGATTTAATCTTATGGTGTTGAAAATGAATCTAGGCAATCCATCAATATTAATTGCGATGGATTATGCCAAGACAGGGTGGGTCTACAATTCCTTCTTCATGCCATGTGCAACCGTGTGCAACGCGAAGTACTTGTCATGGTTAAAAATCGCCTTTTTACTGGTTTTTACCCCATTTTCTCGGATTTTACGGGGGTAAAAGCCGCTAAAGTAGGCCGCGGAGCTGGCGGACAGCCCCTCCCTCGCCCATCGCACTGAAGAGGCCGCGGGTTCGAATCCGCCGACAAGCGGCAGGTGACTCCGCCAGATTCACAAAGTTTACTATCTTTTCACCTGGGGGTGAATGTCCGGTTATTTTTATATAGCTAAATAGAGTATATTTCTTTTTTTGATAAAAGTCGATGGGCATATGTCCCGTGGAGATAGGGACATATGTCCCGCGTGGATAGGGACAAATGTCCCGAACATCCTTCGATACTCACTAAAGGTTCTTATGACTACTAAAGAAAATAACCTCAAGGTGAGCCAGCAGATCGTATTGATGGATATCGCTACCCCGATGACAATGTATTGTTATACCTTAATCGATCTGGGGGTGACTTTGTACGATATAGCAGATAACTACGGTCAGGGATTGAGAGAATAAATTCTGGGTAAAGCCTTGCATAGCCGTTGAGAAGGCATCATCGTGGCAACCAAGCGTGGGGAAGATTTAGTACCTGAGCAGGAGGATCCCGGGATTTTGAACGCTAATTTGGATGAGCAGAGATGCGAAGCCAGCTTCCATCGCCTGGGGATCGAATGCGTAGACCTGATATTCTTATCTAAGATTAAAGTCCCTGTCCTCCAATTGTGATATAAAAGACACAGGTCGGAATAGATTATCCTGCTAAGGGTGGAGCGAAGTGAAAATTCAGGTTTTTTGGGCCAGTGCACGTTGAACGATACAGAAAAGCCTACTTCTAAGGACCAGACAACAGTTGGCGTCCATGCCTGGCACTGGATCGAGCCCTGGTACCTGGCCTATGCTTTTCAGGGGGCCAGCGTGGCTGGCTTGATCCCTATTTTGATCCCATTGGTGGTCAATCAGGGCGGCAGTGTGGCCCAGGTGGGCCTGGTGATGGCAGGCGTTAATTTTGGCGGCCTGGCTGCTCCCCTGTGGGGCACGCTCGCTGATCGCTTCCGCCTGCACCGCTGGCTGCTGGTTGGCGGCTTGTTTTTGACGGTAATAGGCCTGGCCCTTTTCCCGTTCGTGCGCGGTTCCGGGCCCTGGCTGCTGCTGGCCCTCCTCCAGGGGATTGGCTCGGCCGGAGCGGCCACTGTGGCCAACCTGTTTGTAGTTGAAGTCCACCCGGAAGCTGAGTGGGACGAGCGTATCGGCTGGTTGCAAACCTTCTATGGCGCCGGCCAAGTGGCCGGGTTGCTGGTGGCTGGCTTTTTCAGCCAACCCGGCGTGGTGCGCACGGGGGTCTTTGTAGCCGCCGGGGTCACGTTGTTAGCCGGCCTCGTCGGCTGGCTGACCACACACACCCCGCCACGCCCAGCAGCGGCCAAACCAGTCATGAGGCATCCCGTCAGGACCGGGGAATGGACGGTGGGTTCTCCGCAGCGCCTGTTCCATCACGTTTCAGCGGAAGTGATCACGGGCATGGGAAGACTGTTGCGCTCGTCATTCGGCCTGTTCTTGCTGGTCTGGCTGCTGACCTTTAGCGGCACGGCAATCATTTTTTCGCTTTATCCCGTCCTGATGCAAACTCAATTTGGCGTGGCGCCGGAGGTATCTTCACCGGTTTTCGCTGTGGCCGCTGGCATCGGGCTGTTCCTGTATTCGCCAGCTGGCAGCTGGTCGGCTCGGCTGGGCACGCGGCGGGTGATGCTGGTAGGTTTTGCCATCCGCCTGGCCGCCGTGCTTGGCATCCTAGTGCTGGGGCTGACCCACCCCGTAAGCCTGAGCTGGCTGGCTTTGCTGGGTTTCGTTCTGATCGTCCTGGCCTGGTCGTTGTTGAGCGTCAGCAGCACGGCCCTGGCGGCGGCCTTGTCGCCAGCCGGTGAGGGCGCCGGGCTGGGGTTGTTCAATGCGGTCACAGCCCTGGCGGGCGTGCTTGGGTCGCTTCTCGGCGGCGCCATTGCTGGTCAGTCCGGTTTTCCGGCTGCCCTGGCCCTGGCCCTGGTGGCAATCTTGATTGGCTTTGTCATTTTCATTATCGCCAGAAATTTGCGCGAGAAAGGGAGTTAATTGAATGAAAGCGATATCCATCGTTCCCCAAACCACAACTGTTCATCTGGCAGATATCCCGGAGCCGGCTATTTCGGCTCCTGATGAGATCAAGCTGCGCATCCTGGCCGTGGGAATTTGCGGTACCGACCGCGAAGAAGTTGAGGGAGGCCGGGCCGATGCCCCCGCCGGCCAGCCAGAGCTGGTGATTGGCCACGAGATGTTTGGCCAGGTGGTCGAAGTGGGTAAAGCTGTCACCCGCGTCCTGCCCGGAGACCTGGCCGTCTTCACCGTACGGCGCGGCTGCGGCTTGTGCCTGCCCTGCCTGATGAACCGTTCGGATATGTGCCACACAGGTAAATACCTGGAACGCGGGATTAAAGGCCTGGACGGCTACCAGTGCGAGTACGTGGTGGATAAAGAGCAATACGTCGTCCGCATCCCCAACGAGCTGGAAAAAGTCGGTATGCTGTGTGAGCCGTTGTCGGTGGCCGAAAAGGCTATTGATGAGGCAGTCCGCATCCAGGTGGCGCGCCTGCCGGACGCCCCTGCCCGCCCGGATTGGCTGCATGGCCGTCTGTGCCTGGTGGCGGGGTTGGGCCCAATCGGACTGCTGGCGGCGCTGGTGCTGCGCCTGCGGGGTGCCTCCGTGTTCGGTTTGGACATTGTTGATGAAGACTCTACCCGCCCGCAGTGGCTCGAAAAGATCGGCGGTAAATATCTGGATGGCCGCAAAGTCAAACCCGACCAGGTCGACAACCTGATCGCCCCGATGGATCTGATCTTTGAAAGTACCGGGGTGGCTTCGTTGGAATTCAACCTGTTGGATGCCTTGGCGCCCAATGGCCTGTACGTTCTGACCGGCATCCCGGGCGGCGACAGGCCGCTGGAGATCCCCGGTTCGCAGCTGATCCGCCAGTTGGTGCTGGGTAACCAGCTCCTGGTGGGCAGCGTCAATGCCGCCCGTGACCATTACCAGATGGCGGTCGACGACCTGGTAGCTGCCAGGCTCCAATGGGGCAATCTGGTCGAAGAATTGATCACCCACCGCTATCCATATGCAGATTTTATGTCTGCCCTGGGCCTGCACCCGGAAGGTGAGATTAAGGTGGTGGTGGAATGGGCGAATCGCAAATAATGCATTTTTCAGGCTATATTTTCGCTGCGCCTGCGGCAAAAATGTAGCCAGCTACGAGGAATCATATGTCTAATCTAACTGTCGCTCCTGGTGCTCCCGGCATCCCCGCCCGCTGGACTTCCAGCGCAAAAAGTGGGGTTGGCACGTCTTTGAATCTAGCCAGCCGGGTCTGGTTTACCCTCAGTCATGGGATATTCAACGAAATCTATTATCCTCGCCTGGATACGGCTTGCGTGCGGGATATGGAGATGCTCGTCACCGATGGTCAGGATTTCTTTTCCGAAGAGAAACGCCACACCCATTCAGAAGTTCAGACTCTGGCAGCTAATGTGCCGGGTTACCACCTTAACAACACCTGCCAGGAAGGACGCTTCCTGATCGAGAAAGATATTTGGGCCGACACGCGGCGCGATGTCGTCCTCCAATACACTCACTTTGTCCCCTTGAAGGGCAAGCTGGAGGACTATCATCTGTACGTGCTCCTTGCGCCGCACATTGAAAATCACGGCGCCGGAAACACAGCCTGGGTGGGTGATTACAAGGGAAGGCCGATGTTATTTGCCAGCCGGCAGGCTATCGCCCTGGGCTTGGCTTGCTCTGCGCCCTGGCTGAAGCGCTCGGTGGGATTCGTCGGTTTTTCCGATGGCTGGCAGGATCTGGACCAGCACAAGCAGATGGAATGGGAATATGGCCTGGCTGAAAATGGTAATGTGGCCTTGATTGGAGAGATTGACCTCAAGGCCAGCTTGGGCAGCTTCGTCCTGGCGTTAGGTTTTGGCTACAATGATGCCGAAGCCGGTCAGCGGGCCCTAGCCTCGCTGTATGAGGGTTACGAGGTCACCCGCCAGCGTTACATCGATGAGTGGCATTCCTGGCAAAAATCGCTGCTCGACCTCAGGCCCAAAGAGCAAGTAGCAGTTCACAGCTCTGCGCCTAACCTATACCAGATGAGCACTGCCGTCATGCGGATCCACGAGTCGAAGCGTTTCCCCGGCGGGCTCGCTGCCAGCCTGTCTATTCCATGGGGTTTTGCCAAGGGGGATGATGACCTGGGTGGTTATCACCTGGTGTGGCCGCGCGACCTGGCAGAAATGGCCGGCGGGTTGCTGGCCGCCGGTGCGCACGAGGATGCCCGCCGGGTCCTGTGGTATTTGCGCGTGACGCAGGAAGAGGATGGTCACTGGCCGCAGAACATGTGGCTGGATGGCCAGCCTTATTGGGGCGGGATCCAGATGGATGAAACTGCCTTCCCGATCCTGGTGGTGGAGCTTGCACGGCGCGAAAAAGCCATCAACGAGGATGAAGTCAGGGAGTTATGGCCCATGGTGTGCCGGGCGGCCAGTTTCGTAGTTCAAAATGGCCCCGTTACACAACAGGATCGTTGGGAAGAAGATCCCGGCTATTCTCCCTTCACCCTGGCGGTAGAGATCGCCGGGTTGCTGGCGGCGGCCGATATGGCCGACTTCAATCACGAGCCGGATGCAGCCAGCTTCTTTCGGCAGACGGCAGACGCCTGGAATGACTGCATTGACCGCTGGATCTACGTGACCGGGACAGACCTGGCCCAGCAGGTTGGGGTTGAAGGCTATTACGTGCGCGTGGCTGCACCCGATACATCTGGGGCGTCCTCTCCTGCCCAGGGTTTCGTGCCCATCAAGAATCGCCCGCCAGGCCAAAGTACGGAGCCGGCGGCTGCCATCGTCAGCCCGGATGCGCTGGCCCTTGTGCGCTTTGGCCTGCGCGCCGCCGATGACCCGCGCATTCTGAATACGATTAAGGTAATCGATGCCTTGCTCAAGGTGAAGACACCGAATGGTCCTGCCTGGCATCGCTACAACGACGATGGCTATGGTGAGCACGAGGACGGCGGTCCGTTCGATGGCACCGGCACTGGCCGAGCCTGGCCTCTGTTGACGGGTGAAAGGGCCCACTACGAGCTGGCCGCCGGTCACATGGACGAAGCCGTGCGGCTGCGCAAAGCCCTGGAAGCCTTTGCTAACGAAGGCGGCCTGCTGCCCGAGCAGATCTGGGATGCGGAGGACATTCCCGAACGGGAGCTATTTTGCGGCCGGCCTTCTGGCTCGGCAATGCCGCTGGGCTGGGCTCACGCCGAATACATCAAGCTGCTCCATTCGCTCAAAGACGAGCGCATTTTCGATCTGCCGCAGGTAACTGTACAGCGTTACCTGGTCGATAAAGTTACCGCTCCTTTTACCATCTGGAGTCCCCAAAACAAGGTACACGCTATCTCCGCCGGCAAGAATCTACGTGTCGAAGCCACGCAGCCCTTTGCCCTTTCCTGGACCGCCGACGGCTGGAAGACCAATACCAGCACCCCTTCTACGAACAGCGGGCTGGGCGTAAACCTGGTTGACCTGCCTGTCGCCAGCCGGGGCGCGGGCAGCACGATCTCGTTCACCTTTTTCTGGCAGGATGAAAACCGTTGGGAGGGCGTAAATTACGATGTAAGCATATCGTAAGGGACGACACGCTGGTCGTCGCTTACAAAATAAGATCACGCGTTGAGTTGTCACGCAGAACTTCCCTGTTATAACAAGGTTATGCGTAGGACGGACCGATGTGCCTGCCCCTTATTTGAATTTATCCTTGAGCAGCCCTAGCCAATCAAGAAACGTAAGACCAGGTCTGGAAATTGTAAAAAGAGAGCTGGAGGCGAAACTATCATCCAAGGAAATTGAGGCTGCTCATCGCTGTGCTAAAGGACAGGATCTGAACGAGCTGATTAATCAACTGCTGGGGAGGACTTGAGCTAATATTGTGATGGAAAACCCACCTAAGTTATCAAAGAAATCCTGGATGCCGGATTAACGACATGATTCCTTTGAATTTGCTGCTGGTAAGAGCCAACCCGCATCGCGAGACGCTGTTTTCGATTCTTATGGATTAGATACTACTGCGAAGAAAAGTATTAAGAGATTTGTTGTAATACACGCAACCTTAATCATAAAATCGCTTTATAAATATCCCCCTTTGGACAGAGCTGCGGTCCGTCGATCAATGTTTTATCCCGCGGGTACGACACGGGTACAATTGGGTACTAATACGCTGAAATAGCCTGCAAGGAGCGCAGCGAGTTGACTGTTGATATTGGGCGATATTAGACGTAAAATACTGCTTTTTTCACTTTTTCCCCTGCATTTTAATCCAAAGCATCGAAAAGGTAGTTGATTCGTTCATTGCAAAAACATTTGTTCAATCTCAATGAATGGATGATTCTTAATTATTTGTTTGACCTTACTATATGCTTTCTGAACAAGGAAAGCGATACGTAGAGTTGAGTGATTCAATCAAAGGATGATGAAATGCTCATACGGGCTAGTAGGAGGCGAATCTACTAGGTACCAAACCGTTGACAGGATTTTTACGGCTCATCTGATGTACTCTCCACGGCTCTCGATAGATGTATTGGGGCTGAAACAGTAGTCCATCGGACGGGACAAACGTTTTTCCTCATTCATCCTGATATACCATTGGTTGAGGGTAACTGCAGGGGGGATTCCTTTCGCGCCGCTTCACACTCGCTTCGCTCGGTGCAGGCGCGCTGACAAATCCCCAAATGCGGAATTTTTGGTTAGCGGATTTCAAATTCTTTTATTAATTTCTTCTCTTTTCTTCTTTCGATATATGCCCTGATTTTTATATACTTTTCAATGCCTGATCCAAGCAATTTCTTCTTTAATAGCTCATCTACCTGGAAAAGACCGGCAGAATTATTCATCAGGATATTGATTTGGATGGGAGTTTCTTCCCCTTCTTCGATCTCCACTTTATCGATGGCTGCTGCCGAAATAGAATAAATATCGACGTATCCGGCCTCATACGGAATCCTTGATCGTCCCTGGCTGATATCCAAAGCATCTGCCACACGTACGATTCCCGCTTCGATGGTATTAGGCTTACCTCCGCTACGATGGGCAATGATTGCATGCAGAACTTCAGATGTGACAATCGTTCTCTCTTCAACCGGCATGAACTCGAGGATCTGGTGCAAGAGGTTGTTAGCTAAAAACAGGCTGAATTCCTCATGTCCTTCACGGTTGATAGACATCCCCAGGTCATGAAATAAGCTGGCCAGCAGAATGACTAATTCGGCGTATTCATGCGGCAGGCCGAAATATTTCGTAATCGACATTTCGACATCATTCTTTTGAAGGATCCGGCCCAATCGAAGTGCGATGTTGGCGACGATTTGAAAATGGACCGGCCCATGGTCGCTCATCCCTAACCGGTCGATCGCATTAATGTTGATCACCTTCCAAAGCGCGTGTACTTCCTGGTTATTGTTGATAATTTCCAGGACTTTTTCGAGGATTTTATTACCAAGAATGGGTACATTAATCTTTCGTGGTGGGGAGGTCTTGGGAGTAGGAGGAGTGGATGTCATAAATGCCTACATTTCTATTGTTTTATACAATGATTGAGCTGGATTTTCCCGTTCCATACGTTCTATTATGTATACCATAATTTACCCCCGCCTGCGGTCGATATAAAGAGAGATTGGATAGACGCAGCACCCTTGCCTACCCAAAAACAAAAACTCTTTTACCGAATAAACAATTTCAATGGGTTCGTAAAATCCTGCTGCCTGAGACCTTATCGCTGCTGGCAAGCGAACCAGCAAGCGTGATTCACATCAATGAGAGCATTGGTTTTTCTATTTTATCCTTCTACGATGGGGATTATTTCATTTTTTTTAACTCTGGTTAAAAATAAAGTGGAGTGTGCGTCAGGAATACCTTCCCCCAATGGATAGGGCTGCGGACCGCCTTTCAACATTTCATTCTGCGGGAGCAGCGCGGGCACAGTTGAGTATAGTTATGCGTAAACAGCGTGTCGATTTTTGGCGATAGCAGGCGTAAGAGACGTCTATTATTCATTTTTCCCCTGCATTTTTATCCGTCGTGCTAAAGAGAGCGCGAGTTTGAATCCGCCGGCAGCGCCTGAAGGCAGGCGATAGGGACCCCGCCCGGTCCACAATACTTCGTACCTTGTCCAGTCGCTAACGTTTTTCTAATTTCTAATGGTAATCGTGGAATACCACTCCTTATCGGGTGAAATTTCATTGCTCCTTTCCCCCCTTGGAGACCTGATAGAGTCCAATGTTTTTATTCAATTGTGAATAATAAGTATTCCGCCAGCTGTGGCATGACCAAGCAAGTGCGCTTACGGCGGTGGACAAGCATCCTGACCAAAGTACTAAGGCTTATGGCCGCTGAGGGGCGTGACACCCTTCTTCAGGATGATGTTGCCATACTGCGCCGTTTCCCCGGTCATCAGGACCGCAAAAGCCCCCCTGGTTCTTTCGTAAAAATCGAAACGATCGATGCGTTGGATCGGTGGGGTGTCTGGCCAGTGTTTGTCGATGGCCTGGCGGTAAGATGCCTCCACCATGGGATCCAACTGATCGCCTGGGACCGGGGCCATCATGACCAATGGGCTTTCGACATAGGTGTCCAGTGCGAAAAGGGGCAGGATGGCATCTAATAAATCAGCGATCCGCAGGCCATCCGCACGCAACACACATCGCCCAAAGGTTTCACCAGGGAAATGTGCATCGGCAAGCACGATCTCATCACCATGCCCCATGCGATACAGCATGGACAGTAAATCCGGGGATATCAAGGGAGATATTCCTATCAACATCGGTGCTTGCTCCTTTCAGGAACCAAACTGACCTTTCAGGGGGATATGTTCCCCTCAGTGTGGTATTTGCATTGAACTTCCTTATGATATGCCGGATGCAGCCATTTGACAACCAGCCGCTTCCGCTGGCACCCACCGAAGGCAGTTATCTTTGATCGCTTTTCAATACCGTGTGGACGGCCTGGGCATGAAAGCACAGGCCCGTCCTCTTTGAATATCTGCCTCCAGATGCTAGTAGAGTACGTTTTTGGCATCCTGAGAATCGATGTTGTCCTTGTTCACAATGAGGAAGCCAGTGTCCACGTAAGGATCGATGGTCTTCCCCTGGAAGGCAACCTCATAGGCCGACTTGACCCCAAAGTAGCCCATGTTGTAGGCGCTCTGACCAGCAATGGCGTTGAGAGTGCCATCTTTAACCATGTCAGCCAAGACCTGGTTGCCATCGAAACCAATCGCAACCAGCTTGCCTGATAGCCCAGCCTGCTGGATGGCTTTGCCCATGCCAATGGCGGTCGGCTCGTTAGCTCCGAATATACCGACCAGGTCAGGGTTTGCCTGGAGCACGTTCGTGGTCTGGTCGAGTGCAGTGGGCATATCAGCGTTGGAATATTGAGTCTCCAGGAGAGTAAAATTAGAATTAGCCTTAATGTAGTCGTTGAAGCCACCGACACGCCCGACCTCGGATCCAACACCCGCCACATAAGACATCACCTGGACTTTGCCTTCGGTGATCCCCTTGGCTGCGAGAGTATCAATCAATGTCTTAGCACAGGCTTCACCGGCAGCCTTGTTGTCAGTTGCAAAGAACGCTGTATATTGGGATGGGTCACCATCGAGTTTGGAGTCGATAATGATCACCGGGATACCGGCTGCCTTCGCATCTGCAACTGGCTTCTGGAGGGCAGTCGTATCAGAGGGAGCCAAAACAATGGCCTTTACACCCCGGTTGATGGCGTTCTCGACGATGTCGATTTCTTCGTTGATATCACTCTCAGACTTAGCACCCAGGAAGGTCACCCTGAGATCCGCAGTCTGCGCCTGAAGCTCTAGGCCGGCTGCTACAGCTCCCTTCTGCACATTCTGCCAGAAGCTGGTTTGGGTAGTCTTGACAATGACAGCGATCTCACCGCCTCCGCCTGCTTCCGCCGCAGGCGTCTTTGCCGAAGTACCGCATCCCGAGAGGACAAGAGAAGCGACCATAAGCAGGCTGGCCAACACAAATAGATTCTTCTTCATTTTCATTTTTTTCATTCTCCTTTATAGGTTAGTTGATTGAACAGTTCATAGAGTATGGACGATGGATTTATTGTATGTAACAAGTACCTCCTTTCTGAACTGGAACAAATAAAGATAGGATCATAATCTATCGATCTTTCATTTCTCATTTTCGACGATTCCTGAGCTGGTCAACCGTTACAGCGCCAATGACCACCAGGCCGATAACGATCAGCTGCATGAAGTAATTCGCACCTTGCATGGTTAGGCCCACCGTTAAGATGCCCATGATAAAAGATCCGATCACTGTTCCTGCGATCGTACCCACACCACCCATGAAGCTGGCTCCGCCAATGACAGCAGCAGCAATTGCGTTCATCTCGTAGCCAGTTGCACTGTTAGGCTGGGAGGTGGCCATCCGTGAAGCCAGGATGATGCCCACCAGAGCCGCAAGCAGGCCCGAAATAATGTAGGTGATGATTTTAACCCGAGTGACATTGATCCCGGCCCGTCTAGCGGCCTCTTCATTCGAACCCACGGCATAAGTATGCCTGCCGAGCCGTGTTTTACTGAGGTAAAAGGAAAAGATGATAGCCACGGCGATCATTACTAGCACCGGATAGGATATACCGGGGAATTCCGGTCCGATCCCAAAGATAGTGCCATTGCCCAACTGGCCAAAGGCTTCTGGCGCTGGAAACGCCATGGCATTCGTAATGGTGAGAGCAACTCCTCGGGCGACCATCATCATGCCGAGGGTGGCGATGAATGGGGGTAGCTTTATTTTGGTGATCATCAACCCGTTGAGCAAGCCACACACAACTCCCACCAGCAATCCCATGACCATACTGAGCCATATGGGGACCCCGGCATTGGCAGCCATGACCGCGATCGTACCGGAAAGGGCGATTACTGAGCCAATGGAGAGATCAATACCGGCGGTGATAATGGCAAAGGTCTCACCGATACCCATGATGGTGATGGCACTGGTCTGTAGTGCCAGGGAGAGGACACTGCGCACGGTGAAAAAATTATTGGCTGTGATCGAGAAGACAGCAAACAGGACAACAATTGCGATGTAGCGAATTAGGTTATCGACAGGCAAGCCGCGTTTTTCAGTTGTTCCCCTGATCCCAGCTGCATCATCTTGCATCATGATTTCCGTAACCGTCTTGTTCATGGTAGCTCTTTCCTGTGGTTCAGTTATTGGCAAGACACCCCCAAGCCCTCTTTCTGCAGAATACCGATTCTGGCAGCATGGTGGAGCACTTTATCCGGCAACGCACAGTGGATCATGGCAATATCCTTACTCTGGCGCTATAGTCAGCTGGCTTCTGGAAAATCATTCCGGGCACCAATGATATAAGCTACCACCCGCTCGCGGAACTCGTCAATATCACCAGCGACAGTATAGTCACACACTTTACGCCCATGACGTAGCACGACTAATCGGTCGCTCACCTGGTAAACATCCTCCAAGCGGTGGCTGATAATGATGATCGATCGACCCTGTGCCTTGAGTTCGCGCACCAAATCGAGCATCTTATCAATGGCCGCCACACTCAGAGCAGCCGTAGGCTCATCCATGATGATGACCTTGGCGTCGAAAGCTGTCGCTCGGGCAATGGCCACTGATTGGCGCTGGCCTCCTGACAGCCGCTCCACGTTTAAGTTCACAGAAGAGATGTCGATCTTGAGACGATCCAGCAGGCGCCGCGTCTCTTCTGCCATATGACGCTGGTTCATCACACCAATTAAGCTCATCCGCTTAGACATCGTTTCCCGCCCTAAGAAAACGTTGGCAGCAACATCAAGATGATCGACAAGCGACAAATCTTGATACACCATCTCGATACCCAGATTGCGCGCACTCATTGGATCGTTATAATGCGCCTTGTGGCCCTCGATGAAGATCTCTCCTTCATCAGCGATATAGGCTCCACTGAGAACCTTCATCAGTGTGGACTTGCCGGCAGCATTGTCACCCACCAACCCCAATACCTCATTGTGGTGGAGTAGCAGGTCAACCCCGCGCAATGCCCGGACCGCTGCAAAACTCTTCTTGATATTGCGCATTTCTACGATGGGTGGGTCTTCTGTCATAAGTGTTTCTCCTTCTCCATGAGCGAATCGATTATTGCTCAGAGCCATTGGCGGTACCCTCCTTGTTTTAACTGGATGACAAGCTCACGGACATCCTGCTCACGGCTACGAGGGCATACCAGGACGGCATCTCCAGCGTCCACGATGATCAGGTCATGGACCCCAATCGTCGCGATTAACCGATTTTCACTAATTGCCAGCGTATCACGGGTATCGAGGCCAATGTGTGGTCCTGACAGGATGTTGCCATGCGCATCCGCCGGTAATAACGAGAGCAGGCTATCCCAGCTGCCTATATCGTTCCATCCAAGGTCAACCGGGAAGACTGCAACTTTCTGGGCGCCTTCCAAAATCCCGTAGTCGATGGTTTGCTGCGCTACTTGAGACCAGACGCGGTCCAGTGATTCCTGGTAATGCACAGTTCCCAGAGCGGCTTTTACATCCAAAAGCTGGTTGAAGAACTCAGGCATTTGGCGCTCGAACTCGTCCAGGATGCACCCCACGCGCCAGATGAACATGCCGCTGTTCCACGAATACCCCCCGCGATCCAACATGGCAATTGCCGCCTCTAAATCCGGCTTTTCAATGAAACTGGTGGCCCGGTAAGCGGGGAAGCCATCCAACCGACCCAGGCTCAAACCATGCTGGATATATCCGTAGGCTGTGGAGGGCGAGGTGGGTTGGATCCCTAGCGTGACGAGATAGTCATCGAGGGCCAGCTGTCTGGCGGCGACCAAGACCCGGCGAAGGCCATCCGCATCGGCGATCAGGTGGTCGGCGGTCAGGACTGCCATGATCGCAGTGGGATTCTTGCGCTTGAGGTGGATGGCAGCCAGGCCAATGGCTGGGGCGGTGCCACGGCCCTGCGGTTCAATGATGAAACACTCCTCGGGCAGCTCTGGCGCCTGCTGCCTCAACAGGCTAATATGCTCGGCGCGGGTGAGGATGGCGATACGGTCGGGGGGAAAGAGGGGGGCAATGCGGTCCAAGGCTAACTGGAACATGGTGCGCTTGCCCAGCAGTTTGAGCGATTGTTTGGGTCGCTGGTCGCGGCTGAGCGGCCAGAGCCGCGTGCCTGAGCCCCCGGCCAGAATCACTGCGTGATACAGCTGGTCTTCCATTATGGCTGCCCGGACCTATCTGCTTGAGACATGCAATCAGAAACCTCGTAACAGCGTGCTTTCACGTTGTGGCAAACCTTCCTTGGGGATCCGTTGTAAAACCACATATTCTATGCCGTGCCGCACGCAGAAAGCTCGTTTCTCAGGTACGTCGCCATCTTCATTGACAACATACATATCCGGCTTGAGAAGGTCGATCTCTGGCTCGGCATCCATCCATCCGTGCCCGGTGGAAATAAGAGCCCGTTTGACATAACGTATCGATTGGACCATGTAACGCCGCTCCTCGGCTGAATACATGGGGTGGCTATTCCCTTTTAATAAACGGATATTTTCGTCGTGCCCGACCACGACATACAAATCACCTAAGGCAGATGTTTCTTCGAAGAAGCGGATGTGCCCGGAGTGAAGCCAATCGAAACTTCCTGTTACCAGGATTTTCTTAGTAGTTTCGCCAGAAACATCTCCGGATACAGGTAAATCAGGGAATCCTTTCAACTCACGAGGCTCAATCACCTGGTAGGCGATGTCCTGCGAGGCACAGAAGAGCTGTTTCTCAGGTGTGGCATCCTCAAGATTCACAATCCAAATATCAGGCATGAGACCATATACTGGTGGTAAATCATCCGGGCTTATCAACCCCTCCACCAGATGTACCTGCTGAACATAGCGAATAGCGTTGAGGATATACAGGCGTTCTCCCTGGGAGAATGTTGCGGGTTTTCCGCTTACATCATAAATGGTTTCATCTGACCATAGCAGCACATGCACGCTGCCTCGCTTCGAGGCCTCCTCCAGAAAGCGGATGTGAGAAGATCTAATGTCATCAAAACTACCTGTAACAAAGACGGTCTTCATGGAGCCTTTATTTTGCAATATTTATGGTCACCTGGAATGCGCCAGGTATTTTTTGCTCACTTACGACAAACAAGTAACCGCCACCGCATCCGGAGTACATCGCGCCATGATGGCAAGATTGGTAATGCCCTAATAGATCGAGCAGATCCATGGCGATTGTCGGATGCTGGATGGTATGGGGAAAGATGGCCTGCCAACATAGCATGCACTTGTTCATCGATGCGCCTAAAGCGCGTGCGTCACGGTTGATAATGGCATCGTAACAATCTTTACCCGTTTGGCCCAGCTCACTGATCCACTGCGGATCCAGGTTCTGCTCGCCCAGTGGACTATAACCCAACGGACGTTGTGCCACGGGAATGATATGGACCACGCTTTCCAACCATTGAACGACAGCAGGATCGCGATTGGTTTCCACGTGAATCGGAAAATAACCACCCTCAAAATTGAAATTATAATCGAGGCGGTTGATTCCAGGATAAACGATACCCGCCATATCCTGAGATCCCGAAGGTTCAGCCTTTCCTTCATTTTCAGCTGCATACAATTCACGGACCAATTCTTCAGGATCCCGATCGGGCAAATGCCCTGTCCAAATTTTCTCGGCAACGTTCCGCGTGCTCGTGCCCATCCCGCAGCGATCCATAAATCGCATGGTGGGTTTTAGCGAAACGACCACCATTGAGCCAGGCGGCGTTGGATTGTGACGTGATACGAGAGGCTGGTCAATCCATCCACCTGCGAAAGCCATGCGGTAGGGTAAATTACCGATTACGTGTGTAATGTCTTTCTTAATGGTCTGATTAATGATCATCCGGTTCTCGATGCTAACTTTTTAAAATTAGAAATCTTCTCTCTCACCAGCAGGTGTCGCCTTACCACTTTTTCGATCATAGTATTGGTCTTTGATCCAGGCATATGTTTTTAATAAGCCTTCGTGCAATGGGGTGCTGGGCTCCCAGCCGAGGATTTGTTTGATGAATGTGTTATCGCTGTTACGCCCACCGACGCCGAGTGGACCGTGTATGTAATGGCGTTCCAACCTTATACCGGCGATGTGTTCGATCTCGCTAACCAGCTCGTTGATGGAGACCTGTTCACTCGAACCAAGATTTATCGGTGTGGCAATCAACTGGTCGCAGTGCATGATCATATCGATGCCCTTGACGCAATCGTCGATGTACATGAAACTGCGAGTCTGGCTGCCATCTCCCCAGATGGAGATATTGAGGTCAGTTTTGTCCATGGATTCAATCACTTTGCGGCACAATGCCGCAGGGGCTTTCTCACGGCCTCCATCCCAAGTGCCGTTTGGTCCATATACATTGTGGAAACGGGCGATGAAAGTTTTCATATTACGTTCAGCCCAATATTCCTGGCAGAACATCTCTGACATCAGCTTCTCCCATCCATAGCCGCGTTCAGCCATCGCTGGATACGCATCCGCTTCTTTGAGTGCCCTGGCGTTTGGATCTTTCTGCAATTCTGTATTGTAGGCGCAGGCGGAGGATGAAAAGAAATATCGCTCCACGCCTGCGCGATAAGATTCGTCAATCAGGTGGGTGTTGATCAGGATGCTTCGCAGGCATTCGATGCGGAAGCGCTCAATGAAACCCATACCGCCCATATCGGCAGCCAGGTTGTAGACCTCCTTGGCACCTAGCACTGCACGCCGGCAGTTTTCGCGCTCACTCAGATCCATCGAGATATTTTCAACCCCGGGAGTTACCTGATACCATTTAGGCAGCGGTTTCTTGTCTATGGCACGTATGCGAGTGAAGCCTGAATTGTGGAAGTATTTGACCAGCGACCCGGCGATGAAACCGCCTGCCCCGCCGACCACGATTAAGTCATCTTTGTTTAGGGTTGTTTCAGCAGTTGGATTCGTGTTCATTCTCGCATATCTCCTAGATGTGTTTGATTGGGTATATTCTTGATTAATTGGTTTCACACCTTAACAGGTCCGCTTGATTTTCGTTGGATGATTTCGATCGGCAAGATGACTTCCTGACACTCATCAGGTGCCTTACCCACCAGCCGGTGTAGTAAGAGCTCAGCGACTTTTTTGCCCATTTCATACGCAGGTTGTACAGCCACCGTCAGGAAAGGTTCATCGATAAATAACGGTAAAGGCAAATCGTCAAAACCCACCAAAGTGATATCTTCCGGCACCCGAAGCTTCTGATTCCGTAAAGCTTTCATGATCCCAATCGTTATGAAGTTGTTGGCGCCCACAAATGCGGTTGGTGGGTCTGGCGAAGTCAATGCCTTTTGGGCAAGCTCATAACCACTATCCTGGGTGAATGAGCCAAAATAGACCTGTTCATATTCCTCAAGCCCTGCTTCGGTCATGGCCCGATGGTACCCAATTGCCCGATCTTCTGCAGTGGACACCCCTCTCTGTCCTGAGATCATCGTGATCCGCTTGTGTCCCAATCCAAGTAGTAACTTTACCAGCTTATAAGCCCCGGCAATCGAGTCGCAGCGCACAGTATCGATTTGTACCTCAGGGATTCTGCGGTCAAGGAGCACCACAGGAATATCGAGGGCTTGAAAAAACTCTACCGTCTTGGATTGGCTACAGGCGGGGACAAGGATAATCCCATCAACTTTTTTCTGAGCCAAGATTTGCGCATATTTATATTCCTCGGATTCTGATTCATCCGTGTTGCAATAAATGACCGAGAAACCAGATTCACTGGCGACGTCTTCGACACCCCTGGCGATGCTGGTAAAAAACGGGTTAGTAATATCGGTCATTACCAAGGCTAGGGTATTGGTACGCTTGGAACGTAAACCGCGCGCGAGTGCATTGGGAACATACCCTAATACAGATATGGCTTGCTCTACACGCCCCCGTGTTTCCTGGCTGATATAACCAGAGTTGTTGATGACTCGAGAAACAGTGATTGGGGCAACGCCTGCCTGTTTTGCTACATCATTTATTGTCGTCATGATATTGAGTTATTGCGTTTTTCTGAGAAGCCATTGCCATGAATATGGTAACGTTACCATGGTAACGTTATCATAGCATAAATTAATGCCTTTGTCAACACTCTTATATTCCGGTTATTACGAATCCCCCATTGGACGGGGATGCAGATCGCCTTTCATATTGTCTTGCTGCGGGTACAGCGCGGGTACAATCGGGTACTGATACGCTGAAATAGCCTGCAACGAGCGCAGTGAGTTGAACGTTGATTTTGGGCGATTTTAGACGTGAAAGACAGCTATTTTCCCATTTTTCCCTGCATTTTTATCCATCGCTTTGATGGCGGCGCGGGTTCGTACCGGCCGGCGAGCGGCAGGAGAACCTGCCAGTAAGAGGATGTGACATACGACTCATCGGATGAGTGATTGTGGAAAGGCAAGCAGTGATAACCTTTTTTACAGCCGGGTTTCGAATTTTTATTTGGTGATCAGAGAATATATGGAAAGTCTAACCTGGTCAATGACAGTGTACCATTAACACCTGCCCCAATAACCAGGATTTAATCGTTGTCCGATATCATATTCCACTTCTTATTTATGCCTATGACAAGGCATGCAAATAGCTTGTCACCAGCCGGATTAATTCGGCTCTAACCTTATTCATGTTAATTTCATCATCTTTATAGCTAACCATGCTGTGCACTACCCCTTCAACGGCGTGGAACATCACAAAAGCGATTGACGAGAGTCTGGTCTTTTCTAATTTTGGATTGAATTGCAACAACAGTCCTTCAAATAGCTGAAGGGTGGAGCGATCAGAATCAACCAGGTATGTGCGAATTTCTTCATCGAAGCTGGCAATTTGCTTGGCTTGTTCATATAAAGGCGAAAGGGTAAGATGGGCATCGATTAACAGGGCAATTACCTGTTGAAGCAGGTCTTCCATGTTTGTCGCTTCAGAGCTGGTGAGGACGGCTAGCTGCTCGGTGATCCTCTCCAGCATATTGGCGGAACAACGATCGATCACCGCCAAGAAAACATCGCGTTTATTTTTAAAATAGCTGTAAAAGCTGCCGACCGAGACCCCTGCTTCGTAGGCGATATCGTCCGCCAGGATATGATGAAATCCATCACGGGCGAATAATTCTTCCCCGGCGTTGAGGATTTTTTCACGTGTCATTATTCCACGCGTCTGTACCGGTGTACGAGGCATTTTTTTTTCAACTGGCTTGTTAATACTTGACATGTTTCTGGTCCCTTGGTCTGAATTGATGGTCCAACTGTTCCCTTGACAATGTGAGAAATATCTCATATAATAATGTGAGATGCATCTCGCATTATTATAACCGATTTAGAATTAGAAAATCAGGAAAAATCATTCTGCATTTATAGAAGCATATAGCATAATAAGAGGCAGTCATGACAACCATCAGTTTGGAAGATCAGCCGGTTAAGGAATTGGAAGGGGCAATGAAGACCCTGCTTTTACCGTTATGGGCCAGGGCCAAGGAATGTCACCGCGCTAATCCCTTGTTAGTGGATGAGCGTGCCCGGCAGATTGTGGATGATCTGAACGAAGAGAAGGGCTTCGGAGAGTGTTTCAATGCAATGGAGCAAGAGCTGGATACTTATTACCAGCTTTCGCAAATCATCCGGGCAAAATCCCTCGATGGGGAGATCAAGGCATACCTGCAATATCATCCGCAGGGGGCTATTGTGAACATTGGCGCGGGGTTGGATACCACCTTTGAGCGGGTCGATAATGGTGCACTGACCTGGTATGATCTGGACCTGCCTGAAGTGATTGCCCTGCGGCGACAGTTTTTTCACGAGCATTCGCGCAGGAAATGCATCGCCAAATCCGTGTTGGATCACTCTTGGATTGATGAAATTGTGCATCCTGATCAGGGCATTATGTTCGTAGCATGTGGAGTGTTATTCTTTTTACAGGAAGATGAGGTGAAGAGGTTGTTTGGCCTCCTGGTGGACCAGTTTCCAGGAAGTGAGATCGCCTTTGACACGATGGCACCCTTTTTCTTGAACTTGGGAAACAGGATGGTGCTGAAAAAAGGCAACATGGGTGATCAGGCGGTGATGCGCTGGGCGGTTCGCTCTTCTAAGGAGATTTCGACGTGGGATACACGCATTCGTGTGATCGATGAGTACCCAATGTATTCCCGAATCTCGCTCGACCCAACCTGGGGCTTGTCATGCATGATGCGCATGAAAATGATCAATTGGCTGAAGGGAATCAATATCCTTCACCTACAGATTGCCTCGAGTATAGATCAGCCAGGTATAGACTTGCCATCCTGTATCGTTTAGGTGCCTTTTTTAAAATTCAACCAACCAACTTCTAAGAAAATGTTATTTTTATAAAAGAAGTACAATCAATCAACAGCATCCCCGATTGGATTTATGACCTACCCAATGGGTCGTATAAGGCAGCCTGGTCGACGATAATCCCCGACAATCTGCTCGGTGGCACGCTGGAAGTGAATATTTTGGCTGCATATGCTTAGTTATTATTGTTTTCAAACTAGCATCGGAACTTACATCAACTGAGGGTAATTACCATGGTAAGAAAATTGCCTAAATAGTTTCCGGGAATGATCTGGAAGCCTACTTAGTAGTCAGTCATAATGAATAAGATGGAACCAAACTTGCAATCTTCAGGTCAAAGGAGAACCTGGAGATGCCGCGAAAAAAGTACATTATCAACTTATCCGACGAAGAGCGGACCGATCTCGA
>Ga0172363_10000736_pt1 | contig 25589 bp, 22 predicted proteins | sample LakKivs2_kivu2a2_FD_114541 | JGI IMG/M metagenome (GOLD analysis project Ga0172363, IMG submission 114541) | Sediment microbial communities from Lake Kivu, Rwanda - Sediment s2_kivu2a2 | ecosystem: Environmental > Aquatic > Freshwater > Lake > Sediment | place: Rwanda: Western Province, Lake... | reverse complement strand
GTTATCATTGAAATTTCTATTCTCGGCCACCTTAACCTCCTGGATTCAATGGCGTGTCATTCGTACACGCCTAATAGAGATAATTCTCCTCTTCGCTGGTAATGCCTTCCGCTCCACCCTCGGTTGGAATTTCGGCTCCCCTGCGGTTTCCGAGTATGATCATTTCATTTGCTACCAATTCGGTACGGTAGTGTTTCTTGCCGTCCGCGTCCTCCCATCCCCGCGTTTGCAATCGGCCTTCCACGTAAACTTGCTGTCCCTTGTAGAGATGCTGTTTACATATCTCTGCCAAATTGCCCCAGGCCACTACGTTGAACCATTCCGTTTCCTCTCGGCGTTCTCCATCGGCTGCGATCCAACTCCGGCTGGTGGCCACACTGAACGACGTCACTGGGCGGCCACTGGGAGTGTAGCGCATTTCGGGATCCCGCCCCAGGTAGCCGATTACCATTACCTTGTTCAGGCCTCTTGCCATGTCAATGCACTCCTTGTCAACTATGCATCTAGTCGTAGTCAACTATGCATCTAGTCGTACCACCAAGTAGCGAATGACGTCTTCTGAGAGCCTCAGGTTTCGTTCCAACTCCGGTAGGGCTTCTTGTGGAATCTGGGCTTGCAGCACTGCATAGTATCCTTCCAAATGTTTACGGATGGGATACGCCAGACGCCGCCGGCCCCAGATGTCCACATTGGTCACCAGGCCGCCCCCGGTAGTAACGAACTGCTTGATTCGGTCCACCGTGCTTTCCAGGGCCTCTTGTTCGATCTCTGGAGACACGATGACGCTCAGTTCGTAATTGCGCATCTCGCTGGGTTGTCCTCCTTTCTATGGGATTGCCCCCGGTCTGGCTTACAGCCGGAAGCAGAAAGAGTACGAGACGTCATAATGCTTCTCACAACGTCTCGTGGCAACAGTGAGGTTAATGATAGCATAAAGTGAGGAATTTGGCAAACATTGTCGGGGTGTTGGCTTGATTCCTTTTGCCAGAGCAGACCATCGCGGCTGCAAGAGGCTTTTTAGTCATTTTCTAACCATTCATTTACCGTGTTCCAACCTTTGCGTGATATATTGAAACTGATATGGACAGAATCGATTGAGTCGAATGGTAGTGGTTAGCATCATTCCTCTTTTTTATGAGCAGCCGTATGGCTTCCCCCAAAAGCAGCACGGGATTGGGAATTACCACCTTGCTTTATAAGACTTTCGCCAAGCCAATCCCTGCCGTCATATTCCGGTCTTCGACATCGTCCTGTTGTCGAGATTAGGCTGTCTTAGGGGGGAATAAATTTTTTATTCGGAGATGGCAGAGGCGCCATGGACTTTGCACTGATAAGGGGGATGCGGATGTCGTCGAAGATTGGATCCCCAGAATCAATTCCTTTTTTTTGTCTTGAGCGGAACAAGCGAGCGTATTTTCTCGTCAAACGCCTTTTTGACTTGGCTCTGACTGTTGTGCTTTTAGCCCTTTCCGCGCCGATGCTAATGCTGATCGCCTTATGCATCAGATTGGAATCGCCAGGTCCGGTGATCTTTAAGCAGAAGAGGGCGGGTAAGGATGGCAGGGTCTTTACTTGTTACAAGTTTCGTTCAATGTACTGCGGCTCTCCTGACCCACGAGAATCAGCTTTTATGAAAGCCTTTATCAACGGGCAGGTACCCGAGTCGTTGGGTGGGACTGCGGGCACATTCAAAAGCCACGACAGGAATAAAGTGACGCGCGTTGGTCGCTTCTTGCGGCGCACGAGTTTGGATGAACTGCCACAGCTCATCAATGTGCTGCGTGGAGAGATGAGCATCATCGGCCCGCGTCCCCATGTGGTAAGCGAGGTGGCTGCGTATGCATCCTGGCACCACCGTCGGCTGGCCGTTTTGCCCGGCATCACCGGTTGGGCACAGGTGAACGGCAGAAGCTGTTTAACGTTCGATCAGTTGGTCAGATACGATCTCGAGTACATTGAGCGTCAGTCGCTGGCTTTTGATTTGATGATCTTATTTAAAACAGTGGCTGTGGTGCTCACTGGTGAGGGGGCGGAGTAAGCTGCCCGATCTTGGTGCAAGGCTCTATCTTGAATGGCTTTAGCTGGCATAAGCAATGAGGTAGATCGGATGCTTAAAGCAGCAGTGATCGGAGTGGGATCCATGGGCCGCAACCATGCTCGAGTCTACACCGAGTTGGAGGGTGTGGATTTGGTTGCTGTGGCCGATAAGGACCAGGCGATTTTGCAGAAGGTGTCTCGTATTTATCGAGTGCGGGGTTATACCGATTATCAGGAGATGCTCAGTAAGGAAAGGCCAAATATCGTCTCCGTGTGTGTGCCCACTCCCTATCATCATGAAGTAACTCTAGCTGCTTTAGGCAGTGGATGCCACGTGCTGGTGGAAAAACCGATTGCCTCAACTTTGGAACAAGGTTGGGAGATCGTCGAGCGGGCTCGGGCGACCGATCGCCACCTTATGGTGGGCCATATTGAGCGTTTCAACCCGGCTTTAGTCGAGTTGAAGCGGCAATTGGATGCGGGCAAGCTGGGCCGGGTCTTTCAGATCCATAGCCGGCGGTTAGGGCCCTTTCCACCGCGGATGAGCGATGTAGGGGTGGTCATAGATCTGGCGACTCATGACCTGGATATTATGCGTTATTTGACTGGCTCAGAAGTGGCCCGGCTTTATGCCGAAACGGAGCACATTCTCCAGACAACGTGTGATGACCTGCTTTCGGGACTAGTCAAGTTCCAAAACGGTGTGCTTGGTGTGCTGGATATCAGTTGGCTGACCCCTACCAAGATACGAGAGTTGTATGTTACTGGCGAACGAGGGATGTTCCTGGTCAATTATCTGACCCAAGAGCTCTACTTGTACGAGAACGGATGTGTTCGCAGCAATGGATGGGATTCGCCCGGCTTCTTGTGGGGCGTGGATGAGGGATGTATGATCCGGCTCAGAATTCAAAAGCAGGAGCCATTGCGTTCGGAATTGTACGCGTTCGTCCAGTCCGTGTTGGAAGACAGAGCTCCTCCTGTCCGTGGTGAGGATGGGTTGATCGCTTTAGATCTGGCCTGCCATCTGCAACTTTCGGGGCAGGAAAAGAAAATTATTGCGTTCACCCGGACGGACCAAGTGGAGACAGAGAGAAGACTACAAGGCGGAGACGAGCAGGCTACACAGTCGTCCTTTATCGCCTGGTGGTTGGGTGATAGTGCAGTTCTTGCTTGAAATGAACAGCTTGTTTTGTTAAAGGTGGCGGTGATTATTGGCAGCTTTGAGCGACGGATTGGCGGCTAGAAGACCGAGATAAAGTTGCTGCGCATTGCTCGGGTAAGAGAAAGAGATCATTAGGGTGTCAATCAGAATTTGATGTGTGGAGGAGGTAACTAGGTGGAATTACAGCTCTATCTTGATATTCTAAAGAGGCGTGCCTTAATTATTGTAATAGTTGCTTCTGTGGCCGTGCTAGTGACGATAACAGCGGGTATCCTGATACCGCCTATATACAGGGCCAGGGCTACGGTGCGTGTTCTCTTGGACGTGGGTGTGGTGGATCTGAGCCTGCGGGTAGACTACGGTGAGCGTTTGTTAAATACTTATAGCCGCATCTTAAAAAGCGGGCCTATCTTAGAGAAAGCCATTAACAGGTTAGGGTTGCAGCCATCAACAATGAGTGTCGGAGACATCCGTGAAAAGGTGGAAGTGGAAGCTGTTCCAGAGACAGAGTTAATCACAATCGCTGTGGAAGACGAGGATCCTGTGCTGGCCCGAGACCTGGCTAATATACTTGCCACGCTGTTGGTAGAACATGCCCAGAACCTTTACAGTGGTAACAGCAAAAGTGCTCTTCAGATCGTGGAAGAGCAACTGGCCGGCATGGAGAACGAACTGGAAAGCGATCGGCAACAACTCTCCATCTTGTTGGCCAGCAATGCTTCTGACGCCGAAGTCGAAGCACTCAGAAGCCAAATCCAGTTTAAGGAAGATTCGTACGACCGACTTTTGGATCGTTATGAGCTGGCTCGTTTAAATGAGTCCTTACGGGCCAATAGTATTACAATTGTCGAACCAGCCTCACTGCCGAGAATACCTGCCAATGCTCTTGGAGTGAAAGAAGTAGGATTAGGCTTTCTCATAGGAGTATTTGGTGGAATAGGGTTGGCTCTGGTTATGGAAAATCTCGATACTCGCATTCATAGCTCACAGCAGTTAGAACACTTAACTAATGTATCCGTACTGGCTATAATACCTCGAGGTCTCCTGACCATGATGGGTCCAGAGCATCATGCTAACGGGGTAGGCAAAGCGGTTGCTGAAGCTTATCGCCTTCTGAGTATTAACCTTCAATCACTCAGACAGGACATTTCTCTCCAAACTATCCTGATTACCAGCGCCGCGCCTCGGGAAGGCAAATCAACAGTAGCCGTTAACCTGGCTCAGATGCTTGCCGAACGAGGACAGACCGTTTTTCTTGTCGAAAGTGACTTGCGGCGTCCAACTGTAGCAAAGCTGTTTGGTATAGATGATGGTCTGGGTCTTGGTAGTTTGCTGTCCGAACCGGCGAAACTTAGCCCTGAAACGCTTGGTCAAATAATTCATCCTGCAGAAAGTCCCTGTCTTTTCGTTATCAGTGGCGGCCCTAAGATGGATAACCCGACATCACTTTTGACCTCGCCGGCGATGGACAAACTGTTTGATTACCTGGGCACACAGGGACAAACAACAATAGTGGATGCGCCGCCTGTGTTGGGGATGGCTGATGTCTCGATCTTAGCCCCCAAAATGGACGGTGTTATCATGGTAGTCAGAGAGTCATTGACCAGGCGTGAGCAACTCCTCGCTGCCATGAAACAATTGCAGGCTAGCCGGGCACACGTGTTGGGTTTTGTTTTCCTACGGAAGGGCGGCGACAGAATTTGGGATTATCAGTAAGATGGCGACTTAAAAATGCGCAATCTCAGACTCTTGGGATTATGTTGAACAAGGGACCAAACTAACGAATAGGCCAGGTCGTTAGAGCTGTTACGGATTATTCAAGTATCAGATCATTTTCTGCTCTGATACTGAGCGAGGAAACTTTTAGACATGCGCCTCGTCTCTCGACAGCAGTTGAGATTTTTTCAAAAAAACATTCAACATGCCTTTCCTGTGTTTTTGGCCATGTTAGTAGGAGGTGGAGTAGGCGGTTTGGCGGTGATCGCTAACAATGCTTCGAGCAAGTGGGCAGTAGTGATCATCCTCGCTGTCATAGCTCCCACGGTTGTCTTGCTGGTCAACGACATCAAGAAGCTCATTTTCATAGTTTTACTCGTGGATATGTCTTTCGGGATAGATATTGCTATTCGGAATCAAGGGTGGCATCGAGGCGGTCCTACGGGCTATATGGTTTCACTGATGACAATCGCCCTGATTGTTGGATATGCGCTCTGGATCATCGAACAAAAGCCCAGGTTGCAATTCTTTCCCCAAGTCACTATTCCAGCGCTGTTGTACTTGTTCATGATCGCCATTTCTTTTTTCCAGTCTCCCAACTTGCAACTCAGTGCATTTGGGTTTTTTCTAGAATGTCAGACTTTCTTGATGTATTTTTATATTGTGAATCACATTAAAACATGGTCTGATGTGCGCCTAATCGTGATCGCTGCAGTAATCTGCCTGTTGCTGGAAAGTGTTTTGATGGCGTTTCAATACTTTGCAGGAGCCACACTAGATATCGGGGGCCTCATTACCAGCGAGGCTATAACTGAGGGCGGTGTTGGGGTAACAGGGGCTCGGGTTTCAGGTACACTGGGGAGACCGGGCAATGCTGCCCTCTACTTGAATTCTATGTTGGCGTTAACCCTTGGTGCGTATTTGACCGACAAGCTGGTAGATAAGAGATTAGCACTTGGCACGCTCTCTCTTGGTGTCATTGCTTTAATCGGGACCTCTTCGCGGGGTGGCTGGGTGGCTTTTATCGTTGCCATGCTGTTGATAATTGGCCGAGTTGCGTGGACAGAAGCTGGCAAAAAAGTAGCTTGGGTCTTTTTGTTAAGCGGATTACTAATCGTCCTATTCTGGGGGCAGATTCAACAACGCCTCTTGACAATCCAGGATGATAGGACTCGTGAGCGATTGGATACCATGGCTTACAATATTATCAAAGACTATCCGCTGGGCGTGGGCGAGAATACCTACGACTTGCACATGAGTGATAAATATGCACACCCCGATATGGTAGGTCATACTCATTTACCGGTCCATAATAGATATTTAATGGTATGGGCTGAGACAGGACTTCATGGGCTAATTGCTTTTGGGTTGTTACTCATCGCTCCGTTCTGGCAAGCCAGGCGGTGGTTGCTTAAGACCAGTGTTGCTCCGCACTTAGTCATTCTGGGGACTGGCCTGTTGGGTGGACTTGTCACCCATATCGTCCACATGAGAAGTGAGAATTTCAATGGCCGTGCGCAAATTCAGTTGCTCTGGTTTCTTATTGCGATGACGGTTGTGGTCAATCAGCTTATCAGTCAAACAGAGAAGTAACCCTACACCATAGCGTAGAGAAAATAAGCAGACGCTTTTTCTACCCTTCGAATCGGGATTGGAGTCCAAGTGGGTTTTGCGGCAGAAGATCAATTGTTAATCCAGTGTTCTAGAGTGGAAATGAACGAAGAGGCTATAGGGATAGCCTCAAATTTACTGCGGCGGGAGCTAGACTGGGATTATATTCTTGAAGCCTCCATCCTTCATGGCATTGCGCCTCTGTTTTACCATGGTCTGGCCCAACTGGCATGTACCCTGGATATAGAGACAGTTGTCCCTCTTGCTGCTAGGGAAGCGCTTCAGCTGTTGTATTATAACAATCTGGAACGTAACCGGCGCTTATACCGCGTGATAGGGGAGATCTTTAAAGCATTTCAGCAAGCTGATATCAAGGCCATGGGGCTAAAAGACCTTCCGTTAGCCAGGACAGTTTTTCCAGATATAGGGTTGCGCCCTATCGGTGATATTGACCTTTTAATACATAAAGAAGATTATGCACGTGTAGAGAAGTGTATGGCTAGCCTCGGATTCACTCCATGGCCGAGTCCAGACTGCCCGCACATTTTAAAATATGCCTGGGGGCTTCACTTTCATCGCCCCACTGACAACGTATGGGTAGACATGCAATGGGGGGTGCTTCAGCTTGAATGGGATGTTTACGGAGAAGGGAACTTTGACTTTGAGATAGACAGAATGTGGCGCGGCGCTCAGGTGATGACAATTGATGACTACGAGGTACTGGCTCCCAGGCCGGAGGACATGCTTTTTCACCTTTGCTTGCATCTGGAAGGACACCGCTACACCGAATTGATCCTCTTTTGCGATATCGCCGAGTTGATCCGCTACTACGGCAACTCGCTTGATTGGAATTATCTGATCACTATAGCCAAGAAGTACCGCGTTGAAGCTTCCCTATATTACACGCTCTCAATTACTGAAAGACTATTTGACTGCTCTCTACCTGTCTTTCTTCTTCAAGAACTTGAGCCAGGCTATTTCAAAGCGAATCTGTTTGGCCCCTTGTTCGGCAATCTTACGACACTCCATGTCACTCTGGACGATATTTACCGCATGGCCGCCCCGCCAGCCGAGGTGATGACCAAATTTGAGACCACCGTCAGAAGGCAGACGGCTTATGCCATGCGTTGGTATGAAGAACTTGACAGATTTGCCACAGCCTTGAATCACCTTGGCACCGACCTCATTATCTTTAAGGGTGATTCACCTCAGATGGTTTTTCCCAGTCAAGTATTGCCCCCCTTCCCTGAAATCCGTCTGTTATTCCTCGAGCAGGATCGCTCACGGTTATACCAGGTGTTTTCAGCGTGTGGCTTTGAGAGAGAGCAAGGAAGCAATGTCGAATCATACAACAAGTGTCGTGTATTCGAGTCGAGGGATCCAGCTACAGGCAGTGCACCACTGACCCTAAAGATTCAAGCTCAGGTGATAAATGGGCTGGACAGTCTATTTCGCTTAAATACGAAACAGGAGGCGAAGAAAAGTCTAGCTCTCAAAGTACTGACTGGGTCGTTGCTGCGTAGTAAGAGTGACCCATTTATCGAAACACAGCTCTATTTAGTCGCTTTGAATCCTGAGGAAATGGTGATCTACCTGGCCGCCTGTTCAGGCCAGCACCAGCATGAACGATTATTTGGGCTATGTAGCCTCCTTGAGTTCTTCCGCAGCTATAGAGGGCCTATTAACTGGCAGAAAGTGGCTGATACGGCTGAACAATATGGTCTAAGACCTCAGGTTTATGCCGGCTTACTGATGGCGAACATGCTGTTGATTCAACCTGTTTCCCTCAACGATCTAGCTCGGCTCAATTGTTCAGACAATCCGCCACGTATGTTGCAATGGGCCCGTTACGGCCCGGCCGAGATGGAACGTTACACCAGTTTCAAAGGGCTCTTTTTCTGTGCCCTCACCTTTCTTTCCCTCAAAGGGTTAGGAAGAAAACTAAAATACCTAGGAACAAAAAAGGTATTTTTAATAGGTATGCATCATGTTCAACACTTAAGCACTGAGTTGTTTTTAAACGCGCTCCGAGGGAAAAAACGTTATACGGCCAGGGATTTTGCGTATTGGACCGAGCCGGAGCCGGTTACTGAAACTAATTATGGGACAAGGCGTTTGTGAACACACCTAGAAGTATTTTCAAAAATACCGTTGCTCTTTTCACAGCCCGTGTAGGATACATGATCGGCAGCATATTGCTGGTGTTTTACCTCTCCCACATGTTGCAAGCAGAGGGGTTGGGGAGCTATTCAACTGCCATGGCCCTTTTTGGTCTAGGTGAACTGGTCTGCGAATTAGGGTTATCGAATTTTATCCCCCGCGAATTAGCCAAAGATCTGTCAAACACAAATCGCTATTTGATACACACAAGCGTCCTGGTCCTGGCTAGCACATCCGTTACCTTGATAGCACTAGTTGGATTAGCTTCCCATTTTGGCTATTCAGCCGAGACTGTTATCAGCATCTACCTGATCTCTCTGGCACTGATCCCTTCTGCATTGCGAATGGTTACTGGTGCTATTTTTATCTGTCACCAACGAGCAGAGTTCGAGGCATTTACCACGTTATTCTGGACGGCCGTCAGGATTCTGGTTAGCCTCTACCTTTTGCACCAGGGATATGGCGTCACTGGTATTGTTGCAACTTTTACGGTGACCAGTTACCTTGCGTTTTTCAACAGCCTGTTCTTTTACATCCGGTATATTGGTCTTCCGCGATGGGAGTTCAATCTGGTATTTTTAAGAAGCATGATCAGCGAGATGAGAATTTTTGTCGCTTTGGCTATTGGTGGCAGTATATTCACCCAGGCGGAGACGATCATTCTTTCCCTGGTCAGAGGTGAAATTGAAGTCGGGTTCTACAGCGCTGCCTATAAATTGATTACCGTATGGTACCTGATTCCCCAGAGCTACATGGGGGTAGTTTTCCCGATAATGACCCAAGCTTACCAGCAATCGCCAACTCGATCACAGGCCATTCAGGAGAAATCAATCAAGTATCTGCAGGCAGTTGCTTTGCCGCTAACAGTTGGCGGGTTTGCCGCTGCTGAGCCGATTATTAAGGCGTTCTATGGGTTGGGATTCGAAAAGGCGATCATTGTCTTTCGTATCATGGCCTGGCATACTGTGTTGGCCTTCATCAACAATGTGCTCTGGCGTTCCCTTCTCGCCGCGGGCGAGCAACGTCTGGCGTTCCGCGCGCAGATCATCAGTGGTCTCGCCAGAGTCGTGCTCTCGTTTCTATTTACCCCCTGGTTAGGCTCCATCGGGGCGGCATGGGCTCTGATCGGCGGTTACATGATTTACACCCTTATGCATGTTTATTACGTTCAGCGTGTAGGCATACAACTCTCGTATGTTCGCCTCAGTTGGCGCTTTGCTATGGCCGCTGCTGTAATGGGTATTTTCACTCTAGCTTTTGCTCAGCAGCTTAATCTGTTCATTCTGGTCTTTTTAGCAGCATTAATCTACGCTAGCTCCGTGTTCGTGCTGCGCGCTTTTTCCAAGGAGGACTTGGCTCTCTTTCGCCAAATCTGGCGGCAATACCCAAGTGATAGAGCGCTCGGTCATGACGGCACGACGATTGAGCACTAGGCTTTGATAATGATGGACCAGAGATTACTATCCTATCAAGATAGGGCAGCCAACATGCAAGTTTTGCTTATTGACTTTGGGTTTTTTGCTTATTCTGTTCAACTGGCTAATGCGTTGTCTGAACTATGTGAAGTCACCCTGATGCTCCCGGACAAGGCAGCAAACCATTACCTGGAGAGCGTTAAACAGCCGGTTGAGCTACGCCAGTTTCACATGCCTAGACTGAGGTATCCCACCAATCTACTCATGGTGCGCTCCCTGTTCAAAACTATCCGTGAAATCGAACCCCAGGTGGTGCACCAGCTTGCCTGGCATCCATGGATGAACCTGGCATTACCTTTGTTTCCTAATATTCCCCTGGTCACCACGATCCACGACGCCAGCTTGCATCCAGGCGATAGAGAGTCGTTTGCCCTGTTTCAGAATTGGCAATGGCGTCGTGCCGATCGAGTGATCGTTCACGCGGAGAAGATCAAGCGGCAGATGGTGGATGAATTAGGTGCTCCTGAGGATAAAATCCATGTCATCCCAATCGGCATCTATGACCTATATAGGACTTGGCTTAATAATGACATCTCAGAGAAACCGTGCACCGTCTTGTTCTTTGGTCGAATCTGGGAGTATAAAGGCTTAAAATACTTGATCGAGGCCGAGCCGCTGATTACCCAGCGAGTGCCCAATGCTCGCATCGTTATCGCTGGCCAGGGTGAGCCGTTTGAAAAGTATGAGCAACTGATGGTCAACAAGGATCATTTCATTATCCATAACTACTACATTCCAGATGAGATGGTCGCCCGTCTCTTTCAGGAAGCTAGCGTTGTTGCTCTGCCCTACATTGAGGCTTCCCAGAGTGCTGTGCTGGCCATCGCCTATGCCTTTGGCAAGCCAGTGGTAGTTACAACTGTGGGAGGTATCCCAGAAGTGGTGGAGCATGGGGAGACGGGTTACCTGGTGCCGCCGCGTGATCCTCAGAGTTTAGCCGAGGCTATCGTCACACTGCTACAAAATCCTGATTTGCGAGAAAAGATGGGGCGTAGGGCACTGGAGAAAGCCAAGTCAGAGTTATCTTGGTCAAACATTGCACGTAAGACCTTGGAAGTCTATCGGCAGGCAGCGGCCTCATCCTCAAAAAGCTAATCTGCACCGAGAAGTCAGATGAAAGTCTTGATTGTCACCAATATGTACCCTACTGCAGAACAACCAGCCTTTGGTACTTTTGTCAAAGACCAGGTTGAAGCCCTGCGGCAGGCGGGTGTTGAGATAGATGTCCTATTTATCAATGGTCGTAAGCATAAACTGGACTATCTATGGGGCGTTTTTCGTTTTTGGTGGATGCTCCTGAAGAATCGGTATGATGTGATTCATGCTCATTACGCCATTTCAGGTTTCATCGCCAGATTGCAGTTTTTGTATCCAGTCGTGGTCACATATCATGGGGGCGAAGTCAAAGATCACGTTCCTCATTGGCTGAGGTTTCCCGCCCGACATGGCCCCCAGATGTTCGATCGCATCATTGTTGTCAACCAACTGGAAAAAGAAATCCTCAACAATGGCGCGAAGGTGAGGGTGATACCCTGCGGTGTAAATCTTGATGAGTTTCGACCGATTCCCCTGGCTGAAGCCCGTCGCTTGCTAGGACTACCCATGAGTAAACCGCTGGTATTGTGGGCAGGGGAGTACTGGCAATATGAAAAGCGCTTTGAGTTGGTAGAAGAATCGCTGCAAGTCCTTAGGCAACGCTGCCCTGAAGCCGAGTTGGTTCTCGTTTCGGGCCAACCCCATTCGGTCATCCCGCTCTATATGAGTGCCTGCGATGTGTTGGTGCTTACTTCTCGATCTGAGGGATCGCCCATGGTCATCAAAGAGGCCATGGCCTGTAACTTGCCGATTGTCTCCACTGACGTCGGTGATGTTGCCGAGGTCATCGCGGGTGTGGAGGGGTGCTACCTGGTCAAGCCGGATCCCGAAGACGTGGCTGATAAATTATGGAAAGTTCTGCAGTGGCGTCAACGCACCAATGGACGTGACAAAATCGGGCATCTGGCCTCTGGTCCAATTGCCCAACGCATTATTGCTGTTTACAATGAGCTGTGCTCACCTGGGAGTCAGTTATTATGACCAGACGCATCTGTTTCGTAAGACAAGCTGGATACCCTGATGAGTTATCTGTTCGTCGCGAGGTAGAGACCTTGCACAGAGCTGGATTTGAAACACACGTTATTTGTTTAGGAGGAGGAAATCAAAAGCACGAAGAGGTGGTTAACGGTGTCTACGTGCATCGTATACCGCTTGCACGGAAAAAGACCAGCATTGTCCGTTATCTGTACGATTATTTATTATTCTTCTTTCTGGCAGCTCTTAAACTGACCACATTGTACCTGCGGTGTCCATTTAATGCCATTCAGATCAACACAATGCCTGATTTCTTGGTATTTGCAGCGTTCGTTCCAAAGCTACTGGGCGCCAAAGTCGTGGTCATGATGCATGAGCCGGTGCCAGAGTTGTGGCAAACTCTATATAATTCTCCGCCTCCCCGAATACTGAAAATCGCCGAACAATCGGCTTTGGCCTACGTTGACGCCGCTTTGACTGTAACGCAGCAGTTGAAAGATACCTATGTCAGCCGCGGTGCCAACCCCAATAAAATCTCAGTTATCTTGAACGTACCCGAAAGCCGCTTTCTGGAATTAGAAAATGCTGGTGAGAACGCCATGGAAGACTCCGAGCATTTCACCCTGATCTCTCATGGCGCTATTGAGGAAAGATATGGTCACGATACGATGTTAGAGGCGGTTGCGCTGATCAAATCGCAAATTCCCGGCCTTCGTTTACGGATTTTGGGCCAAGGCAGTTACCAGGAGAAGTTCCTGGCTCTGATTAGCCAGATGGGATTAGAAGACTGCGTGCAATACCTGGGCTGGGTGCCCTTGTTTCAGATGATACAGGAACTGCGTGCAGCCGACGTCGGAATTGTCGCCCAAAAGTCTTCACCTTATTCAAACCTGGTTCATACTGGCAAAATGTACGAATTCATTGCCCTTGGCAAGCCGGTACTGGCCTCTCGGCTCAAGTCAGTGGAGGCATATTTCCCCGAGGATGCATTGTATTATTTTGAGCCTGGCAATGCCGAAAGCCTGGCCCAAGGGATATGGGACTTGTATCAGCACCCGGCCAAACGGCGGGCTCTGGTTGAGAATGCGCAAAAGCTGTACGATCAATACAAATGGGAGAAGCAAAAAGAGATCTATCTCTCTGTGTATCGGGCGCTACTGGACTGACATAGCCAGGGCATGTCGACCGATGACACTTAACCGGATGGCGTCAGGAGCTCTATTGCACAAAATCTATATTGGTTGTCTCACTGCTCCCATCAAAAGGGAAAGAGTGAAATGGGTGATAAAAAGCTGCTGACAGTCTTGATAATACTTGGACCGGTTACTGTGCTTATAGGTCTCCTGAGTATGGGGTCCAATGCCCAGGGACCTTCGTACAACATCTATTTCGGCAACCTACATTCCCATACTGGTTATTCAGACGGATCTGGCACACCTGCTCAGGCTTATCAACACGCAAAAAACTCTGGCGCAGGAGATTTCCTGGCTATCACTGATCATGCTCATATGATGGATGAGGCAGAATGGGCAGACACAAAGATCCAGGGCCGACAATTTTACGGACGCCAATTTTGTCTCCATTGCGGGATTTGAATTCACCACGGCTCATGGAGACCTGAACACCTACAATACGGAATGGTTCATGGAGGGGTCACAGATTATTACTCCCACAGCCTACTATGACTATTTGGTGGCCAATAGGCCCGGTAGCATCGTTCAATGGAACCATCCATCCTCGGCCGATGGTGGTATTGTCAATTATACAGACTATAGTGCCAGCCGGGATACCGTGGTCGAGTTGCTGGAAGTTGTCAACAGGTCCAAACGGTATGAGGCCAGCTACGTCAGCGCGCTGGACGCTGGCTGGCACATTGGCCCAGCGGCTGGCCAGGATAACCATAACCCTGACTGGCTTACTGGCCTTGAAATTAGGACTGCTATATTGGCCACCAGCTTGACACGAGCCAACATCTACGAGGCCATCAAGGTCCACCGTGTCTATGCCACTGAGAACCGCAATCTCAGGATCTTGTATACAATCAACGGGAACGTCATGGGCTCGATCATCTCTGCCGGGACCTGCCATGTCTCGATTCACGTTGAGGATCCAGATACAAACATCAATAGTGACAGAATAAGGAAAATCGAGCTGGTCAGGAATGGGGGGAATGTGGTAGCTACTTATACTTCTGATGCCCACACAGTGGATTGGGTACCTACCATAACGCCGTGCAATGCGCCGTATTATTTTGTGCGGGTTACAAACGCCGCAAATAAGAAGGCCTGGACTGCACCGATATGGATAACAGCAGGTGGGCAGTATACGCTGACCATTAGCGTCGTTGGCAGCGGGGTGGTGACCCCAAGCGTGGGCTCGCATACCTACTCCTATGGCGATGTCGTCACGCTTACCGCTGCACCTGACGCTGGCTGGTCTTTCGCCGGGTGGAGCGGTGACCTGTCCGGCAGTGCCAATCCGGCGACGATCACGATGGAAGCCAACAAGGCGGTCACTGCCACCTTTACGCAGATTCCTTACGCGCTGACGGTTAGCACAATAGGCAGCGGCAGTGTGAGCAAGGATCCCGACCAGGCCATCTACCACTATGGCGATGTCGTTACGCTCACCGCTGCACCTGCTGTTGGCTGGTCTTTCGCCGGGTGGAGTGGTGACCTGTCCGGCAGTGCCAATCCGGCGACGATCACGATGGAAGCCAACAAGGCGATCACTGCCACCTTTACACAGATTCCTTACGCGCTGACGGTTAGCACAATAGGCAGTGGCAGTGTGAGCAAGGATCCCGACCAGGCCATCTACCACTATGGCGATGTTGTCACGCTTACCGCTGCACCTGACGTTGGCTGGTCTTTCGCCGGGTGGAGCGGTGACCTGTCCGGCAGCGCCAATCCGGCGGCGATCACGATAGATGTCAACAAAACGGTCACTGCCACTTTTAGTTTGGAATGTACACCTATCGCTAGTGTTGACTTGTTTTTCACGCCGGCCTCTCCGATAATAGATCAGCCGGTGAGCTTCTTCGCGATAATCACGGGTGGCACGACACCCATTACTTATACTTGGAACTTTGGTCATGGCGAGGATCTAGTCACCACTACGGCCACTGTTTTGCACAGCTTCCCGCCGGCCAACACGCTCCAAACCTACATGGTGACGCTGACCGTGGGGAACGGTTGCAGCAGCCTGGCTGTGCATAAGCCGGTCACCGTTCGACCGTTCACTGTATATCTGCCGGTGGTGATACATCAGTAAAAGAGACCATAACTCGCCTCTACATCCCAGGGTTGTAAAAAGTGCAAAATCACGGTGGAGAAAAAATCTGATGAGAAGACAACTGTTATTACGCTGGCAAGTAACCTTGCTGTTCATGTGTTATCTCATGATATGTACGCCAGTGCATACGGCTGCTGCCCAGACCGTCAATAGCTTTGACATAACCTTGAAGGAACTGGGCTACGACGAGAGGCAATTAACGGGGCCTAGGTCCTCGGCACGCTATTATTTCAGCCTGCCTGCCAACTGGAAACCGCAGACGGGCGGTTACCTAGAACTGCACCTGGATTATGTTGTCAGTGGACAAGAAGGCTACCCACCAGCTTTCTTAAAAGTCAGGTTGAATGACAGCCTGTTGCACACGGAGGTGCTGGGATCGCCAGCCGTTCTCAAATTGCGCTTAGACATTCCACCGGATGTGTTACTCCTATCTGAGGACCAATATGTTAATGCTTTAAGGCTCGAATTCGAGGTTGACGAAGAATGTGAGAAAGCGCTGCTTGTTTCGCTGACGGTGAAGCCTACATCCTTTCTCCATCTGGCTTACCAGGAAAGGCCCCTGCAACTGGATCTGGCTTTGTATCCGAAGCCTGTATACCAACAGCGAGCTTTTGAGCTGAGCCCAGTTCGTTTTGTGCTGCCTCCTGAGCCCAGCAGCACTGACTTGAGAGCCGCGGCCATGATCGCGGCCCGGCTTGGCCGACTGACGTCGGCGTCGCTGCCGATCAGTGCCACTCTGTATTCCGATCTGTTAGCAGGCACTGTGCCACAGGAGCATTTGATCGTCATCGGACGGCCAGACGCTCATCCCTTGATCCGACAACTTGATCTGCCCGTGTCAGTAGCCAAACGCCATTTAGCTCTGAGTAGCGAGATGCCAGCCATGGTGAAACCCGGTGATACCATAAGCTATACATTAACCGTGGAAAGCACTTCGGCCGTTACTGAATCGTTGACCGTTGAAGACCGGATTCCCATCGGAGGAACACTGCTGGCTTGTTCAAGCCAGTGTATAGAAAGCAGACCAGGTGTGGTCCGATGGGAAATTGGCCCTCTGGCCCCTGGCGAACAAGCCTCAACCACTGTCAAGGTGCGTTTGAGCGGATTGACTTTGCCCGGAGTGGACGCTGTCGAACCGCCCGGTGCTGCGATAGAACACACTGCCACACTCTTTGATAACCAGGGCAACGTGTTGAATGTGGACACATTGTCAGCTCAAGTAGGCACGGCTACAAGTGAGAAGCAGATCACCTCGGCGGATAAACAAAGCAGCTACTTCTTTGTCCACGATAACCAAGGTGTGGCTGAAAGAGATGGGTTGGTGCAGGAGATTGTCTCTCCGTGGAGCCCTGCCCACGTAGCCCTTGTCGTGACTGGCCTGGATGAGGAGGCCTTGCTCAAGGCAGCCCAAGCCCTGAGCGCTAGTGATCGCTTCCCTGGATTGTCGGGACGCTATGCCATCGTGCAGGCGACCCATCCCATCTCTGAATCTGTTGCCTTGTCTCCTGAGGATATATCCCTTGCTTCGCTGGGCTATACGGATGATTCTATCCGGAGCCTTTACCTTGAATATCTCGAATACGAATTTCATGTACCACCAGGGTGGAGTTTGAGTAACGAAGCCTATCTAGCCCTTCACTTTGCTCATGGTGCAGCTCTCAGTGATACGAAAGCTACCTTAGAAGTGCAATTGAACGACTTACCTGTAGGAAGCATTTATCTCGACGAGTCTAATAGTAATAGCTGGACAGCTTTTCCATTACCTACTACTGCCTCGCAAATCGGTTCTAATCGGATACGAGTACAGGTAAGTGCTGACATTGAGGACCAATGCAGATACATTACGAATGACCGATACTGGCTTACTGTCTATGCCGATTCCTTTTTGCATTTGCCTCGCAAAACAGTCGGATTGAGGCTCGACCTCAATAACTTTCCTTATCCCTTCAATAGTGATTCGGATTTGAGGGACGTCATCTTTTTGCTGCCAGAACGCCCTGCATTGCCAGAGATAGAGGGCGTACTACGTCTGGCCTCTTTGCTAGGAAGTGGAGCTGGCGGCGATGTTTTCCTGCCCCAAGTTGCTTTGGGAGGACAGCCCGATGCTGAGCCTTGGGCTGGCTATCACCTCATCGCTGTGGGCCTTCCAACCAATAACCGCTACCTGGCCGCTGCTAACGACAAGCTACCGCAGCCTTTTTGGCCGGGCACCAACGAGATTATGCAGAAAATTGACCGGGTGATCTATCGTTTGCCGCCTGGTGTGAGCCTGGGGTATGTGCAAGAGTTGTTTTCTCCTTGGGACGAAGACCGGGCCATGCTGGCCGTCACTGGCACGACTGATGAAGGTCTCGTCTGGGCACTGACTTCTCTCACCGACGTAAAACTCCAGCGGGAACTTACTGGAAATCTGGCTTTGATCCGTGACCGCCAGGTAAGAAGTATAGACACCAGGGAAAAAACAGCCGATGAGGTCGTCGCTTTCACTCAAGTGGTGGTGCCCAGCGTGACGCCTATTGTCATGCTGGAACCGACCCCTACTGCGACGGTATCACCAACCCCAACGGCGACTCTGACACCAACACCAACCGCCGTGGCCCAAGCGGCCTCAGACATGGCTTCACCACCTGTTGGCCGCTACCAGCCGGTATGGTTGATTCCCCTTTTGATTTTGAGTGTTCTGACGGTTCTCGTCGCCGTGGGCATTGCTATCCGACAAGCTCGCTCTTAGCAGCCTAATGACAACCAGGTCTCGTGAATGAGCTCAATTACGCCAGCGATCAGGGCCAAAGGCCCTTTAGTTCTGTTCAAACGCACTTTCGCCATTTCGCAACGTTACGGTTTGGCACTGTCTAAAATGGGGTGTGCCTTAGCTCAATTTATGAGCGTACTACGACAATTCGATTGTGGCGCCACTTTTCCCATCACCGCCATTATCCTAGCTCGCAACAGCGCTATCATTAGGAATATTCAAGCTCAAGGCATTGAGTTCGCTGTCCATGGCTATCGTCACATAGACTACACACAACTTTCACGAGCAGAACAACTGATTCACCTGTCCCTAGCCAAGCAGATTTTTGCCAGGGCTGGCTTCCAGCCGGCAGGATTCCGCAGCCCTTACTTGCGCTGGAACACCGATACATTAGTAGCTCTTCGGCAACAAGGCTTTACCTATGACAGTAGTCAGGGGCTAGCCTGGGACGTGCTCGACGGTCACGAGACGCCAACTTATCGCCGCGCGTTGAGTTTTTACGGTGCAAGATCGGCCAGCGATTATCCGTCTTTACCATCCCTAGAAGATAGCCTGGTACGCATCCCCTACAGCTTGCCCGATGACGAGGCATTGGTAGAACGTCTGGCTCTGGAAACAACGGAGCAAATGGCTGCCTCCTGGCTGGATATCCTGCGCCGTACTCACGAACTGGGCGAGCTCTTTACGCTGGGATTGCATCCAGAACGCTTTGCTGTCTGTCGAGAGCCACTGATAGCCGTCCTGGCCCAAGCCCGCTCGCTCACACCAACTGTGTGGATCGCCCGCCTTGACGAAATCGCCACCTGGTGGTGGGCCCGCGCTGGAGCAAGCGTGGAGATAACCGAGGTTGGCGATGGGAGATTGCACTTGTCGGTGGCTGGACCCAGCGGCATCACCGTGCTGGCCCGCGCTGTAGAGATTGACGCTCCCACTGAGCCCTGGACTGATAGCTACCGGCAAGTGAAAACAACAGCGTTCAGCTTCTATGCTCCACTCCGACCTTTCATCGGCCTCTCGCCAGCCTCTTCACCAGAGTTGGCCGACTTTTTGCACCAACAGGGCTATATCGTTGAGGTCAGCGAGGAAAGACATCGTTACTCGTATTACTTTGACCAGGCAGAATTCACCGCTGGGCAAGAGCGTCCGCTGCTGGCTCAGATTGAGGAAGCAGACCGTCCCCTGGTGCGGCTGGGCCGCTGGCCAAGCGGTGCCCGCAGTGCCATGGCCATCACTGGAGACATAGATGCCTTGACTTTGTGGGACTATGGTCTGAGATATCTTGGATATTGAGAGAGTTCAGAATGATTCCTTTCAGAAGATGGATTTTTATCGCGCTGTTATTTCTTACAAACTTTGGATGTTCATTCCAACTAGAGGGAGCATTGCAGCCGATTGGCTATCCGGCCCTGGAAGTGCGTGCTATTTGGGTACAGTGTGAGGCTGCGGAAACGCCTGAGCAGGCAGATGCCATGTTGGATCGTGTGACCCAGGGCAAGTTTAACACAGTTCTCTATTGCGTCGGTTCTGGGACAGTTAGCTACAACAGTGAACTGTTGCACGAGGAACCCTACGTCACACCCGAATATGATCCATTAGCTTACGTTGTAGAACAGGGGCACGCCAGAGGCCTGAAAGTTCAAGCTTGGTGGTGTCCTGGGTTGATCATGGAATACAGCTCTCTCAGAGATGAGCATCCGGAATGGGATATCGCTGCGCTAGAAGAAATTCCTGATGATTTACATTGGCTAAATTTCTCTTTGCCCGCGGTCAGGCAGTTCGTCAGTGACGTGGTGGCGGAGATCGTAAAGAACTATGACGTTGATGGGGTACACCTCGATTATATTCGCTACCCTTCAGCGCCCTCTAGGGTAGACCTGCACCAGTTTCTCACCCCTGATGACGTATCAGCCACGGTACGGGGTGTTTATCAACGGGTGAAAGCCATTAGGCCAAGTGTGCAAGTGACTGCTGCCGTCATGCCCAAGAAAAGTGATTCGGCTTATTATATGCAGAATTGGGCCGACTGGTTAGCTGGTGAGTATATGGATTATGTTATGCCAATGGCCTATCTCAGCCCAGATAAGAACAAGAGCTTGGAGCGCTATCTTAAAGAGTGGCAAGCTCTACCACGCTTTGGGCAGATAGTGCCGGGATTGTCGGTTTACTATGAGACGGACACTGGGGATGTCATCAAGACGGCGGAGCAACTGATAGCTCAAATAGAGATCTGTCAAGCAAGTGGAGCTATAGGTGTCACCATCTTCGACGAAGGGATTGCAACCGATGAGCTTCTGGATGCCCTGGCGGTTGGGCCATTTGCTCACTGAAACTGAGAATGGCATTGCGGGTTGCAGGGTATATTGTGAAAAAGGTGTCTTGTTTATGTAAATGTGCCATTGTCTAGTCACTATTGTTATCTATGAGGTTAGATCATTGTGAGAATTCTGAAATTAGTTATCTGGGACCTGGACGAAACCCTGCTCGCTGGAATTCTGGCAGAAGGTGACAAACAAGCGAATCCCCGAGCAGAGAGGTGTATGGTTGAGCTGGAGAAGCGTGGTGTGCTGCAGGCTCTGGCTACGCAGAATCAACCGGAAATTGTCTCTCCTGGCCTCGAGCTTCTGGGATGGTCAAATCTCTTCGTCCAGATCGTCGTCAGCTTGGGTCCTAAGGTAAAAAAGGTCAAAACGATTCTGAAGACTCTGGATATCAGTGCCCTGGATACGGCTTTTGTAGACGAGGACCCTTTCGAGCGCGGGGCTATTGAGGCGCAGATTCCGGGCATTACGGCGTGGTCAGTCTCTGAACTGGAGGCTTTCCTTGCTGGTGACATCACTGCTATCACTGAGGAAGGCCGGCGGCGTGCTCAGATGTATCGAGAGCAACAGGCCCGTGAACGAGAAGGATCGGAGGCTGTTGACTATGAGACTTTTCTCCACTCCTGCAACATACAGCTTACTATCCGGCCCTACGCACCTGCCGACGCCCTCCGCGTCGAAGAGTTGCTCAGGCGGACGCATCAGATGAATTTGGGGGCTATCCCGGCTGAGGAGGCCATTGTTCGCCTCAACCAGCCAGGTAAACACCGGGTTATCATCGCCGAGATGCGAGATGTCTACGGAGACATGGGACGCTGCGGCGTGGTCCATCTGACACCCAATGGCTCAGGCGAAGCGCTTGTCGAAAGCCTGGCCATTTCGTGCCGGATTCGGGCCAGAGGGCTGTCCTTGGCGATGCTCGTCGGCCTTCTTCGCCACCCTGATGCCCGATTTCAGCAGTATCGGTGCCGTTATGTTGCCAATGGTGCTAACAAGCCACTGCGTATGTTGTTGATGGCTGCTGGTTTCCGGCCTCAACGGGGCACTGACTGGTTGACGCTCGGGGCCGAAGACCTGGGGCGGCTGGTATTGCCTACCTGGGCTCATCTTGAATATCGGGATGGAAGTGGGGGCCAGATACGCTCTGGATGAGTTACGATGGTAGGTAATTGGCCATTTGTCTCGATCATCGTTCCGGTTTATAATGGCAGTCGCACGATTGACGCTCTGTTGGCCTCGCTGTTGGCGCTAGATTATCCAGCCGACCGGCACGAAATCCTCATTGTTGACAACAAATCAGCCTATTCAGGATTCTAGTCTGTCCTCTGAGAGCAATGAGCCGCAGGTCAGATATCTTGTTTTGGTCCGAGCCGTTCCTATCGCTTATATGTGCGCTTTACTATCACTACGGTAAGCTTGAGGGCATCCGGCGTGGATGCCCATGAGTAAGCAGAGAGGAGGGAAGCAGACATAATTTCAAAAATGTCGGAAGTTGAACGTACCCAAGTTGTGTGGAAAAAAGTTATTGAACTAGTTTCCATATCGCTGGGCAGAGGGTCGGACGCCCCAGGGGTGGATGAGCCACTTTATGGAACAGAAACTGGATTTGACTCCTTCTCTCTTTTGGAGTTCATCCTTCGCCTTGAGGACGAGTTTGGGATAGCTATACCCGATGAAGACCTGGACCCCGATATCTTTCGTTCGATCAACACCGTCGTCGCTTATGTGCTTCGCCGGATAGAGGAAAAGGAGACACAATGAGCTTATTAACCGTCGGTGTCCTAAATCTCAATGAAGCATCCCTGACAATAGACGTTCTGGACAAAGTAGCGCTTTTGCCCAAGGCCGGTTGGAATGTGCAGTTGATCGTTGTAGACAACGGGTCAGCCGACGCCGAGGTCCAGCGTCTTGCTGACTGGTTTTTGGCAAACAAAGATCAGTTCACGGAGGCATCATTTATTGTAGCCTCTCGTAACTTGGGCGCAAGCGGCGGTCGCAATGTGATATTGAAGTTGGCGGCGGGTAAGGCGATTTTAATACTTGACAACGATCTTATTTTGCCAGCCAACCCGGATTGGCTAAATACCCTATGGCAAAGGCTGGAAACTGATCCGGAAGTTGGCATTGTGGGCCCCATGCTCGTCTTCGCTGATCATCCAGATATTGTACAGAGTGCGGGGATTGGCCTCACGGATCGAGGTAGGGTTGGGTATCTTCATCGGGCTGAACCAGTAGAGTCTGTGTTACCAGCGCCTGTTGAAGTAGTTGCTTCGCCAGCCGCTTGCTGGCTTCTGCGCGCGGAGGCCCAACGGGCAGTTGGCCTGTTCCCTGAGGAATATTACCCCATGCAGTACTGGGATGTGGATTTTTGCGTACAGCTTGGACTTAAAGGGTGGAAGATCGTCTGCGACTGTAGTGTCAGGATCGCGCATATCGGAAACGTTACGACCCGCAATCTGCCAGATCATCCCTTTGCCCGCCTGGCCGTCCGTCAAGCCATGCGGTTCAGGGAGAAATGGTCCAACGTCTTGCCACAAATCGCCACGATTCGTGATGAGGAAATCTACTGGGGACCCATTCCCCGGCCTGCAGAAGGAAAATAGGGAGTAGGTGTGGTTAAGGAATCTCATGAGGTGATCGCTGACCTGTACCGAGCAGGGGACGAGGCCGATATTCTGGCTCTGAACCGGATGGAATATGGCTCAACCGACATCCTGGCTACTCCAGAGGATTTCCATTGGCGATATGCTCAGAACCCGGCTGGCCAGGCGATCATCCCTGTTGTGCGAGATTGTGATAGTGGTTCTGTTGTCGGCTCCATCTGGATTGTACCTTTGCGTATCCGTATTAAGGGGAAGGATCGCCTGGCAGCTACCGGAACCAATCTAGTCGTTCATCCCGAATATAGAAATACCTTTGGCTACGTAAAATTGCTGCGCAGATTTCAGCAAGTTTTCAGAGACCATGATATTCCATTGCACTTCAGCTTTATAAGTGAAAAGGCATATCAACGACAGCGGAAACACAACGTTCAAACCGTTTCGACGAGCCCATTGTTAGTTAAGCCGCTCAACTTTGAATCCCTGGCTCGAACTCATTTTTCCAGGAAATGGCAGCGTCCCCTCGCCAGTGGGATTGGTCAGTGTGTTTTGTCATTCTTTCTTCGTCAACGATTGACGCCTTGTTGGGAGGAGATTACAATACAAACGGTTGACCAATTCACGCAAGACTTTGACCAATTCTGGCATAAAGTCCAGGATAAATATCCGGTGATGGTAATCCGAGACAGAAATTTCCTGGCATGGCGTTTCTCCAGAGTCTCAGGGCGAGAGTATCACATTCTAGTAGCGCGAGCACAGGATCAGACGCTTGGTTACACTGTGCTGCGATGCACGACTATCCGTGGTATCCAGACTGGCCTTATCATGGATTTCCTGGTCACCGATGGCGTATTGGGCGAAATGGCCGGCACTCGCTTGATGGCCGAGGCTGAGATATACTTTCGTTCGCAAGGCATGTCAGTTGCAACAGGACTGATGGCTTCCTTCGCTATGGAACACCGTATTTTGCATAGGGCTGGATATATACGCTTGCCACAGGTCCTTGCACCACGGGCGTTCCGCTTGGCTTTGTTTGTCCATGATACCGATGAGAAAGATTTACTTGCGTTGTCTGCGAGAGACTGGTTCATCACCCTGGCTGATTATGAGTCTTTTTAAAACAAGTGCCTTTGACGATTGTAATGAGCAAGTTGGGCATTATGATTTTCCAGTATTATAGTGTCATTCTGGTTGGGGATGAGCTAACAACGCTCATAGGCCGTTTGAATTCATGAAAGTCGTTCAGCAGTTAGATGAGCTTTCGTGGCGAGATTTTGTAGATCGCCACCCGCAAGGCAACATCTTCCACACACCGGAGATGTTTCAGGTGTTTGCCCGGGCCAAGGGACACCGCCCAACACTTTGGGCGACTACCGATGGCGGCGGACAGGTGTTGGCTCTGCTGCTGCCTGTGCAAATCACGCTTAAAGGCGGCCCCTGGCGCCGTCTCACTACCCGCGCCGTCGCTTATGGCGGTGTGTTGTGTGCTCCCGGACCGGAAGGGCAAGAAGCCCTGGCCCTATTGCTGCGCACCTATATCCAGCAGGTAGACGGAGCACCGCTCTTCACCGAGTTGCGCAACTTATCGGATCTGACAACGGTGCAACCTATCTTACAGACCCACGGCTTCACCTACGAGGGTCACCTGAATTACCTCCTTGACCTGGCTTTGCCGCTAGAGACTTTGTTTCAGAACGTCGGGTCACGAACGCGCAAACACATTCGCCGCGCTCTCAGGCAGGGTGAGGTGGTGATTGAGGAGGCCAACAAACGAGAGCAGGTGGCTGCCTGCTATGACCTTCTCTGTCGGACCTATCAGACGGCCCGCGTTCCCCTGGCTGACCGTTCCCTGTTTGAAGCCGCCTTTGACGTGCTCCATCCTAAAGGCATGGTACGATTCACCCTGGCTCGTGTGGGCTTGACACCAGTGGCTATTTCGGTGGAGCTGCTGTATAAGGATACAGTCTATGGTTGGTATGGCGGCATGGACCGGACCTATAGCAGTTGCAGTCCCAACGAGTTGCTGACGTGGCACATTCTGCAGTGGAGCGCTGAACAAGGTTACCGTCTATACGACTTTGGTGGCGCAGGCAAGCCAGATGAGGAATACGGTGTGCGCGATTTTAAGGCCAAGTTCGGTGGCACACTGGTCAACTATGGACGCAACGTCTATGTCCATAACCGTTGTTTGTTTCGCCTTAGTACCCTGGGGTATCGAGTTTATCGGAGCTTGAAAAGATTATGATTCACGCCTGGGAAGTGCTCAAACGTCTCACTTATGACTGGCAGGAAAAGATACGAAGAGAAGGTTGGCGAGAAGCAGGTCGCTGGCTCATCAAAATCCTTGCCCAACTACCTTACCGCCATATAGAGTACATTGTTTTTGCCCGTTCT